>WNFJ01192836.1_pt1 | contig 15243 bp, 13 predicted proteins | sample 5400461 | NCBI WGS metagenome assembly WNFJ01 (sample SAMN13153349, study PRJNA577476) | soil metagenome | isolation source: 115 cm saprolite on Douglas fir-dominated hillslope | place: USA:California | collected 2013-09-17 | reverse complement strand
AAATTGGGGGTCGCGGGGTTCCCCCCGCGTGTCGCCTGCTGAGGACGCTGCACGAGTCTGCGCTGCGCACGCATCTGTCCTGGCGAAGCATCCTCGTGCTCAGCTCGTTCTGGTTTGCGATTGCTTATACGATGCAGCCGCTCGGCGGCAACATCATCCCGCTGCTCGTGGCGCGCTTCACCCATCCGATGACCGCCCACCTGGGCCCCGTCGCATTGCCTCTCGATGTCAACAGCTACGTCTCGCTGCTCGACACCATCGGCGCCGCGTTCGCGATCCTATGGCAACCGGCGATCGGGGCGATCAGCGACAGCAGCCGCTTCAAGCTCGGGCGCCGCCGCCCCTTCATCGCGATCGGCGTCGTCGGCGACGTCATCTTCCTGACGCTGATCGCGTTTGTGACCTCGTACTGGGCGCTGCTCCTGGTCTATGTCCTCTTCCAGATCGCGTCGAACACGGCGCAGGGCCCTTACCAGGGAATGCTGCCCGACCAGGTGCCGGCCGAGCAGCGCGGCGAAGCCTCCGGTTATTACGGCCTGATGAACATGCTGGGCACGATCGTCGGCTTCCTCGTTGTCGGCGCGCTGCTGATCCCGACCCACCATCTGAAGCTCGCCATCCTGACACTGCCCGTCGTGATTGCCATCGCCGGCGTGCTGGTGATCGTCGGCGTGCCCGATCGCCGGCGCACCGCCTCGTGGGATCAGGCGCTGGGCCGCTCGGTGCTGCTCAGCGTCGCCATCGACGCGAAGCGGTACCGGGACTTTGCATGGCTGATGGTCTCCCGGCTCTTCTTCCTGATGGCGCCGGTCGCGATCGGCACTTACGCCTTCAACTTCATCCGCTACACCTTCCATTACTCGGAGGGGAAGGCGTCGCTCTACGCCAGCGCCCTGCAGGCGACCATCCTCGTGCTCGCCGCGGTCCTCTGCATGACCGCCGGCTTCCTCGCCGAGCGCTACGGCAAGAAGCGGTTGATCGCGGCCGCCTGCGTGATCGGCGCCGTCGGCTCGACACTGCTGATCTTCGCCCCCAGCCTTCCGTGGATTCTTGGCTTCGGGCTAATCGTGGGCGTCTCTCTCGGCACCTTCCTCTCCGTCGACTGGGCCTTCATGACCGACCTGATCCCCAAAGCCGAAGCCGGTCGCTACATGGGCGTCTCGAATATCGCGACCGCCAGCGCCGGGCTGATTGCGCGCCCAATCCTGGGACCGATCATCGACGCCTTCAACAACAACCGCGCGAGCGCGGTCGGGTACCGCGTGATGTTCGGGATCGTCACCGGCTTCTTCTTGATCGCCCTGCTCACGCTGCAGCCGGTGCGTGAGATCAAGGTCGAGTAGCCCCCACCCTACCCTCCCCTGAGGGGGAGAGAACTTCCTAATCGAGCGCCGGAAGGCTGACGTCGACCTGCGTGCCCTTGCCTTCTGCGCTTTTCACCCCGATCTCGCCTTTGTGGGCATCGACGATCCACTTGGCGATCGCCAGCCCGAGGCCGGTGCCGCCGCTCTCGCGAGTGCGCGCCTTGTCCGCGCGGTAGAAGCGCTCGAAAATGTGGGGAAGATCTCCGGTCGGGATCCCTTCGCCCGTGTCGGCGACGGTGACATGTGCGCGGCCGTTCTGACGGACCACCCCCACCGACACTTCGCCGCCGGAGGGCGTATGGGTCAGGGCATTGTCGATCAGGATCAGGAGAAGCTGGCGGACACGAAGCAGGTCCGCGTCGACGCGAACGCCGCCGTTCAGATCGGGGCGAAGCTGGACACCACGTTCCTCCGCCAGGGGCGTCGCCTGAACGATCAGGCCCTTGACCACCTCGTTGAGCTCGATCGGCCGGGGGTCGAGGCGCAGTTGCCTGGCATCAGCCAGGGCGAGCGTGGTCAAATCTCCGACGATTCGGTTCAGCTGTTCGACTTCCTCGACGATGCTCTTCGCATAGACGCGGGTCGTCCCGTTCGACCGCCGCAGCCAGGCCTCGACATTGGTCCGGATCAGGGTGAGTGGCGTGCGCAGTTCGTGTGACGCATCCGCCACGAACTCTCGCTGGCGCTGGAAGGCGCGGCTGATCGGCCGCAGCGAACGGGTGGCCATCAGTAGCGAGGCTAGAGCGCCGAGCACGATCCCGACACCGGAGGCGAGAACCAGCTGCCGGACCAGGCGCGAAAGCGCGTCGCCGACCCAGGAGATGGCCTGGGCCACCTGCAGGACGCCGACGACCTTCTGGGACTTCGAGATGATGGGGCGGGTGGCGACGACGTACAGCTCGGTGCCATAGGAGACGCGCGTATCGCCGGATCGGCCGGCGTAGCCGGCGCCGAGCGGCGCGCGCAGGCTCAGGTCGTTGAAGAGCTTCTTGAGCTCGGCGCGCGGCTGGCCGACTTCCTGGCCCTTGTAGTCCAGCACTCGAACGAGGTTGTCGGCAACGCTCGGGGTGAGGAGCGCCTGGGCCGTAACCGTCACGGTGTCCCCGGTGACCGTGACGTTGCTGAGCGCCTGCGTGACCGCCATACGGAGGTCCTTATCGGCTTTTGCCTGCAGCGCCTGCGAAACGGTCACATAAACGATCAGGTCGAAGAACCCAAGGATCAGAACGAGCAGGACGAAGTATTGGGCAGCGAGGCGCACCAGTGCGCCCCGGAACATCATCCCGACAGCCGGTAGCCGACGCCATACACCGTTTGGATGAGCTTCGGGGAACGGCCCTCGTCGATCTTGTCGCGAAGGTACGAAATGTAGACGGCGACCCGGTTCGTCGTTCCTTCGAAGTTGTAGTCCCACACGCGCTCGGCGATCTGCGCCTGGGTGAGCACCTGGTTGGGATGGCGCATCAGGAACTCGAGGAGGGCGAACTCGCGCGCGGTCAGCTCGATCGGGGTGTCGCCCCGCCGGACCTGGTGGGTCTTAAGGTCGAGGACGAGGTCCGCCACCTGCAGCCGGTTGGCGTGGCCGTTCTTTTGTTCCCGGCGCATCAGCGCCCGCAGCCGCGCGAGCAGCTCCTCGAACGCGAATGGCTTGGGAAGGTAGTCGTCGGCGCCGGCGTCCAGGCCGGCGACGCGATCGTGGATCTGGCTGCGCGCGGTGAGCATGATGACCGGCGTCTGGATGCGGTTCTGGCGGAGCCAGCGGCAGACTTCCATGCCGTCTTTCTTCGGGATCATGAGGTCGAGGATGATGGCGTCGTAGCGCGCGGTCTCCGCGAGCTCCTGCGCCCGCTCACCGTCGGATGCGATGTCGACGGCATAGCGCTCGTCTTCCAGGAGCTGCTTGAGCAGCGTCGAGAGCTTACGCTCGTCCTCGACGAGGAGGAGGTTCATCGGGATCTGCCCCCAGTGTACCGGTTCGCTCGCCCGATCTTAGCGACGGCCAAAGGCCGGCCGGCGCCCCGACGAGCTCGAGCTTAAACCGCGATGGCGGGGTTGCTGGGCATGCGCTGGGCGGCCAGCTCGGCGGCCGTCAACAGGTGGTTCCCCGAGATCCGCGAGCCGCTGTCGACGAACCGCCCGAGGCTGGCGCGGGCGCGGCCCACGTTCCAGCCGAGGATGTCACAGTATTCGACGAACGTCTCGCCGGCAAAGAACCGCTCAGATTCGGTCCGGTAGGTCTCCACGCTGAGGTCCGCGACAGCCTGCCAGATCACCCGGGTCAAGAGCGACTGGACCGCTTCCAGAGGGATATCCAGTTCGGTTGCGCTTTTTCTCATCCCTTCCTCCGATCGAGCGCCGGCACGGCCGTTTCGCCGTGCTATTTGAATGATAGTTTCGCTAATTTAACAAGTGGTACCGACAATGTCAACGGTGCCGCTCCACCGGGCCCGCGGCGGGATGCTCCAGCAGGCCAGCCGCCTGGAGTCGCGCGTCGAGGCGCGTCAGGCGGCGACCGACAGCGGACGGGACGAGCCGCACGTGGGGGATGTGTTCGAGGTGTTCCGCGATCGGCCACAGATCGGCCTCACTCGTCATCCAGTGAAAGCGGTCGAAGCGGGCCAGGTTGACCGGTCGGCCATAACCGCGCAGCGTGCGCTCGCCGCGGAGATTGAAGTACTGCTCGAAATACGACATCGCGAGTTCTCGCAGCGTGCGATAGACCGGTTCGCGGTATCGGAGCCCCGTGAACTTGCTGGTGCCGATCGCCCCCCAGAGCCCCCGGCGACGAAAGACCGCGATCACGTGGTCTTCGTCGTGCACCGCGGTGAGGTCCATGATCAGCGGCGGATCGCCCTGCACGCGCAGGGCGGCCGCGGCCAGCACGGCGCCCTCGATGCAGTTCGCCGTTCGGTCGCGGAGCACGCGACGGGGCGAGCGGAACGTTTCCCCGTCGTCTTCGGTGTTGTATGGGATGTCGTCGAGGAACCGCTGGATCTTCGAGGGCGTCTCGAGGCGCCGGCGGAAGGCCGCCAGCTCCCTGGCGGTCAGGTCAGCGAGTGGGCGGGACATTAGATTGGGGGTCGCGGGGTTCGCCCCGCGTGTCTTCTGTGGCAAAATCTGAAGTTCGACGCGGCTGTGGTGAAATTGGTAAACACGCTAGGTTCAGGGCCTAGTGGGCGCAAGCCCTTGAAGGTTCAAGTCCTTTCAGCCGCATAACTCCCCATCTTTCACGCCCGCCTTTCCACGCCGGGGCGGGCTTATCCACACCCGCCTTTCCACGCCGGGGCGCGCTTATCGGCCCACCTCGATGTACCAGTCGCTGACGTACGCGTAACGCTCTTCCGGTTCGATGGCCGAGTCGACACGAACCCCGTGAATGCGACGGTTGACCGCCATCACGTACCGCGGACTGTACAGAAAGACCGCCGGGATCTCTTTGGCAAAGTCCTCCTGAAACGTCGCGTACGATTTGGCGCGCGCCGTGAGATCGAGCGTGTTGCGGCCTTCCTCAAGGTCGCCGTCGATGAAGACGTTCTTCTTCATGCCGGCAAAGTTGAAGCCGCCGGGGTGCGACTGCGAGGAATGCCAGAAGGAGTAGACGTCGGGATCGGGTCCATTGTCGAAGGCCGTGAGCGTCATGTCGAAGGTGCGAGGGTTCAGATAGTCGTGGATCAACGAGGCCGTCGTCACCGGCCGCACCTCGGCGACGATCCCCACCTGTGCCAGCTGGCTCGCCACCTTCTCGGCCACGCGCTCGTAAGGCGGGACGTCGCTCGACACGGTCAGGCCAAAGCTCAACGTGGTCGTGCCCTTGGTCCGGATCCCGTTGACGAGCTGCCAGCCCGCGTCGTCGAGCAGCTTGGCGGCGCCGGCCGGATCATAGGCCGGCTGCTGGGCCGCGCTGTCGTACGCCCAGGTGATCGAGCGCGGGATCGGTGAGTCGTCGGGGATGGCCTGGCCGCCGAGGACGTCCCGGATGATCGCCGACCGGTCGATCGCCCTCGCGACCGCCTGCCGGACCCGGACGTCCTGGAAGTAGGGTTCGTCGATCTTCAGGTTGAAGAGGAGCTCCGCATATTGGTAGGTCGAGGTGGTGAGCACGCGGACCTGCTTGTTGCCCCGTTCCTGGGCCGCGCCCGACGGCGTGAGATTGGCGAGGCCATCGATCTGTCCCCGATCGAGCGCGTCCAGGGCGCCAGCCTGGGAGGGGAAGCTGCGAATCATCATCGACTCGAGCCAGGGCCGGCGCCAGGCATACGGATTGCGCTCCAGCTGGATCCGGTCCCCCAGGTTGGCCACCATCCGGAATGGCCCGGTACCGACCGGGTTCAGGTTGGGAGACGCCGACGCGAGCTCGCCGATCGTTTTGCCGGCGAGCAGGTGCGAGGGGACGATGTCGAGCAGCTCGAGGTTCGCGAGGAACCCGGCGTTGTGGCCGGGAAGTGCGAAGCGGACGTGGCCCGCGTCGATGGCCGTCGCGATGATGTCCTTCCAGCTCTGGTTCAGCAGCGCGCCCGGGAATTGCGGATCCTGGACAGTCCGAACGGTGAAGACGACGTCATCCGCGCTGACCGGGGTGCCATCCGACCAGCGCGCGTTCGGTCGCAGCGCGAAGACGTAGCTGCGCCCGTCCGGGCTGACATCCCAGCGCGAGGCGAGCCGTCCCTGGACGGCGCCGGTGGGTAGCACGCGGACAAGTGGCTCGAACAACAGCGCATCGAGGTCATTCAGGCCCGCTGTGGCCTCACCGAATAGCGGGTTCAGCGAGCCGAGCTGACCGACCACGCCTTCGACGAAGGTTCCCCCGGGTCGTGGCGCTTCTGGAGCCAGGACGACGCTTCGAAACACGAGCGCCAGAATCGAGACGAGCACGAGGAGCGGCACGCCCACCGCGGCGGTGAGCAGCCCGCGCCGGATCAAACCCGGATGTAGACGACGGAGACCACGACGAAGAGGACGACCAGTCCGATCGTGGCATAGAAGAGGTTCTTCTCCAGCCCGCGTTTCGTGCGGTAGCCGCCGCCCGAATCTCCGCCGCCACCGATCGTCCCACCGAGCCCGCTCGCCTTGGGGTTCTGGAGAAGCACGCCAAGCATGACCAGGAGAGCGAGCACGAGTTCAACGACACCGAGAAACGCTTTCATTGAGGCCGAAGCCGCTGAATTATAGCGCCAATTCCCCACCGGCTCGACTTCAGCGCTAGCGTTGACATATACACAAATCCGTAGTAGCATGCCGGGGTATGTACGGCCCGGCCCGACGCCTCGGGTTGCCCCTCCTCCTCCTGGCGCTGCTCGCCGCCTCTTGCGCGCCGGGCCGTACGCAACCCTCCGCGGTCGCCGCTCTTCCCCTTCCCCCGATGGTCGTGGCGCCCATCATCGCCGGGCCCGATCAGCTCGTTCCTCTTCCCGACGGCACGACCGCCTTTACCGCGATCGTCGACGAGCTGCGCCATGCGCGGCGCTCGATCGACCTCGAGCTCTATGAGTTCCAGCGGCGTGACCTGGCCGCGCTCCTCCTCGATGCCCGCGACCGTGGGGTGTCGGTCACGGCGATCAAGGATGCATCGGAGCGGAGCAGCCGGACCATCTGGGCGCAGCTCGAGCAAGGGGGTGTCCGGGTGGTCACCTTTCCTCTCGAGCGGATGACGATCGACCATGTGAAACTGCTGATCGTCGATGGTGCGCGGGCCATCGTCGGCGGCATCAACTGGGGGACGCACTCCTCGAAGAACCACGACTTCGACGTGCTCGTCGTCGGACCGGTCGTGGACAATCTCGAGCGCGTCTTCAAGCAGGACCTCGCCCTCGCCGGCGAGCCCGCCGCCATTCCACCGCCCTCCGCCGACCGGCTCGTCCAGGTGCTGACGACCCATCCAGGTGAAGGCATTCGCGCCGCCGCGCTCGCTGCCATCGCGGCCGCCCACCGCTCGATCGACATCGAGATGTTCGTCCTGAGCGATCGCCTCGTGCTGGACGCGCTGGTGTCGGCCGCGGGGCGCGGCGTCCGACTGCGGGTCTTACTCGACCCGGGCCAGCCGCAGAATGCGGCCGCGATGGGGCCGCTGCGCGCAGCCGGGGCGGTCGTCCGCTTCTACGTGCAAGCGGGCGACGAGCTCCTTCATGCCAAAGTCGGCATCTTCGACGCGGCTTCGGTGCTTTTCGGCAGCTGCAACTGGTCGCGCTCCGGCTTCACGCGCAACCACGAGCTCGACCTCCTGGTTTTCGACTCGACGCTGGCCCGGACGTTCCTTAGCCGGCTCGAGCAGGACTGGGCCGCGTCGGCGCCCTGAGGTCGTCACCGGTCATTTCGCGCGGCGGTTCCAAGCCGACAAGGGGTAGCAGCGTGGGCGCGACGTCCCCCAGCTTGCCTCCCTCCGCAAGCCCCTCGACGCCACCCGCCCCGGCCACGATGAAGGGCACCGGGCTGGTGGTATGTGCGGTCAGCGGCGCGCCGGTGGCGCGATCGATCTTCAACTCGGCGTTGCCGTGGTCGGCCGTGATGGCCAAAATACCGCCGCGGGGCAGCACGGCGTCGGCGATCCGGCCGAGCATGGCATCGTCGACCTCGACCGCCCGAACCGTCGCCGGAAAGACGCCGGTGTGCCCGACCATGTCCGGGTTCGCAAAGTTGACAACCAGGAACTGGTAGCGGCCACTCCCGAGCCGGTCCAGGAGGACGTCGGTGACCGGAGCCGCACTCATCTCCGGCTGCAGGTCATAGGTCGCCACCTTGGGCGAGGGGACCAGGAGTCGATCCTCGCCCGGAAACGGCGCCTCGCGTCCACCGTTCAGGAAGTACGTCACGTGGGCGTACTTCTCGGTCTCGGCGGTATGGAATTGCCGCCAGCCCGCCGCCGAGACGACCTCGGCCAGGACGTGGCGGAGCGGTTCGTCTCGAAAGGCCACCTCGGCGGGGACTCCCTTCTCGTACTCGGTGAAGGTCACGAAGTGCGCGAGCCGGGGCCGGGGTGCGCGCTCGAAGTGGTCCCACGTTTCGTCCAGGATGGCGTGACTCAGCTGCCGCGCCCGGTCCGGACGGAAGTTGAAGAAGATGACGCTGTCGCCGTCGCGGATGGGCGGCGGCGGCGCTTGTCCCGGTGGCACGATGCGGGTCGGCACAAGGAATTCGTCGGTGATGCCGGCGTCGTAGCTCTGCTTGACGAAGGCCACCGGGTCGGGCGCCGTCGGTCCGGTCGCCTCCACCACGGTTCGGTAGGCCCGCTCGGTACGCTCCCAGCGCCGGTCGCGGTCCATCGCGTAGTAGCGGCCGCTGACCGAGGCAATGCGGCCGGTTCCAATCGCGCGGATCCGCTCAACCAGTTCCCCCACATAGCCCGCGGCGCTCGTGGGCGGCTCGTCGCGGCCGTCGCTGAAGGCGTGCACGAATACTCGGGGCAGACCCAGCGAATGCGCCATCTCGAGCAGTGCGTACAGGTGATGCGATGAGCTGTGGACGCCCCCGGGTGAGACCAGGCCCATCAGGTGCAGCGCATGATCTTTACGAGCGGACGCCATGGCGCCGAGCAACACCGCATTCTTCTGGAAGCTTCCATCCCGGATTGCCAGGTTGATGCGCGTCAGATCCTGGTAGACGACCCGACCCGCGCCGATGTTGAGGTGGCCAACCTCGGAGTTGCCCTGCTGGCCTTCCGGTAGCCCGACCGGTTCGCCAGCGGCAGCCAGCGTCGTATGCGGCCATCGCTGCCAGAGCGCATCCCAGTTGGGCTTTTTCGCCGCGGCAATCGCATTGCCGAATGGGTCAGCGCGGTACCCCCAGCCGTCGATGATCACGAGCACGAGGGGGCGTCCCGACGCTCCGGTCACGCTCGGGCCGACTGCACGACCTCCGCGGTGGCCCGAACGATCGCGGTGAAGTCGGGCGCCTTCAGGCTGGCGCCGCCGACCAGGGCCCCATCGATCTCCGGCTGCTCCATCAAGCTCCGCGCGTTCGACGGTGTCACGCTGCCCCCATAGAGGATGCGCATCCCTTCCGCGAGCTGGCCGAACGTCTCTCCGAGGAGGCCGCGGATCGAGCCAATGGTCTCGTTGGCGTATTCCGGTGTCGCCGTCTTGCCCGTGCCGATTGCCCAGACCGGCTCGTAGGCGATCCCGAGGTCGGCGGCGCGCCTCAGCTCGATGCCGTAGAGCGCGGCGCGGAGCTGGCGCGTGATGACCTCCTGGGTCCGACCAAGGTCGTGCTCCTCGAGCGTTTCACCGATCGCCAGGATGACCTTCAGGTTGTTGCGGAACGCCGCTTGCAGCTTTCGGTTGAGCTGTTCGTCGGTTTCATTGAAGAGCTGGCGCCGCTCGGAATGGCCGATCAGCAGGTAATGGCACCAGCCCGCCAGCATCCTGGGCGAAATCTCGCCGGTGAATGGGCCCTGGTCTTCCCAGGAGGCGTTCTGCGCGCCAACCTCGATCGGGTGACCGCGGAGCGCGTTCGCAATCTCCCAGAGCATCAACGCCGGCGGCAGGATCACGACGTCGACGCGGTCCGCGAACGACTCGAGATCGTGCCGCAGACGGAGCGCGTACTCCAGCCCTTCGGGGACGGTGAAGTGCATTTTCCAGTTGCCCGCGATCAGCGGCTTACGCATGTGGGAGCAATCCCACAATCCGACTCATACGGCATCCTTGTCGCGCAGCGCGGCGATCCCCGGCAGGATCTTGCCCTCAAGGAATTCCAGGGTCGCGCCGCCGCCAGTCGAGACGAACGACATTCGCTCGGCCAGGTGTTGCTTTACGAGAGCCGCCACCAGGTCGCCGCCGCCGATGATCGTTTCCGCGTCGCTGCCGGCCAGCCCCTCGGCCAACGCATCCGTGCCTCGATCGAAGGGTGGCACTTCGTAAACGCCGAGCGGACCGTTCCAGACGACGGCCGCCGCCCCGTCGCACGTTTGCAGGAAGCGCTCGACGGTCATCGGCCCGACGTCAAGCACCTTCATGTCGGGAGGCACGGCGTCGACGCGAACGGTTCTCACCGTGACACCCGGTTGCGCCTCCGGGGCAACGACGGCGTCGAGCGGCAGGACGAGCGTTGCGCCCGATGACAGCAGCGAGCGGGCGACGTCCAGCTGGTCGTCCTCGACGAGCGAGCGGCCCATCTCGAGACCCTTGGCTTTCAAAAAGGTGCACGCCATGGCGCCCCCGATGCAGAGACGGTCGACGCGTCGCAGCAGGCTGCGGAGGACGCCGATCTTGGTCGAGACCTTGGAGCCGCCGATGATGGCAACCAGCGGGTGGGGCGGGTCGGTCATGATCCGACCCAGGGTGTTGATCTCGCGCTCCATCAGAAGTCCTGCTACCGCAGGCAGGTATTGGGCGACTCCCGCCGTCGATGCGTGGGCCCGGTGGGCGGTGCCGAAGGCGTCGTTGACGTAGAGGTCGCCGAGCGCGGCGAGCTGCTTGGCGAAGGCCGCGTCGTTTTTCATCTCGCCTGGATAGAAGCGAACGTTCTCCAGCATCACGATCTCGCCGTCGCGCATCGCCTGCACGGCGGCCTCGACCGCCGGACCCACGGAGTCGTCGAGGTGACGCACAGGGCGGCCCATCAGCTCGCTCAGCCGCTGCGCCAGCGGCGTCGTCCGGTAGGCCTCATCCACCTGGCCGTCCGGGCGACCGAGATGCGTGATCAGGATCACCCGCGCGCTGCGTTCGACCAGGTTCTGGATGGTCGGGATCGCCTCCCGGATGCGGGTATCGTCGACGATCCGGCCGGCCTCCATTGGAACATTGAAATCGACACGGACCAGCACGCGCTTACCGGCGACGTCGACGTCGCGGATCGTGGCTTTTTGGAGCGCACCGCCGATCGTGTTTGTTGGTTGGGGTTGCGGGTTCTCCCGCATGTCGGTGGTCAGTTCAGCCGGTCACCCATGAACACGGTGAGGTCGACCACCCGGCACGAGTAGCCCCACTCGTTGTCGTACCACGCGAAGACCTTGCCGTGGCGATCGCCGATCACCATGGTGAGCGGGGCATCGACGATCGATGAGAAGGGATTGCCTTTGAAGTCGTTGGAGACGAGTTCCTCCTCGGTCACCGCCAGGATTCCCTTGAGGTCGCTCGCGGCAGCCTCGCGCAAGGCCTCGTTGATGGTCTGCGCTGAAACGGCATCCCGGGTCATCACCGCGAGGTCGACCAGCGAGACATCCGGCGTGGGGACCCGAAGCGAGATCCCATGGAACTTTCCCTTCAGCTCCGGCATGACGAGCGCCATCGCCGTCGCTGCGCCGGTGCTGGTTGGGATCAGCGACAGGGCCGCCGCGCGAGCGCGACGAAGGTCCTTGTGCGGAGCATCGAGCAGCCGCTGATCGCTCGTGTACGAGTGGATGGTGGTCATCAGCCCGGCTTCGATGCCGAAACTGTCGTGGATGACCTTCGCCACCGGGGCCAGGCAGTTCGTCGTGCACGAGGCATTGCTGACGACGTGATGCTGTCGCGGATCGTATCGTTCGCCATTGACCCCGAGCACGATCGTGATGTCCTCGTTCTTCGCCGGGGCCGAGATGATCACTTTCTTCGCGCCACCTTTGTCGATGTGGACTTTCGCCTTGGTGGCATCGGTGAAGAGGCCCGTCGATTCGATGACGATGTCGATCCCCAGGTCTTTCCAGGGCAGGTTGCCTGGATCCTTTTCGGCAAAAACCTTGACGCGGGAGCCGTCGACCTTGAGCGCGTCGCCATCGGCGCTGACGTCACCGGCAAAGGTGCCGAGGATCGAGTCGTACTTGAGGAGGTGCGCAAGGGTCGGCGGGTCCGTGATGTCATTGACCGCGACGATCTCCAGGTCACGCCGGCCGCGGGCGGCGCGGTAGACATTGCGCCCAATGCGGCCAAATCCATTGATACCAACCTTCACCGGCATGACGGCTCTCCTTCCCGCACGTAGATGACGTCAGGGTTGCGGGAATTCCCGCATGGAATGTATTAGACCATTTCGTTTCGCGAGCGCCACCAAGCGGCGCAGGCGATTGGCGACCGCCGACTTGCTCACCTCGGCGAGTTGGGCGAGCTCGCGAAGGCCCGCCTGTGGGTGCGCCAGGCGCAGCTCGGCCACCTCGCGCAGCGCGGCTGGAAGCGATTGCAACCGGCTGTCCCGCACCTTGAGCCGTCGAATCGCATCGCGCTGCTGCAGCGCGGCACGCAGTCGCTTGTCCATGTTCGCGGTCTCGCTGTTGGCCCGGCGGTTGGCCTGGCTGCGCATATCGCGCAGGATGCGGTCGTTCTCGAAGCGCATCACCGCGCGGTTGGCTCCCATCAACCCGAGCATCCGCGAGATCGGCTCGGCGCCCTTCAGGTAATAGACCGCGTGACCGCGGCGCGCCGTGCGCTTCAAGGAGACACCCGCCCGCGCCGCCGCGGTCGTCACCAGGGCTCCGGCGTCCTCCGGCAGGGCCATCTCCAGGTGGTAGGCGTTGTCGGGATTGCCCAGCAGGCCTCGAGCGAGGAAGGTCCCTCGGAGGATGGCCCGGGCGCAGCAGGCATCGCGCGAGGCCCGTCCCGCGGGAAGGGTCAGCCGCAGCCGGTAGCTTGGCCGCTTCTCGGTCGCGCCCTTGCGAACGGTCTCCACCCGGCCGCCGGCGACTTTGGCGAGGTGGACAACCTTTCGCGCCACCGCGTTGCGCGGGATCCGCAGCGTCAGCGGAGCTTCGCCGGCATCTCCAACCAGGGCCCCCACCATCGCCGTCAGCTCCGCCTCCTGGCAGCAGGGCCGCGCCGGCTGGACATTGGCGAGCTCCGCCTTGACCTCGTCGGTGAACGACGCCTTGACCGTCACCGCCACAGATTACAGGCGGGAATCCCGCCACCCTGACGCCAGCTACGTGCGGGAATCCCGCCACCCTGACGCCAGCTACGTGCGGGGGTCCCGCCGCCCTGAACCCGTAAACTGGGTCGGTGCTGATCAAGATCGGGATCGATCCCGTCCTCGTGACGATTGGCGGCCTCAAGATCCACTGGTACGGAATCATGATCGCGCTGGGCCTCTACGCCGGCATCCATGTGGCCCTTAGGGACGCGGCCCGCCGCAGCATCAACCGGGACCAGCTGATGAACGTCGCCCTCCTCGCCGCCGTGCTCGGCATCGCCGGTGGCCGCCTCTACTACGTGGTCCAGAACAACCCCTCTTTTTTCCTCCATCACCCGGTGCAGATCATCGCCGTCTGGCAGGGTGGCATGGCCTTCTTCGGGGCGATGTTCGGTGGCCTGGTGGCCGTGGTGATCTCCGCCTGGCGCTGGCGCATCCCGTTCTGGAGCCTGCTCGACGTCGGGGCTCTGGGCATGACGATCGGCCAGGCGATCGGCCGGGTCGGCAACATCATCAACGGCGACATCGTCGGCTACAAGACGAACGGCTGGGGCTTCGAGTACACGAACCCCAACACGTTCGGGCCACTCAACACCCCGGTCCAGCCGGCAAGCCTCTACGAGCTCCTGATCAGCCTGGCCCTCTTCCTGCTGCTGTGGAACCTGCGCACGCGCATCCATCCCGAAGGCATGCTGGCGATGATCTATATCGTGCTGTACTCGATCAGCCAGTTTTTCATCTTCTTTCTCCGCGACAACATCGTCATCCTGGGCGGCCTCAAGCAAGCGCAGGTGACGTCGCTGGTGGTGATCGCCCTCACGCTGCCGGTGATCGCCTACCTGCTCCGGAAAGAGCGCCTCGCGCAACCGCCCGAGACCCAGCCGGCAGAAGCCCCGTCGACGGCGGGGGAAGTCGCGGGCTAAGCGGCGCGCTTGCGGCGTTCGCCGCGCTTCAGGAGCAGCTCGAGGAACCGCTCCGGTTGGAACTCCGCCTTTTCGACGATCGATTCCACGGCGCCCTCGAGGCGCTGCCGGTCCTCCGCGGTCAGGGTTTTCGCCGTATGGACGAGGATCGGGATCCGGCCCATGTCGGTGTCGCGACGGAGAGCGGCGATCACCTCGAAGCCATCGGCGTCCGGCATGACAAGGTCGAGGATGACCAGGTCCGGCTTGTTGCGCAAGGCCTGCTCGATGCCGGCGCGGGCGTTGTCGACGGCACTGACGCGGACGTTGAAGGGCTTGAGGATCGCCTTGACCAGGCTGATCGCCTGTTGGTCGTCGTCGATGACCAGGACGTTCGCCGGCATTTTCTTCGCGCGCTTGGTGTCCGCCATCAGGTCGAAGCGAACCATCATCTGGACGAGCTGCTGCCGGTCGATCGGCTTGGTCAGGATCTCGACGTCCGGGAGCGCCACCGGGGGGCCCTCGGGAGCCGTCATCACGACCACCGGGATGTCACGGGTCCGCGGATCCTTGCGTAGCTCGCGGATCAATGGCGCGGCGCCGCTGAGCGGCAGGTGGGCATCGATCAGCATCGCGAGGGGCTGCAGGTGCGATGCCTTCTCCAGCGCGCGGGGACCGTTGTCGACATAGACAACTTCGTAGCCGGCCCGCTTGAGGAAGGGCTCGATCCGCTGACGCGAGACCACGTCGTTGTCAGCCACCAGGATGTCTGGCGGCCGCCCCTCCCGGTCGACGGTCGGAGTCGCATCGGCGCTCGACACGCGGTTGCCGGTCAGCGACCGAATCGCTTCACTGAGCTTGACGGCGCTGTCGTGCAGGTACTTGAGGTACTCGCGACGCTCTTCGACGGTCGGCGCATGCGCCCGATCGTCGAGGAGGACACTGGAGAACCCGACTAGCGCATTCAGCCGGGAGTTGATCAGATGGCTCTGCTCGGGGCTCAGGCTGGGCGTCGACGTCGTCACCTGGTTGGTCCCACGCCGCTCCCGCTCCTGACTCTCCTCGAGGGCTTTTCGGACCTCCTGCATCTCTTCGTTTTGAGCCGAGATCTCGGCGGCGAGCGCCTGGCGGCGCCCGACCCAGTCAGCGGCCACCTTGTTTGCCTG
>WNFJ01606761.1_pt2 | contig 15244 bp, 22 predicted proteins | sample 5400461 | NCBI WGS metagenome assembly WNFJ01 (sample SAMN13153349, study PRJNA577476) | soil metagenome | isolation source: 115 cm saprolite on Douglas fir-dominated hillslope | place: USA:California | collected 2013-09-17 | reverse complement strand
AAGTCTTGCGCGTACACCATTCGCGTTGACCCTTCCGCGTTGACTGTCGATTATCCGCCGGTCAACGGTTCCACCGTAGCCGTCCAGGCGCGCAAAGTGTCGGTGCATTGGTGTAGGGCGCCGCGCTGGCACACGCGGCCATGACCAGGGGTGGCGGCCAGGTATGGCGAATGCACAGGACCTTGCGGCAGGAACGGCCGATCTGGAGAAGCCCGCTATGAGGGGGTGGCGGCCATGATGGCCGCAGGCAACGGCTGGTCAATCGGGACCCTGGACATGCCACAGCAGTGGCCGCAGCCCGCCGGCTGCGACAGCTGGCACCGGTACGCGGACGCTGAGGCGAGATCGCTCCGCCAGACCTTCCCGAGTCACGAGTTCGCGTGGGAGGACCGCGGCATCGGCCACCCGGCGCTGGTCGCGAAGCGGCTGCGCGGCACCGGCCCGCACACGGTCATCACCCGCGATGCGGACGAGATGTTCATGCTGCTCGGCGGGATCGAGCCCGGCGATGGCTGACCGGAATCTCGCGGCAGGCGCGGCCGAGCTGGAGAAGCTCGCGGCAGAACTCGACGGCCAGGCGTACGCGGTCACCCTCGTGACCACCCAGGGCCGCCCGCATCTGCACATCACCAACCGGCAGGCCACCCAGCTCACCGAGCGCATCTACAGCGACGGCACAGCGTACTGGTGGGGGTGGGCCGAACGCATCGCGGACGTGAGCGACGTGGCCGCCGCGGCGGCAGCGGTCAGCCGGGTACTGCGGTCGATCGGGGACCGCGCCCGTGGCTGAGCCCGGATGGATACCCGATGACGGCGACGTGGCCACCTACACGGCGATCCTGGAGGCCCTGCTGCCCGGCTGGGCGGTCGCGTGGGACCGGCCCCGCCTGCGGTGGGCCGCGGCCAGGGCGGGAACGGCCACCCCGGTCCACGCGCCCACCCCGGGGGAGCTGGTGCAGAAGGTCACCGGCACACCGGCGGCGCGGGATGCCATGGCCGGCGCGCTAGCCGGAGCCCTGACGGCACGCGGCGTGATGGCGATCGCCCATGCCCGGTCGGTGACCGCGTGGCGGGCCGGGGACGAGGACCACGCCGTCCTGATCGTGCCGGGTATCAGCGACGGCCGGCCGGTGTGGGCGTGGCAGCGGGGCGGCCGCGCCGGGTACCACGACCGCGGCGACGTGGAGGGAGCCGCGGAGAAGGCCGCCGCGTTCCTGGCGGAACCTCCGCCCTGACAGACGGCCGGGCGGCCGGAGCACTCCCCGGCCGCCCGGCTCAACAGTGGCTGCCCGGCCGGGGTAACCACTGGACACGACCTGCGCTTGGAAGTGCCTGGAAGCGTACCCGGCCGGGCGGCCACCCACCCCGCCCGGCGGCGGTCCCAGATCCTCCGCCGCCGGGCGGGTCCGCAACACCTGGGGAGGGAATGATCATGACCACGACCGGTACCGCCTGCGAGCACCACGACCCAGACCTGCAGACGGTCGTCCGCGGCTCATTCTTTGGCGGCGACGGCATCATCGCCGACGTCGGGGAGTGCCGCACGGAGGGATGCAGGTAGCTGATGGCCTGGCTAACTTTTCCACCGCGGCGGAAAGGACTACATTCTCGATGCCGCCGTGCCCCTGTACCTCGTAGCCGAGGACGAAGGCTGAATTCGGCAAGGCTATTGCCGAATTCGAGACCTGGTTCGCGCTCATCGAGGCGCGATCTCCCGGCACCGGGAGATCGCGAATTCAACCAGCGCCTGGTTGAATTCTGCCTCCGTTGGCGCTGAAGGTCCCAAGCGCCGCCGCAGGCGTACTCATGGTGCCTGTGGGCCCCGTTTCCGGCTGGCTTCGGGCCGGGCGCGCAGCTCCGCCTGTGCGACTGCTCTGCGGGCACGCTCCGGCCGGGCGCGCAATTCGACGCCCGGGGCGGGTTCCGGAATGGCGGCTGGGCGGCGCCGTCGCGGGGCGGCCAGGCGGGGCTGGACTTGCCGTGCCGGGATCCGGGCGGCGGCGAGGATCTCAAAGATGTCCTCGGCGGTGAAGGTGATCGAGCGGCCGACCCTCGTGTGGGGCACCAGGCGGTGGGTCGCCTTGGCGCGCAGCGCCCCGGCGGTCACGCCCAGGAACCGGCCGGCTTCTTCCGCGCCGCCGGACTGCTGATCGCGGCGGGTGCTGACGAGGCCCTGATCCCGCAGTGGATCGAGGAAGGACGGCGACCGTACGCTCCGCCCGCTTGACGGCTGGTTCGCCGCGCCTCACGAGTACCCCACGACCTGGCAGTTTGTCGCGTCGGTCGTGTAGAGCTCCGCGCCGCTTGCATCCGTGGAACCGGTGTCCGTGAGCAGGTCCGATGGGAGGTTGATCCAGAACGTCAGCGTCTGGCCCGCGACGATCACCTCACCCTGGCCATTCGTGCCGATCGGCTCGTCGGAGCTGCCAAGCTCGCCGCCGGCGCTGTTGAACGCGACGATGGTGAGAACGGAGACGCGCGTCGTCGTGTTCGCGTGAACCCAGAGCCGGAACTGCGCGCCCGTGATCTCACCCGGGCTCGACGACGCGCTTGCCAGGACCGCGCACGTGATACTCAGCGGCCGCGTTGGCTGCTGCGTAGTCTCCGGCCGCACTTGCTGAGACTGCACGGGTGCGACGGTCGCTTGCGGCGCCGGGCTCTGGGGTGTGGTGCCGCAGGCCGCGAGGATCAGCGCTGCCGCCGCTAACGACGCAGCCGCAGCGCGATTTGCACCGCAACGCGAGGTCGCGCTGTGCCTAGTGCCGCATCCAGCGGCTTCAGTCTTCATCCTGCACTCCTGACGGGCGGAGCAGTCTCTCGATTTCGGAGATCTCTCCGCTTACCCTCGCCCGCTCTTTCTTGACCGAGGCCATGACATCCGGGTCGTCGCTCCCTTCACGGAGCGAGCTGAGTCCGGCCTCAAGCTTCTCGTTGGCCGTTCTGGCCCAGATGATGCGCTGCAGCACGATCTCGGAGAATGCGGCGGCGTGCGCAGTGGAGTCACGTAGCACGCGGGTATCGAACGACCAGAGGCCATCCGCTGGCTGCTCCTTGTCAAGGTTGATGTTCAGCCAGCACTCGTGGTGAAGAGCCTTCCACCAGGCCTCATCCTCTGCCTGGCGCTCCCGCCGTCGCACGGCCTCGGCGTAGTCGCGCTCCTCTCGCAGCCGCCGGTCGCCCGCTTCGCGCTCCTCCTTCAACCGGGCGGCAGCCTCCACACGGTCAGCAGCGGATTGCCGACGCTCCCGCGTCGTCATGACGATCGTGTACGCAAGGGCCGCGAAGGTGACAGCGGCCAGGGAGATCGTGCCGATTGCGGTCCAGGCGTCCCATCTCACCGCGCGGCCTGCCGTTCCCGCTCCCAGCGCGCCACGTAACCCGAGCGGCGCCGCTGCCCCTTGTCCTTCGCTCCTGGCTGGCGGCCGACAGGCTTGCCCTCGCCGCGGCGCCGTGCGAGCCCGGCCCTGATGCGCTCACTGCGCCGGGCTGACTCCTGCTGGGCCATCCAGCCGGCGAACGCCACCAGGATGTCCTGCACGGTGCTGCTGCCGTTGAGCCAGGACTCCTGCACGCTGACGAGAGTGCAGCCGCGCTCGCGAAGCTGGCGGATGAGGCGCAGCGCACCCTCGGCGCCCTCGCGGGTGATCCGGTCAAGTGCCCAGACCACGAGCACGGAGAACTCGCCGCGGTGAGCCTCGTCGAGGACCCGCTGTATCGCCGCGCGGTAGTCGCCGCCCTCCTTGCCGCCGTTCCACGCGCTCTCGGAGATCTCGTACCGCCGCGCGACGGTGTACCCGTGGTGTGCGGTGAACTGATCGATGCCTGCCGCTTGGTTGGCGGCTTCCTGGTGGTCGGTGCTGACCCGGAACCAGACGGCTGCCTTGACGGTCATGGTTCGACCGTCCCTCCGCGGGACTCCGGGGGATACAGGTGGAGACGGTTGCCCTCACGGTGGGCCACGATGAGCCCAGCGTCGATCGCACTGACGACCCGGGCGCGCGCGTAGCCGAAGGAGCGGCCACTCATGATGTGCTCGATAACGTTGGACTGAATGCATCCTGGGTGCTCGCGGACGTAGTCAGCCGCCTTCTGGACTTCCATGTCGAAGTGCCTGTCGGTCATAAACAAACTTTAGCATATTTACCCGCTGTCAAGGGGGTGCTAGCAAGCCCGTGACCATGGCCGACGAACCGGAGGCTGCCGCTCGACGGCGGGATGTTTGTTTACTGGTCACGGCTGGCTAGGAGTGGCCAAGAGTGGTCAGACCGTCAGCCGCCGCGGTGCCCGCACCTGTTCGCCGTCGGCCGCAGCCACTAGCTCGGCCACCCGGACGAGGATCGCTTTCTGCCGCGCGTCCGGCAGGTCAGCCTCAGCCAGCGCCTGAGTCAGCGCCCCCGCCACGATCGCCACCTGCGCCTCCTGGATGCGCACACTGCGCTCGTCGAGCCCGAGCTTGGCCAGGTCAACGAGCAGCCGCCCGGTCGCGGCCATCGCCCGCTCGTACAGCTGGATCTCACCGCGGATCTACTCGCTCGTCTCCGTCGAGTACCGCAGCGAGGTCAGCTCCGCCACCTTGATCTCAAGCGCGGTCATCCACGCCTCAGCACGGCCGGCCAGCAGCCGCAGCCGCTCCACCGGGTCCTGCACCGGGGCGAAGTCGGTGAAGCCTTCGAGCGCCTTGCGGGCCTGCTGATCGACGCGCTCGTTCTCGGCCGCCTTGACCACGTTCGGGGCGTTCCGGCCGTGCAGTTTGCAGCGCCCGTAGCCCTGATGCTTGGTACCCCAGCCGGGCGGCAGCTCGCAGTAACCGTCGCGGCCGTGGAGCTTTCCGCCGCAGTAGGGGCCGCTGCGCTTGGTCATGGATTGTCCCTGGGTCGGTGTTCGTCATGGATTGCTCGCTGCTGACGGTCACCATGATGATGGGTACTGGCAGGCGTAAGGGCGATAGCGCGCTGCGTGGTCAGCTGGTTTGCTCAGCGAGTTCGTTGAGTTCGCCGCCGGGCCGGCGCAGCCACAGGACCCCGGAGGCGTCGCGGAATCTCAGGACTGCACCGAACACCGACCTGTCTACGTAGTCCGGAAGGTCGGCCGGGAGCATGCGGTTCGAGTCCCGTCGTTCACCTGGCAGCATCTGGCGGAAGCAGTCGGGTTCGCCCCAGGGGGCGCTGCCCCTGTGCCATCGGAATTCGACGTCGTAGATGGGCTGCTCGCTGGTGTTTTCCGCTTGGACGACGATCCCATCGCTCGCGGGGTGCTTGATCTCGGCGCGAGGGTCGCTCCGGTACTCGGACAGGAACACGCGGGACGCTTGTGCTCGCTTTCGCGCGGCGGCATCACGCTTGCGTTCGTCGAGAGAATCCCGGAGTTCCTGTGCCTGGAGCTCGGCAACCTCGGCCTGCCGGGCGTTGATCTGGCGCTGGTCGTCGAGCTGCTGCTGGAGCAGGCCGACCTCCTGAGACTGCCCGCGGAACGCCTTCCTCGCGTACCAGGCGGTGATGATCGCGAAGAGCGCGAGGGCGGCCGTGGCGACCGCAGTGATTTGCGCAGCCGCGATGAGGGACATGGGCGAAGCCTATGGCGGTACGAATGCACTCTTCTGCACGATCAGTGCGTGGTGGTGCGTGTTCCGGCACGGTCCTGCACCATGGTGTACCGCTGGTTACGCTGGTGCCGTGCCACCGAGCCTGCGGATCACCCTCAGCGACGAGCAGGCGGCTGCGCTGGATGCGCTGCGCGGCCCGGCGACGCGGACGGCGTATGCGCGGTGGCTGCTGGAGCGAGGCCTCGAAGGTCCCGGTTGGCCAACCGGTGCACCGAGCGCTACCGCGGAGGTGGCGCCGGCGGCTCCCGCAGGAAGAGCGGCGCGGCGCGGTGCGAGTTCCGGCGAGGATTGCCCGCATCCTCCGGCCCGCGTGATCAAGGGCTTGTGCGGGGCATGTGGCAGGTCTGTCCGCTGAATCGCGCAAGGTAAAGATCGTCTTAAAGCACCCGGAGTGCGTGAACGCCGGGTTTGCGCACTCCGATCATGCTTTGCGCGTACAGTGACGGCTTGTCACATCACGTGGGGACAGTCGAGGGCCACCGCAGCATGGTTTTTCGCAGGAAGGCGATCAAGGGTGATCGCTGGCTCACCCAGTACGGCAACCGGAACAGGCCGATAGGCGGCCGCCCATTCAAGAACCACCCACCAGACCCGGAGACGGCCAACGCGCTGTCCCTCATTCTTGGGCATCTCTCCGTAGCCGAGGCAGCCGCACGCCTGCGGCCTTCGCGTCGCCCTCCGTCATCGGGCAGTGGCGTTCGGTACACAACTGCGGCACAATTGATACGAGCAGGCTTCTCTGCGCGTCATACAGGTAATAACCAGAATCCACTACACGTTTCTGTCATGTGTATGGACGAAAGTCACGAGTGGACCGACGATGACAGTGCCAGGTTCGATTCCTGCTTTAGCGAGCCGGTCTGGGAGGAGGGTTGACATGGCCAGCCAGATCCACCTGCGGCTTGGCGCCCGGCCCTGGCAGCCAGCTGACACAGCACGTCCCGGCAAGGTCCTGAACCACTACGACATCCCGCTTGCGGGCATCCTCAAGCAGCACGGTGAGTACTACCTGTTTGAGTGCCTCGAGGGCGAGACGCAGGAAGCAAGTCTGTGGGCGTACGTGCCGATCAGCCACGCAACGGCTCGTAAACTTCGCCGCCTGACCGGCGATCAGCTCACGTCAGCGATGCACTCCTCCTATAGCGGCCAGACAATCACTGTGGCCCTCGCACTCAGCGGGCGCATCGAGCAGGGCGAGTCCATCAACGTCCCCGTCCGGCAGGAGGCAGCGCGGACCGGTGGTCTCCGCAGCGCACAGGACACAACGCGGGCCGAAGGCCTCAAGGCGCTCCAGAGGAAAGCTGACCGGGACAAGTCCGCCGTGGACTGCCTCGTAGCCGTGGTCTGACACGTTAGAACGCCGGGAGCGGTTCCCGGCGCCACGCGACCCCGGCGTCGATGGCTGCGGGCATGAGGTGGCGCATGGCGAAGTCGACGACCTCGATGTCTGGCTGCAGCGTGGCGCTGTCCCCCGGCTGCATGCCCGCGGGCCGGTGGGTGATCCAGGCGTGGACTCCAGGCCGCTGTAGCCGGACGCGGCGGGGTCGTATCCGAACCCGAGTTCGCCGTCAGCGTCCGTGATCCTGTGCCGACGGCGAACCTGCCGGCCTGCCACACGAACGGGCGGGCGGTGGCGAACCCGGCCACGAGTGCGCCGGCGCGGGCGTACAGCTCGCATAGCCCGGCCCCGTCGCTGCCCGTCACATCGCACACGTCCTGGTGGACGGCCTCGGCGATACGGGCACGGCTGATGCCGCCAGCCTCGGTGCGCGTTTGCCGCACACCGCGGCGCGCGGCTTTGGCGGCGCGGCTGTTGCGGGCGCTCATGGCAGCGTCTCGGCGTCGCCGAAGCCGAACGCTTCCGCGAGCAGGTGCACCGACGCCCCAGCGTGAACTGCGGCGTAAGTCTGAATGCCCGGCGAGTCCGCGGCTTGGATGCGGACCAGGGTGGTGGAAGTCATCGGGGTAATCTCCTTCGTGCTGGTCTCGTGGTGCCCGCCTGGTGTAGGGCCTGGCGGGCACCGGCATGTGTGGGGTGAATCAGGCGTCAGGCGGGAGGCCGAGAACCTCGCGCGCCCTGGTTATGACGGCGGGATCTTCCTCACCGCCACCTAGTTCGTCCACGGCCTGCTTAAAGGCTGCGGTGACACGCGCTGCGCGTTCGGTAGCGCTGTTCACGACCGGCTCGCCGCCGAAGATCGCGCTCGCGTTGCCGAGGTAGTTGTCCTCGGCTTCGACCTTGTTCTCGACCTCGCGGCGGAAGGTGATGCCGAAGCGCAGGATCTGGTGGCTGTTGAATGCCTGCGCGACGATCGTGGCGGCCTTGTACGGGCCAACGGCCTTGAGAGCCTGTTCCAGGCGCTCACCCGCTCGCCGGGCCTTCTCGTCACGGAAGGGCTGGGATGCGCGGAACCGGATGCTGCGGGCCGCGCTGGCCCGCGCGTTCGAGGGGGAGGAGGGCGGATGATGGCGCGCACGATCGGTTACCGGTGGCACCTGCGGCGGCTGATGGCCGAGAAGGAGATGTACGCCACGACGCAGCTGCGGCCGCTGCTGGCCGAGCGCGGCGTGGCGCTGTCCCGCGAGCAGGTTTACCGGCTGGTGACCGGCCTCCCGGAGCGGCTGAGCCTGGCCACGCTGGCCGCGCTGTGCGACATCCTGGGCTGCCAGCCCGGTGACCTCGTCGAGCCGGTCGCCAGCACCGCCGCAGGCCGCAAGCCGGCCGTCCCGGCGCAGGATCCGCCACCGCGCCCGGTCCGGGCGCGGGTAGCCGGCCCGGCGAGCCGGTAGCTGCCGTGGCCCGCTGCCCGGCTGGGCACCAGGTTGCCTCGTCTGGGCTGCGCGGATGCCCTCGCTGCCGCCGCGATCAGGTCGTGGACATGGCAGCGGCGGCGGACAGATCGCTGGGCCGGCCGGTGATCGAGGCCGCGGTCCAGGCGGTCGCGCCGTCCGGGCAGGCCCAGCGCCAGCTGGCGCTGGCGCTGGCGCTGGCCGCCGGCCCGGCTGCCCTGTCCAGCGGGGCGCCGCCGGTCGCCGGGCGGCTGGCTGCCGAGCTGATCGCCCGCGGCTCGGCCACGCTGGCCATCCCGGCGTGCACGGTCTGCGGGCGAGCCGGCAAGCCGCTGTTCTGCGGCGACGGCGGCGGAGTGTGCCAGCGATGCCGGGCCTGGCAGCTGGCCGCCGCATGCGCCGTCTGCGGCAAGATCAAGCCGGCCGCTGGCCATGACGGGGCCGGCCAGCCGGTCTGCGAGGTCTGCCGCCGCCGGGATGACCCGCGGCGCCACCGCGAATGCGGCATGTGCGGGAAGATCGCCCCGGTTGCGGCGCGTGCCCGTGACGGGCACCCGGACATCTGCGTCAACTGCTACCGCATGCCCGTGGCCACCTGCAGCGGCTGCGGCAGGCAGCGGGAATGCAACTTCGCCGTCACCAGCCGCCCGGTCTGCGTGTCGTGCTCGCCGCGGGCGACTGCGGCCTGCGCCCGCTGCGGCCAGGACCGGCCGCCGGCCGCCCGCTGGCCCGAGGGGCCGGTCTGCGACCCCTGCTACACCGCAGCGCTGCGCCGCCGGGGCCGGTGCGCCGGCTGCGGGCAGCAGCGGCGGCTGGTCACCCCGCCCGGCCCGGCCGCTGACACCTGCGCGGGCTGCGCCGGGATCCCGGTCACGCACGCATGCGCGGATTGCGGGATCGAAGACAAGCTTTATGAGAAAGGCCGGTGCGCCCGGTGCAGCCTGCGCCGCCGGACCCGCCAGCTGCTGTCGGACGGCACCGGCATCATCGCCCCCGAGCTGAGCGGCGTGTTCGACGCGGTCACCGCCGCCCGCCAGCCGCGCAGCGCGCTGAACTGGCTGCGCAACGGCGCCGGAACCGGCTTGCTCGCCGACGTGGCCGCCGGCCGGCTAGCCGCCAGCCACGAAGCCCTGGATGCCCACCCTCACCGGCGAGCCGCCGACTACCTGCGGCACATGCTCACCGCCGCCGGGGCGCTGCCGCCCCGCGATGAAGAACTCGCCCGCGCCGCCCAATGGCTCGGCACGGTCCTGGAGACGATCAAGCCGGCCGCCGACCGGCGCCTAGTGCAGGGCTACGCCACCTGGCAGGTGATGCGCCGGCTGCGCGCCAGCGCCACAGGCGCCTCCCGGCCGCGCACCCCCACCGCGCACGCCCGCAACAACATCCGCGCTGCCGCCAGCCTGCTCGCCTGGCTCCGCGGCCGCGGCATCGCGGCCGCGGCATCGCGCTCAGCGCCTGCGGGCAGGCCGACATCGACCAATGGCTGCACACCGGGCCCTCGGCCTGCCTGGCCAGAGATTTCCTGACCTGGGCCGCCTCACACGGCCATTGCCAGCGGCTGACGATACCCGCGCCGCCGCGCGCCACTGGCCCTGCCATCAGCCAGGACCAGCGCTGGGCGCTGACCGCCCGGCTCCTGCACGACACCGCGCTCGACCCCACCGACCGGGTCGCCGGCTGCCTGCTCCTGCTCTACGGGCAGCCGCTGTCCCGCATCGCCGCCATGACCACCAGCCAGGTCACCCGCCGCGACAGCGAGACTTTCATCCGGCTCGGCCGCCACGACGCGCCCGTCCCCGGCCCGCTCGCCGACGCCGCCCTCCAGCTCATCGGCGGCGGGCGCAGCTACCGCGGCGTCGGCTCCCACCCGTCACCACCTGGCTGTTCCCCGGGCACATGCCCGGCCGTCCCATCACCCCGGCCAGGCTCGGCGAACGCCTGCGGGCCATCGGCATCTACGCCCAGACCGGACGCCGCGCCGCGCAGCTCGATCTCGCCGCCCAGCTCCCCGCCGCGGTCCTCGCCGACATCCTCGGCCTGCACCAGACGACCGCTGCCAAGTGGATGCACCAAGCCGGAGGCGACTGGTCCCGCTATGCGGCTGAGCTAGCCCGCAGCCGTCCTCACCAGACCTGACGAATACCTCGCCGCACACGGCCCAAATCAGAGGTATTCAGCATGGTTGGTAAACCGCTCCCTACCAGTTCTGACGCCGGGGTGGACATCGAGGCGATCGCTGACGCGGCCGGCCACAAGAACAGCCAGGTGACCCGGACCGTGTACGGGCATCAGATCAGCGACAAGGTGACCGGGCGGCCACGGTGATGGACGCGATATTCGGCCAGGTGAGCGGCTCGTGAGCGCCATAGGCTCCCGCGTTTGGCTCCCTGCCTGCCGTACTGGCCGCTGCGCCGCAGGTCAGACCGGGCGTGTGTCATGTACGGCTGTTATGACACGTCCGGGGGCTTGTATACCCCCCAGACATCGCGGAGCGCATCGCATACCTCACCGACGGTGGCACGCGCCCGCAGTGCCGCGCGCAGCGGATAGAGCACGTTCTGGGTGCTGCCCGCCGCCTTCTTCAGATCGTCGATCGCGCGCCGGTGGGCGTCCGCGTCGCGGGTACGCCGCAGCCGCGCGAGCCGTTCCGCCTGCTGCTGCTCGATCTGCGGATCGACCCGGAGGGGCTGGTAGGCCTCATCGCCGTCGGAACGGAACCTGTTGACCCCGACGACGACCCGCGTGCCCGCGTCCACCTGCCGTGCGATCTGGTACGCCGAACGCTCGATCTCAGCCTTCTGGAAACCCTGCTCGATCCCGGCGACCGCACCGCCGCGCTCGTCGATCTGCGCGATGAGCTCGACCGCCTGCTGCTCGACGTCGTCGGTCATCGACTCGATCGCGTAGGACCCGGCGAACGGGTCCACCGTCGACGTCAGGTCGGTTTCGTACGCGATCACCTGCTGGGTGCGCAGCGCGAGCCTCGCCGCTTTCTCGCTTGGCAGCGCGATCGCCTCGTCGTAGGAGTTCGTATGCAGCGACTGCGTGCCGCCAAGCACCGCCGCGAGCGCCTGGATGGTGACCCTGGCCATGTTCACCTCGGGCTGCTGCGCCGTCAGCTCGACCCCGGCGGTCTGGGTATGGAACCGCAGCATCTGCGCACGGGGATTGCGCGCGCCGAACTCGTCGCGCATGATGCGCGCCCACAGCCGGCGCGCCGCGCGGAACTTCGCGACCTCCTCGAGCAGGGTGGTTCGCGCGACGAAGAAGAAAGAAAGCCGCGGCGCGAAGTCGTCGACACCAAGGCCCGCGCTCACCGCGGCCTGCACGTACGCCTTGGCGTTGGCCAGCGTGAAGGCGATCTCCTGCACGGGCGTCGCGCCGGCCTCCGCCATGTGGTAGCCGGAGATCGAGATCGTGTTCCATCTCGGCATCTCCTGCCCGCAGTAGGCGAAGGTATCGGCGACGAGGCGCAGCGACGGCTGCGGCGGGTAGATGTAGGTGCCGCGAGCGATGTACTCCTTCAGGATGTCGTTCTGGATCGTGCCGTTCAGCGTGTCGGCGCTGACGCCCTGCTCCTCGGCGGCCAGCTGATAGAGCAGCAGCAATACGGCCGCGGGTGCGTTGATCGTCATCGAGGTGGAAACCTTGGCCAGGGGTATGCCCGCGAACAGGGCGCGCATGTCCTCGATCGAATCGATCGCCACGCCGACCTTGCCGACCTCACCGTGCGCCGCGCGCGCGTCGGAATCGAAGCCCATCTGGGTCGGCAGGTCGAAAGCCACGGACAGGCCCGTCGTGCCCGCGTCGATCAGCTGCTTGTAGCGCTTGTTCGACTCGGTGGCCGTCGCGAATCCCGCATACTGCCGCATGGTCCAGGGCCGCCCGGTGTACATCGCGGGATGGATGCCGCGGGTGAACGGGTAGCTGCCGGGTTCGCCCAGGCTGCGCGCGGCGTCGAAACAGCGGAGCGACTCGGGCCCGTAGACGGGCTCGATCGCCAGCTCAGACTCCGATTCGGTCATGGGCTCAGGTTACGCCGGGCAAGTGCGCTCCCCCGGGGGACGACCCGTGGGACGACCCTGGGGACGACCCGGCGGCGTGACGCGCCGCTGCCAACGACCGTGTGCAAGGGGCCACCCGCGGTAGTCTGAGCGACGCCATGAGGACATCCGGGCCAAGAGCCGCCGCGGTCAGCGTGGCCGCCGGTGTTCTCGCGGCGGCCGGCCCGGTTGCCACCGGCGTCGCGATCGCGGGCAGCCCGCCGGCACCGATCGTCCGTCCGGCCGCCCCGGCAGGCGGCGGTGCGCCAGGCACCGTGGGCGGCCCGGAACTCACCCGGCCCGGTGTGATCGTGAACTACCCGTCACCGCGCTCGCCGCGACTGCCCAGGGTGCCCGCGAGCGCATTCGTCATCGCGGACGCCACCACCGGGCAGGTACTTGCGGCGAAGCAGCCGCACGCGCAGTACGGCCCGGCGAGCACGCTGAAGATCCTCACCGCCGTATCGCTCATCCCGGTGCTCGATCCCAACGCGACCGTGCTCGCCTCCAAGCGTGCCGTCAGCGTGGAACCGGACGTCGTCGGCCTGAAACTCGGGCACCCGTACAAGATCGCGGACCTGTTCCGTGCGCTGCTGCTGATCTCCGGCAATGACGCGGCGATCGCGCTCGCCGAGGCCACGGGCTCATTCGGCAAGGGCATCGCGTTCATGAACGCGGAGGCACGCCACCTGCAGGCCTACGACACCGTGGCCATGCAGCCCAACGGGCTGGACGCGCCCGGCCAGCACGTGTCCGCCTACGACGAGGCGCTGATCGCACGGCAAGCGCTGCGCATGCCGGCGTTCCTGAGCTATGCCGAGACGCTCACCACCTGGTTCCCGATCACGCAGCGGCACCGGATCGAACTGTTCAACGAAGACCAGCTGCTCACCACCTACCGCGGCTTTATCGGGGGCAAGACCGGCTGGACGACCCCGGCCATGGCCACCTACGTCGGCATGGCCAGGCGGGATGGCCACACGCTGATCGTGACCGTGCTGCACGCGGTGCCAGGCACGCTGTTCACGTCGGCCGCCGCGATGCTCGACTGGGGTTTCCGCATGGACGGCAAGATCCAGCCGGTGGGCCAGCTTGCCGGCCCACTCCCGCCGCCCGCGCTCGCGTCCCAGCGATCCGCGGCACCCGGCCGGCATATGACCGCCGCGCGCGCCGCGGCGCACCGCGCGCGCGCGTCCGCCGCGGCTGGGATGCTCATGCCGTTCACCGCGGGCTGCATGACCTTCGCCGCACTCGCCTTCGGCGTCTACGGGCTCGCCAGGCGGCGCCGGTCAGCCGCTATGAGGTGACCGGCCCGCGGCCGCATGCGGGCGGCCCACGGCGGCCACACGCGGGCGGGCCCACGGCGGCCGGACGCGGGCGGTCCACGGCGGCCGGACGCGGGCGGTCCACGGCCGCCTCAGCGCGCCGGCGGCAGCAGGCCGATACGGTCCCTGGCCAGCACCATGGTCTGCCGCGCCACGCTCGAAGCCCGCGCCGCGCCCTGGGCAAGCAGCCGGTCAAGCTCGGCCTCGTCGGCGAGCAGCTTCTCGGTGCGTTCCCTGATCGGGGTGAACGCCGCCACCACGACCTCGGCCAGATCCTTCTTGAGCCGGCCGTACCCGCTCTCGGCGTACCGCGCCTCCAGGTCCGCCACGGTGCTGCCGGTCAGCGCCGAGTAAATCCGCAGCAGGTTGGTGATCCCCGGCTTGGCGGTTTCGTCGGCCCTGATGTCAGAACCTGGATCGGTGACCGCGCGCATGATCTTCTTGCGCAGCACGGCCGGAGCGTCGAGCACGTCCAGGATTCCCTGCGGCGACGACGACGTCTTGCTCATCTTCGCGCCCGGATCCTGCAGGTCGGCGATCTTCGCCACAGCGGGCAGGATGTACGGCCCAGGGACCGCGAACGTCTGGCCGAACCGGTGGTTGAACCGCCGCGCGAGATCGCGGCTCAGTTCCAGGTGCTGGCGCTGGTCCTCACCGACGGGAACCTCGTCGGCCTGGTAGAGGAGGATGTCGGCGGCCTGCAGGACGGGGTAGGTGAACAGCCCCACGCTGGCCTGGTCCGCGCCGCCCCTGGCGGTCTTGTCCTTGAACTGCGTCATCCGGTTCGCCTCGCCGAACCCGGTGATGCAGCTGAGGATCCAGCCAAGCTCGGTGTGCTCGGGCACATGGCTTTGCACGAAGACGGCGGCGCGGTCCGGGTCCAGCCCGGCGGCGAACAGCTGAGCGGCCGCGATCCGGGTGCGGCGGCGAAGGAGCGCCGGGTCGAACGGCACCGTGATCGCGTGCAGGTCGACCACGCAGTAGAACGCCTCGCGTGAGTCCTGTAGCGCAACCCACTGGCGGACCGCACCGAGATAGTTGCCGAGGTGGAAGGAGTCGGCGGTGGGCTGGATGCCAGAAAGCACACGGGGCCTGGCGGTGGGCGGGGCGTCGGACATGCAGGCTTTCCTCGGACAACGACGGTGGCAGATGGCGAGCGGCGGCGCGCCGCCCGACCGGATCGGCGGCAGCACTGCGTGATGGTAAGCCTACCGTCGCGGCCGCCACCGCCCGGCGCCGTGGGATGTCCCGTCGCGAGCCACGCGGCCGCTGCGGCCGCCCGTTTCATGATCGGTGACTTCGGCGCTTATCCGTCGCCGAAGTCACCGCGATCATGGAAGCCCAGCGTCGGGTGACTCGGCGCCGCCGGGCTGGTCCGGGCCGTCAGGTGCGGCACCAGCACGCCCGTCCCCCGCAGACCCCGCACGCCCGCCCTCCGCAGGCTCCGCACGGCCCCCCTCGCCAGACCCCGCCCGCCCGCC
>WNFJ01225324.1_pt1 | contig 15244 bp, 11 predicted proteins | sample 5400461 | NCBI WGS metagenome assembly WNFJ01 (sample SAMN13153349, study PRJNA577476) | soil metagenome | isolation source: 115 cm saprolite on Douglas fir-dominated hillslope | place: USA:California | collected 2013-09-17 | reverse complement strand
TTCTCGGCCGCCAGAAGATGGAGGGGACGGGGATGGCCGGCACGGGCACGGCCGCCATCCAGCCGGAGTTCTGGAAGGGCCCGATCGACGCGCTGAAGCACGAGGCCGAGTGGTTCAAGAAAGAAGCGCGCGAGGTGTTCGAGCTGCTCTCGCTGCCGGTGATGCAGATTCTCGCCGCCGCGGTCAACTTCGCAGTCGTCGTGGTGCTCGGGCACCCGACCTTCACGCTGCCGTTCCGCAACCTCGATCAGTTGCTCGCCAGCACGCCGATGCTCACTCACAGCGGCAAGCACGTGGTGCCGGGAGGTGCCACGTGATGGCTCGCTCGCGTAGCGCCGCGCTGCTGCTCGCCGTGCTCCTGGCGGCGAGTTGCACCGCGCCGGGACCCAAGCAGCCGAGCAAACCGTCCAACTGGACGATGATCATCGGAATCGACGTGAGTGGGTCGTTTCGGGGCCAGTACGACGACGCCGTCCAGTTTGCGGCGCAGTACATCTACGCGCACGTGAACGGCCTCGGCGGTCTGCGGGTCCCCACGGCGCTGTTCGTGGCCGGGGTCGGCGGCGAGCGGCCCGGTGAGCCGAAGGCCTTCCACCCGATCAATGACTTCGCCGGGCGCACGCCGGACCAGATCGCGGCCGACCTGCGCGTCTGGTTCAAGCCGCTGGACGCGTTCACCGACTTCAACGTGTTCTTCAAGCAGGTTTCCGTCTTGGTGAAGGAGCGCGGGCTAATCTTGGCCCCGATCAACTTGGTGCTCCTAAGTGACGGCATTCAGGATGTCGGCGCGCGCCTCTCGCCCGGGAGCAGCCCCATCGCCCAGATCGACCTCGCTCCGCTCGAGTTCCTCTCGCGCAGCGTGACCGTGCGACTCCTGTACGCCTCACCCACGGTCGACGACCTCTGGAAGCGGCTCATCCGGCGCAAGCGGGTGCGGCTCTGGACGGTCGAAACGCCCGTCATGGTCGGGTGGCACCGTCAGGTGAAGGCCGGTGTGCCGCTCGCGGAGCAAGAAAGTCTGTGGAAGTGGGTGCGGGACAACGTGGACTTCCGCGCCCGCGGAGGCGTGCTGTAACCACACCAAGTCACCCACCCGGGGGTCTCCAACCGCACCCCGGGGGGTCGCTCCTGGGGGACTCCGGTAGTCGCCGCTAGGCGCAGTGCCGGTCGAACGCCGCCGTGAGATCGGCTGCGATGTCTTGCGCGGCGCGCCCTTCGATCTGCTTGCGCTCCAGCATGAAGACCAGCTTGCCGTCGCGCAACAGCGCCATCTGCGGCGACGACGGCGCGTAGCCCGTGAAGTAGCTGCGGGCGCGGGCCGTCGCGTCGCCATCCTGGCCCGCGAACACCGTGACGAGACGCGCCGGACGCCGGGGATGCTGGAGGGCCAGGGCGGCGGCCGGCCGAGCGTTGCGGGCGGCGCACCCGCACACCGAGTTCACCACGACGAGCGTTGGGGCCGTCGCGCTGGCGAGCACGGCGTCCACCTCGGCCGCGGTGCGCAGCTCTTGGAAGCCGAGCCGCACGAGCTCGTCGCGCATCGGCTGGACAAAACGGGGATCGTATAACGGCATCTCGGTCGTGGCCATCGGGTCGGGCCTCGCGCTCTGGGGTCCTGCAATTATACCGCGACGCCGGTCCCCCGGGCGCCCCCCCCTCCCCGACCCCCGATTCGCTGAGCCCCCGAGTCCCCCGAGTCCCCCGAGTCCCCGAGCCCCGCGAGCGGCGAGTGCCTTCGGCGCGGGCCGGGTGCCCTCTGGCGCCGCCCCTGGGCGCGTCGCGATTCTTCGGGAGCCCGTCCCACCGCCGCCCTACGGGCCCGGAGGTTCGCGCGTGCGGGTGCTGATTGTGGAAGACGACCCCGAGCTGGCCGCGCTGATCGGCGACGGTCTGCGGGCGCAGCGCATCGATTCGACGCGGGCGACGACGTTCCCCGAAGGGCGGGACCGCGCCGCGCTCGGGGACTACGACGTGATCATCCTCGACGTGCGGTTGCCCGGCGGGACCGGGTTCGACCTGTGCGCCGAGCTACGCCGCCGCGGCATCACCACGCCGGTCCTGATGCTCACGGCGCTCGATGCGGTAGACGACCGCGTGCGCGGGCTCGAGGTCGGCGCGGACGACTATCTCACCAAGCCGTTCGCCTTTCGGGAGCTCGTGGCCCGCCTCAAAGCGCTGGCGCGCCGCCGCCCCGCCCTGGCACCGTCCCAGTACCGCATCGCGAACTTGGAAGTCGATCTCGCCTCCCGCGCCGTGCGGCGCGGCGGGCGACCGATCACGCTGAGCGCCAAAGAGTTCGCCCTGCTCGAGCTGTTCGTGCTGCACGCCGGCCAGGTGCTCGATCGCGCGACCATCACGGCGCACGTGTGGGACGACAACCACGACCCCTTCGTCAACGTGCTCGAGGTGCTGGTGGGGCGGCTGCGGCGGAAAATCGACGATGGCTTCGAGCCCAAGTTGATCACGACGCTGCGCGGCGCGGGCTACCGCTTCGGCCCGTGAGCGGATCCCGATGAGCGAGCTCGGCCGGCTGCGGCTGCGCCTCACGTTCTGGTACGCGGGGATCTTCATGGTGATCCTGGGGCTGCTCGGCGCCGGCCTCTTCGCCGTGATCCGCCACCAAATCGCCCGCCAGCTCGATACGTCACTGCAAGCGGCGACGGCGGCCTTGATGCAGGCCGCGCGGATTCGCGAGGTCGAGCGCGCCCACGCCAACGGCGCCGTGGTCGATGCGGTGGACGAGCTGCACATCCCCGACCGCTCGCTCTATCTCCTCGATTCGGTCGCGCGGCCCATCAAGCCGGAACAGGCGGCCCCCTGGATTCTGGCGGCCGCCCGCGAGGCCGCCGCCACCGGGCGCGCGGACGGCGATCGCAGCGCCCCCGGCGAGCACGTCCTGCGCCTCCACGCCGAACGCTTCCGCGGCACCGCCGGCACCGCGTACGTCGCCGTGGCGGTCGCTGACCGGCTCGAGCTGGAAGACCAGTACGCCTCCCTCATCGCCGCCTTCGGGGCGGCGGCGCTCGCGGGCCTCCTCCTCGTGGCGGGCGGCGGCTACGTGCTGGTGCGCCAATCCACCGCCCCGATCGAACGGTCGATGGCGCAGATGCGCCGCTTCATGGCCGACGCGGCACACGAGCTCCGCACGCCCATCACGATCCTCCGCACCCGGGCCGAGGTCGCGCTCGGGCAGGAGCGCGAGCCCGGCCGCGACGCCACCACGCTTGCAGCGATTGCGCGCGAGGCGGCGCGCCTGGGGGGCATCGTGGGGGACCTCCTGACGCTGGCACGCGCCGAAACGGGCGAGCGACCCGTGACGCGGGAGCCGCTGTTCTTGGACGACGCCGCCGCTGGCGCCGTCGACGCCGCTCGCGCGCTCGCGGCCAGCAAGGGGGTGAAGCTCGAAGTCGGCGCCTTCGATGAGGCGAAAATCGTGGGCGACCCGACCCTCGTCCGCCAACTCTTACTCATCGTGCTCGACAACGCCATCAAGTTCACGCCCGCGAGCGGCCACGTCGGGCTCAACGTGTCGACGGCGGACGGGCGCGCCGACGTCGTGATCACGGACACCGGGATCGGCATTCCGGCGGACCAGCTTCCCCACGTCTTCGAGCGCTTCTACCGGGGCGACCCGGCGCGGCGCGAAGCCGATGGGGCGGGGCTCGGCCTCGCCATCGCCCGCTGGATCGCCGAGGCGCACGGCGCCCGCATCGCGGTCAGCTCGGTGCCGGGCCAGGGCACCCGCGTCACGATCGCTTTCCCGCTGGCGCCGTAGCGCGCCCCGCGACGCCGGCGGGCGCAGCCGCCAGCGTGTAGTGGGGCCCCCGAATCGCGATCAGGAAAGTCGGGACCGCGAACAGCGGGATCGGGGTCGAGAGCGTCAACCCGCCGATCACGGCCAACGCGAGCGGCCGCTGCAACTCGCTCCCCGCCCCGAGGCCGAGCGCCAGGGGCAACAGGCCGAACAGCGTGCATAACGTCGTCATCAGGATCGGCCGGAGCCGCACGCGCGCGGCCTCGCGGATCGCGACCTCCAACGCCACGCCCTCGGTTCGCATGCGCAGCTTCGTGAAATCGAGCAGAATAATCCCGTTCTTGACGATCAGCCCCACCAACAAGATCAGCCCCATGAACGACGAGACGTTCAAGGCCGCCCCCGTGACGAGCAACAGGGCGAGGGCGCCCACGAACGACACCGGCGCGGCGAGCAACACGACCAACGGCTCGACGAACGACTCGAACTGCACCACCATCACGGCGCAGACGCTCAACACCGCGATGGCGAGGACCAGCAGCAACGCCCGGAACGCCTCCTGCTGGCTGGCGTACTGACCGCCCAGGGCGATCCGGACCCCGGCGGGCGGTCGGTGGGCGGCGAGCACCCGCTGCACGTCGCCCATCACCCCGCCGAGCGAGCGGCCGCTCACGTCGGCCGTCATCGCGATCATCTGCTGCTGGTTCTCCCGGTCCAGGCCGAGGCGCGACGAAGCGGGTTCGAAGCTCGCGAGCGTGCCGAGCGGCGTGATCCGCCGGGCCCGCGGGGCCAGCACCGGCAGCGCGCGCAGCCGCAGCGGGTCGTACCGCACCGCGTCCGGGGCGCGCACCCGCACCGGAATCGGCCGGTCCCCGAGCCGCACTTCGCCGGCTGGCGCGCCCAGCAACGCCGCGCTCACGGCGCTGCCCACGTCGACCGGCGTCAGGCCGACGCGGTCGGCCTCGGCCTGGTTCACGCGCATCATCAACTCCGCCGCCGGCTCGCTCACGCCGTTGTAGAGGTCGGCCAGGCCCGCCACCCGCTGCAGGTCGGGCGCCAGCCGCCGCGCATAGGCCTCCAGCGTGTCCAGCCGCTCCCCGAACAGTTTGATTTCGACCGGGCGCGCCGAGCCCGCCAGGTCGTTGATCATGTCCGAAAGGATCTGCACGAACTCGAGGTGGAGCCGCGGGACGGCCGCGGCCAGCTTGGTGCGCACCTCGTCCATCACGGCGAAGATGTCCCGCGTGCGCGCGCTGCGCGGCCGCAACCGCGCCACGATGTCGCCGCGATTCTGCTCGGTGGCGTACAGCCCGAGCTCCGCCCCGGTACGCCGCGACGTGCCCGTGATCTCGGGGGCGGCGGCGAGCTGGCGCTCCGCGATCCCCACCTCCCGGTTCGTCTCCGAGAGCGCCGTCCCGCCCGGCGTGAAGTAATCGAGCACGAACGCGCCCTCGTCCATCTCGGGGAGAAAGCCGGTCCCGACGAGACGCCACAGCCCGAGACCGGTGACCCCGAGGACGAGGGCCGCGAGCGCCAGCCGGCGGGGATGGTGCAGCACCGCGGCGAGGGCGCGCTCGTAGCGGGGGCCCAGCACGTCGAGCGCCCGCTGGATCCGCACGAGCGGCCCGCTCGCCACCGCGGCGACTTCCTCTGCCGTCACGAACTGTTCGGCGAGCAGCGGGATGATGGTCAGGGCGAGCCCGAGCGAGACGAGCACCGCCACCGTGAGCGTGGTGGCGAGCGCGGCAAAGAACTGCCCCACCACGCCCTGGAGCAGCCCCAGCGGGAGAAACACCACCACCGTCGTGATCGTGGACGTCGTGACGGGCCAGATCAGCTCCTGCACCGCCGCGCCGATCGCGCTGCTGCGCCCGGGCGTGAGCGCGAGGTGGCGCGCAATGTTCTCGGTGATCACCACCGCGTCGTCGATGACGAGACCGATGGCGATGGCCATCGCGCCGAGCGTCATCAGGTTGAACGACTGCCCCAGCAGGCTCATGACGAAGACGGTGATGGCCATCGTCAGGGGAATCGACGTGGCGCTGATCGCCGTGATCCGCCCGTGGCGGAGAAAGCCCAACAGCACCAGCACGGCGAGCCCCGCCCCGACGAGCATCGCGTCCCGCACGGCGCGGACGGCGTCGCGCACCAAGGCCGCCTGATCGTACACCGGCTTCAGGTGGACGCCCGGCGGCAGGGTGGGCACCAGGGCCCGCGCGATCGCGGCCACGCTGTCCGCGATCGCCAGCGTGTTACCGCCGACTTGGCGCGTGATGTTGATGAGGGCGGCCGGCCGGCCGTCGCCCGCGATGATGCGCACGTGATCCGTCGTCCCGAGCTGCACGGTCGCGAGATCCCGGACGCGGAGGCCGTTGCGGACGACCACGGCGCCCACGTCATCCGCGCTGTGCGCTTCCTGGTCGGTGACGATCAGATACTGCCGATAGTCCTGCGCCACGCGGCCGACTGCTTGCACCGTGATCCCTTGCCGGATCGCGTCGGCGAGCTCGCTGTAGGTGAGCTCCGCGGCGGCCAGCCGCGTGGGGTCGGCGATCACTTCCATCTCGCGCACGTCGGAGCCCTGCACGTCCACGCGCCCCACCCCCGGCACCCGCGAAATGAGGGGCTTGATCGCATAGCGGGCGATGTCGTACAGCGTCGCGGGATCGCCGCCCTCGAGGTTGTAGGACAGGATGGGGAAGAGCGAGGGCGCCAGGCGCTCGACTTCGAGGTCGAGATCGGCGGGGAGCTGCCCCTGCACTTGGCTCACGCGCGCCCGCACCAGCTGCAGGGCATACGCCATGTCGGTGCCGGGCGCGAAGGTGACCTGCAGCTCGGCGGCGCCACGGATCGAGTGGGACCGCACCCGCGTCACCCCGGGCACCACGCTCACCGCTTCCTCGAGCGGCCGCGTGAGGCTGAAGACCACCTGCCGTGCCCCCAGGGTCGACCCCTCGGCCACCACGGTGATGCGCGAGAATTCGAGCTCGGGATAGATCGCCGACGGGAGCCGCAGGGCCGCCGCCACGCCGGCCGCGCTCGCCAGGGCCACCACGAGATAGATGAACCGCCGCTGGCGCGACAGGAGATGGAACAGCGTCACTGCGGTGCCCGCACGATCTTGGCGCTGTCCTCGACGCCGTACGCGCCGCTCGTGACCACGATCTCGCCGGCGGCGAGCCCGCTCATGATCTCCGCGCGCGTCTCGCTCCGCGCGCCCACGGTGACCACCCGCGCATGTGCCACGCTTGCCGTGTCGACGACGAACACCTGATACCCGTCGCCGGCGGGCACCAGCGCCTCAATTGGGACCGTGACCGCCCGGGCGTGCACCGCCGTCACGATCCGACCGAACACCGATTCCCCGATCTTGAGCGGGCGCACTCGGTGCAGCAGACGGGCGCGCACCGGCACGGCGCGGGCCACCGAGTCGATGGCGGCGCCGACGCCCGTCACGACCCCTTCCCCCAACGGCTGCCGGCCGGCGCCCTCGCCCGCGGTCACGCTCAGGGAATCGCCCTCACGGATGCGCCCTGCGTCCCCGGGCGTCACGCCGAACGTGATGTCCACGGCGGTCGGGTCGGCGACGGCGACGAGCGCCTGGCTCGGGTCGACGGAAGCGCCGAGCACGGCGCTCATGCGCGTCACGACGCCGGCCAGCGGGGCTCGCAGCGTCGCGAGTTGCTGCGCCCGGTGGGCCGTGACCACGGTCGCCTGAGCCTGCGCGAGATCGGCCGCGGCCTGGTCGGCATCCTTCTGGGGTAGAATCCCCGCCTGCACGAGCCGCGTCGCGCGGGCGGCGGCGTGCTGCGCGCTCTCGAGCGCGGCGTCGGCGCTCTTCGCCGCGGCGTCAAACGGCGCGCGCTCGAAAGCAATGAGGCTGTCGCCCTGCGCGACGCGCTGCCCCGGCGCGACGAAAATCCCCGCGACCCGCGTCGGGGCCGGCGCCGCGAGCTCCGCGAATCGCCCGGGTCGGGGCACCACCGTGCCAATGGCGCGCACCGTCTCGGGAAACGGTTGCACCGTCGCGGGCGCCGTGGCGGCGCCCACCACGGCCGGGATCTCGCTCGCGGCGCCGCTCTCGCTCGCGTCGTGGCTGCGGCAAGCGGCGCCGGCGGCGCCGGCGAGGAGCGCCAGCCACGACAGCGGCCGGCTCATGATTCCGTGGCGGCGGCGACGAGGCGCGCCGCCGCGGCGGCGGCGTCGGCCGCCGCCAGGTCATCGATGTAGCGGCCCAGCGCCTCCCGGGCGTTGCGCTGCGCTTCCAGCACGCTGGCGAGCGCCACCGCCCCCTCGCCATACGCTTGCAGCGACATCGCGGCCACGCGGTCGGCACTCGCCAGCAGCCGGCGGTCCCGGGCGAGCCGCGCCAATGCCGCGGCGAGCGCGCGCGCGGCCCGCGCCTGCGCCGCCGCCGCCTGCCGCGTCACCAAATCGAGATTGGCCCGCGCGCGGTCGCGGGCCGCCACCGCCTGTGCTACCTCACCGCCATTGCGGTTGAACAGCGGCAGCGCCAGCGACACGCCCACGGCCGGCAGCAGCCCGGCTTGCGATGGGTCGCCGTTGTCAAAACCGACCTGCAGCCCGGGTGCCGGGAACACGTTGCGGTGGGCCAGCGTCACCACCCGTTCCTCAGCCGCCAGACTCGCCGCCGCGGCCGCGACGGGCAGCGGCGCGCCCCCCGGGGCGGGGAGGGTCTCCGCTGGCGGCGCGAGGGAGTCCGCGAGCGCGATCGTCAGGACGTCCCCGGGCAGCCCCATCGCGAGCTGCACGGCTAACAGCGCATCCACGGCAGCGAGCGAATCGTCTGCGGCGACGTTCCCGAGCTGGCCCGCGTTGACCTCGGCCAGCCGGACGTCCAGCTCGCTCACGTCCCCCACGGCGCGCCGCAGCTGCGCCATCGCGAGCAGCGTATCTGCATCCCGCGCGGTGTGACGCGACAGCCGCGCGTGCGCCAGCGCCGCGAGCGCCCGGGTGTAGGTCGTGTCCACGTCAAAGCGGATCGCGGCCTGCTCGAAGGCGAAGCTGTAGCGGGCGGCGTCCCGGGCCGAGGCCGCGGCCCCGACACGCGCCGAGCGCAGCCACGGCAGGTCGAGCGGCACCGTTGCTAGGAGATGGTAGTGCGGCACGTCTTTCGTGTAACTCGCCGATACGGAGGGATTGGGATACAACCGCGCGGCCCGCAACGCTCCGGCCGCCGTCGCCGTGTCGGCCCGGCCCAGCGCCGCTCGCGCCCCGCGCTCCAGCGCCGCCGCCACGGCCTGCGCGCGCGTCACTCGTTGCTGGGCGGCGAGTGGAGGCCGCAGCGCCGGAGCCGCGAGCGCGATGACGCTGGCGAGCCCCACGACTGAACAACAGCGGCAGCGGCGCACGACCCGTCCCGGGAATGACGTGGTGAGTGAGAGACAGCGGTAGTCGGAAAGCTATTCCGTCAACCTGTCAGGACGATGACACCCGGAGGCATCGCGGCGCGTCCGGGCGCCGCGCCGGCGCCCTACGCCTCTCGCTCGAGGGAGCCCACCTGGCTCCCGGTCGGCTCCGCTCAGCAAAACCATGGCTCGGTCAGGCGCGGCGGCACTGGACGCTCGGGCGGCGGAGCGCGGAACGGCCCCGCTGGCCAGGACCGACCCGCGCAGCGGGATGCGCGCGCGCGCACGCGCTGGAACGTCACGGTCGGATCCTCGCCGGCCTCCGCTGCGTCCTCGACGAGCGCCGCGACGGCCGCCTGGAGCTCGTCCATCCGCGGGTCGGGATGCGTCCAGCGATAGCTGAATGCGGCTGTGTCGAGGGCACCGAGGAACGGACGCATCGCTGGCCGGGACAGCAGCCGCGACCCGGGCGGCACGAGCAGTCGGATGCTGAGTTGCACGGGATCGATGTGATCGATCAACGCCGCGGTCGCCACGAAATCGAGCAGGTCGAGGTAGTCCGCCAGCGTCGCCCAGGGGGTGAAGGGCACAAACGACGGGCGGAGCGCGATCCCCGCCCCGCGCAGCACGGCCAGCGCCACGGACACGTCGGCGCGGCTGTGCCCCTTCTCGAGCTGCTCGAGCACCACATCCGACAGGGACTCCACCGCCGACACCACGAAGAGACAGCCCGTCGCGCCGAACTCTGGGAACAGCGCGCGATGGCGGACAATGTGCTCGATCTTGGCCGTGAAGTCGTAGCTGAGCTCGGGAAACTCGGCGTGCAGCGCTCGCGTGAGCCGCACGGCGTGGCTCGGACCGTTCAGAAAGTCGGGGTCGCCGAAGGTGATGTGGCCCGCGCCCGCGGCCACCAGTTGACGCACGTCCGCCAGCACCACGTCCCGCGGCACCGCAAAGAAGCGCCCGCCATACACGGGCGGGATGGGGCAGTGCAGACACCCGTGCAGGCAGCCGCGGCTGGCTTCGACGTAGCCGGCTGGCGTGCGACGCCCGTCGCGCACGAGGCCCACGTAGCGCGCGAGGGGCGGCAGCGACCCCCGGCTGGGCAGCGGGTAGGCGAGCCGCTCGAGCGACGGCGCGGACGGCGCCGGTTCCCCTCCCGCCGCGAGCCGCTCGGCCAGCCGAACGAGCGCCTCTTCCGACTCGCCGCCGAGCACGCCGTCGGCCCCCTGCTGTCGCAGATAGTCGGCGTTGAGGAGCGCGTACAGGCCATGGAAGACGACGCGGCAGGTCGGATTGAGCGCTCGGATCCGCGCGGCGGCGCGCACCCCCAGCCGCAACGCCGTGTGCATCGGGACCGCGATGGCCACGAACCGGGCGCGACGCACCTGGTCGACCGCTAGGGGCTCCACGGCGAGGTCGAGCGTGTCGGGCGCGTAGCCGGCCCGCTCGAAAAACGCGCGGGGCCAGGCGGCGCCGAGCGGCTGGTGGCCGAGCTCATAGCAGGAGACGAGGAGAATGGCGCCGGGCTCGCGCCACGCCGCAGCGGAGCCCGCCCCCCCACCCGGCCGCCCCAGCCCGGTCGTCATTTCTTGAGGAACGCCTGTAACGCGGCGCGGAAGTCGGGGGTCGTGCGGCTGACGGCGTTCACGTCGGCGCCCAGGCGGATGCCCGCGGCGAAATCCAGGCCGTCGAGCTGGTAGAATTGCCGCTTCGTGAACGCGAGCGCTGACGCACTGGAGGCCGCGAGCGCGCGGAGCACTTCGGCTGCCTGCTCCTCGAAGTCGGAATCCTCGTACACGCGCGACACGAGCCCCACGGCGGCCGCCTCGGTCGCCGTCAGTAAGCGGCCCGTGGCGGCGAGGTCGAAGGCCACCTTCTCTCCCACGCTCCGCTTGAGCAGCGTCATGACGATCGCGGGCACGAACCCGCGCTGCACTTCGGGATAGCCGAACTGCGCCGACTCGGCCGCCAGCACCAAGTCGCACGCGGTGGCGAGCCCGCAGCCCCCGGCGAGCGCGCGGCCCCGCACGATCGCCACCGTGGGCTTCGGCAGCGCGCGCAGCCGCACGAAGACGTCGGCGAACTGCAGCGCCGCGCGGCGGTTCTCCTCTACGCTGCGATCCGTGGAGGCGAGCAGCTCCTGGAGGTCCATGCCGGCCGAGAACTCGCCACCCGCGCCCCGCAGCGCCACGACCCGCGCCTCGGCCTCGAGCTCGGCCCGGTCCAGCAGCCCGAACAGCGCCTCGATCATCGGGGTGTCAATCGCGTTCCGCTTCTCCGCCCGGTTCAGCGTCCCCGTGAGCACCCCGCCCTCGAGCGTGGCCAGCACCCGGTCGTTCACCGCCCCACCTCGATCTCCATGCGCAACAGCGCGGTCGAGAGCACTTTCCCCTGCGCATCGGTCTTCAGGGAGATGGTTCCCCCACCGTCGAGCGCGCCGTGCAGCAGGAAATTCAGCGCGCCGAGGTTCGGCAGCTCGTAGCGTTCCACCGGTCCCGTAATCATCCCCTTAAAGTGCCGCGCCACCCGAGCGGCCGTGACTTGTCGCACCAGCAGAGGATAATCCTCGCGCTTGAAAGCGATGAGGCCCACGTTCGCCGTGTCGCCCTTGTCGCCGGATCGGGCGTGCGCCAATTCGCGCAGCGCGACTCGGCGCGCGCCGCCCCGCGGGCGCCGGCCGCCGCGTCGCGCGGCCTTCCGCGTCATACCGCCAGCAGCTCGACGCAGGGCGTGACCACGTCCTTGGCGATGAGCGCGGGCCAGAAGGCGACGATTTCCTCGGGCTTGGCCCGGCCCCCCGCAAACCCCGTCACGCTCGGCGGGCCGTTCAGGATGAGCGGCGCGATCTCGCGCGTGAAGCGCTCGACCGCCGCCTTGTCCGCCGAGCGCACGCCGATGCGCAGCTGCACCTCGGGCAGCTCGGCGAGCGAGACGGTGCCGCGCGCGAGCGGCCCGTGCGTCGCGTCGGCTCCCACGAACTCGGTGCGGATCGCCTCGAATCGCAGCCCCAGGTCCTGCAGCCGCTCGCGCAGCACGCGGTCCGCCGCCTGGGCCTTCGGCAACGCGTCGGGCCAGGCGTACACGAGCGTGCCCACCGCCTTGTAGCCGTAGAAATACGCCACCGATACTTTCAGCTGGTCCGTCGCCGCGCGACCGCGGATGCCCGACACCCGCACGCGATCGCGCCCCGCCGACGTCAGCCGGATGGTGGTGAAGTCGGCGATACAGTCGGGAGTGATGTACTCGGCGGGATCGCCCAGCTCGTACACCAACTGCTCGGTGACGCCCGCGACCGTGATGCGACCGCCCGTCCCCGGATGCTTCGTGATCTCGAAACTGCCGTCGGGGTGCGCCTCCACGATCGGATAGCCGACATGGGCGAGGTCGGGGATGCGCTGCCAGTCCACCAGACAGTTCCCGCCGCTCGCTTGGGCGCCGCACTCGATCGCGTGCCCCGCGACGGTACCCGCGGCCAGCAGATCCCACGCATCGGGCGGCCACGTGAACGCGTGCATCATCGGCGCGAGCGTGAGGCCGGTGTCGGTCACCCGACCCGTGATCACGATATCCGCCCCCTGCGCCAGCGCGGCGACGATGGGCCCCGCACCCAGGTAGGCGTTCGCCGCCAGAACGCGGTCGCGCACGTCGTACAGCGGACGGCCGGTGTCCAGATTGCGCAGCACGTGGCCGCGCGCTAGCAGCCCGTCCAGCCGGCCCAGCAGATCGTCGCCCGTCACCACGCCGATGCGGAGCTTCCCGGCGAAGCCCTGCGCCCGCGCCGCCTCGGCCACCGCCTGCGCGCAGGCGCGTGGGTTCACCCCCCCGGCATTGGCCGTCACCCGAATGCCCCGCTCCACGAGCGTGGGCAGCAGGCGCGCCATGAGGGGAACGAAATCCGTGGCGTAGCCGAGCGCCGGATCGCGCGCCTTCTGCTTTTGCAGGATGGACATCGTCACTTCGGCGAGATAGTCCATCATGAGGTAATCAATGGGCCCCAGCGTCGCCTGCCGGTACGGCGCCTCGAGCCAGTCGCCCCAGAACCCCTGGCCTGCGGCGATCCGCACCGTCGGCTGGCGGCGCGGCGCCGTCACGGCTGCAGCGCCACCCGCCGGACGGCGTCGACGCCCGCGGCGCCCGCGGCCCCCGCCGCCCCCGCCATCGGCGCCACGGTTGGGCGCACGCGCAGCTCGACCAGCGGGCGCGCGCCCGCTGGCAGCGCGAGCGCCGGCGGCTTGCCGAGCGGCACGGCGACGCGGCCACCCCCGACGACCGCGACGTCCCGGCCGTCGCCTGCGGAACGCGGCTCCTTGAGGAGAAAGCGAGCCCGCACCGTGGCCCGCCACGGCCGGCCTCCCCGCTCGCGGGCGAACGCGGGGAACAGCTCGATCGTCACCGGGCGGTCCTTCAAGTCCGCGGGCACATCGAAGCCGTGGCGCCCGACCGCGTAGTTCAACGCCCCTTGGCCCACTTGCTGGCCGGCGGAGTCCAACTCGGTGACCCCGAAGTCGGTGAACTCGTCCCACTGCTCGCGCGGCATCTCGACGTCGATCCCGACGCGCTGCGCCCAGCTGGGCACGCGCACGGTGAGACTCTCGGCGAGCGCGCCCCGTCCCGTCACGGCGAACGTCCGCTCGGCCCCGAGGAGCGTGACGCTGGCGCGGGCCGCGACGGTCGCGTCGCCCGGATTCGACAGCTCGACGCCAGCGCCGGTCTCGAGCAGCGCCACGGGCGCGAGCGCCGCCGCAACCGTGGCGGTCGCGGCCGCGAGCGGCGGCGCGAATACATCGAGCTCGTACACTCCGGGCACGAGATCCTCGGCGCGCACCGTGAAGCGCGCCGTCCCCGGCTCGCCGTGGCCGAGCGCCACCTCTTCGCGGTCCCGGAACGGCTCACCGTTGGGCTCGTACAACCGCGCGGTGGCCCGCTCGGTGGCCGAGTCCGGGAGCGTCACCGTGGCCTGCAGCGTCGCGCCGGGGCGCGCCGCGCGCAGGAAGTAGCGCTGCACCCGCGCCGCGGCGATCGCCCGACGCTCGTCGTCGAGCGGCTTGGTGGCGAGATCGTAGGGCACGACGACGGTACTCGGCAGCCGGAACAAGGCGCCCGCGAGTGAGTCGTTGGCATTCCACGCGCTCACTGCCGCCACGTAGACGCCCGGCGCCGCGAACGCGCCGGGCCGGAGCGCCACCGGGATCTCCGTCTCCCGCGCCCCGGCCGGGACCACGGCTGGCACCGCAAGCCAGCTGGCGCTGCTCTTCAAGGCGAACGCCGCCGCCCGCAAGCCCGCGACGTGACGCACCCGGAACACCTGGAGCGTGTCCCCCGGACCCCCCAGGCCGTCCCGCAGGAACAGCGCCGAGCCTCCCGCCGCCGTGCGCACGAGGTACTCCGAGCCCTGATGCTCGCCCAAGAGCCAGCGGTACGCCGCGTCGAGATGCGGGAGGCCGGCGCCTTGGTCGAGCACGGTCGCGCCGGCGAACGGCGTCGCGCTGGCGCGCAAACTCTGCATGAGCTCCGCGGCACTCACCCGGCGGCCTTCCTGGAGCAGCGCCGAGAGGAGACAGGCGGCGAGCCCGGCGGCGTGCGGCGCCGCCATGCTCGTCCCGCCCTTGATCTCGCTCCCCGTGTCCCAGCGGGGAACGGTCGAGAACGCCACACCCGGCGTCACGATATCGGGCTTCGCCAGCGCGCCGCCGCGCGAGCTCCACCAGCCCACCACGTCGGGCGCGGGCGGGGTGCCGGGCTGCACCGGGCGGGCGAACGCACCCGGAAACACCGCGCCCACCGAGAGCGCGAGGTCGGCGGAGCCGGGGAAGCCGACGGTGGAGAGCCCCGGACCGTCGTTGCCCGCACTGATCGTCAAGACAATGTCGGGGTGCGCCAGCAGAAACGCGTTCACGATCGAATCGATCACCGCTCGCCCCGCGAATTCGTTGCCCACCCCAAAGCTGAGATTGAGCACCAGGGGCATCCCGCGCCGCGCGGCGTAGGCCGCGCCGTACTCGAGCGCCCGCTGCATGCTGCCGGTCACGGTGACCCCACCCCGAGCCGCGTTGGCGACCTTCAACCCGAGGAGTTGCGCCCCCGGCGCCACCCCGTCGAAGCCGTCCACATTGAACAG
>WNFJ01221167.1_pt1 | contig 15256 bp, 11 predicted proteins | sample 5400461 | NCBI WGS metagenome assembly WNFJ01 (sample SAMN13153349, study PRJNA577476) | soil metagenome | isolation source: 115 cm saprolite on Douglas fir-dominated hillslope | place: USA:California | collected 2013-09-17 | reverse complement strand
CCCCGCGCGGCTCGATCTCCGCTCCGTGCAGCCTTCCCGCGCGGCGGCCTTCCACTTTCAGTCCATCTGGTCGCTCTTCCACGGACGCTCCCATCCGCCGCAAATTTTCCGCAAGCGCGGCGATGCGGTCGCTCTCTTTCACACGCAGCTCTGCGGCATCGCGAATCTCGATGCCTTCTTCTGTATAGGGCCCCAGGGCTGCGAGCATCGGCAACTCATCGATCACGAGCGGAATTTGTTCGCCCGCGATCACGGCACCCTTCAGCGATGCTCCCTTCACTGCCAGGTCTCCAACGAGTTCTCCGTGAGCACTCTTGAGCCCAAGGATCTGAATAGAAGCGCCCATGGAAGCAAACAAATCCAGAATGGCTGTACGGGTGGGATTCAAACCCACACTGTGAATCAGCACGTTCGAGTCGGGGAAGAGCGAGGCCGCGGCAATAAAAAATACCGCCGAAGATAAATCGCCGGGCACATCAAGCGATTTGGCGATCAGCTTGCCGCTGCCATTTGCGCCGCCGAGCCCGTGAATTCGAATGGTGCGCGCATCTTTCTCGATAGCGGCGCCAAATTCTTCCAGTGCCAGCTCCGTGTGGTCCCGCGTTCGCGCCGGCTCGGTTACCCTGGTCACGCCATCCGCGAAGAGTCCCGCCAGCAAGATCGCGGATTTTACTTGCGCGCTGGCCATCGGCATCTTGTAATCGATAGCCTTGAGCTTGGTGCCGCGAATTTCCATTGGCGCAAAATTATCTTCGCGGGCGCGAATGTCCGCGCCCATTTCTCGGAGCGGCGCGATGACGCGCTTCATGGGCCGCTTCTGCAGCGAGTCGTCGCCCGTCAATTTGGAGGAAAATTCCTGCCCGGCCAGAATTCCCGCGAGCAAACGCATGGTCGTACCGGAATTTCCGGCATCGAGTGCGCGCCAACTGCTCTTCAGGCCGCGTGGCCCGCGACCGGTCACTCGAACCATATCCTTATCGGTTTTCACATCCGCGCCGAGCGCGCTCATGCAGGCGAGCGTGCAGTGGCAATCCGCCGCCGCGGAAAAATGGCGCAGCTCGCTGGCGCCCTCCGCCAGCGCCGCTAGCATTGCGTATCGATGGGAAATGGATTTGTCCCCAGGTAAGTCCAATCCACCGGTCAAATACTTGGCAGGTTGAATGGTCTCTTTTTTCACGCGAAGATTTTAGCACGCTGAGTGATTTGGCTTAGGGCAGCTCATAATCTCGGTCCCTTCCTTTACTTTCTTTACCTCCTTTACTTCCTTTACCTCCTTTTCCTCCTGTTCTCACGGCCAGTTTTTTGCCGGGCACGCCCTGTACCACGCGCTGAAACTTCGCGGCTTTGCGATGCGTACTATTGGATGAGGAGAATTGTCATGTCCGCCCGAAGCACTTTCGTGCATCTCGCCACCAGAGCCGCCATCATGTTTGGTGCACTTTTTCTCGTAAGCGTCCTTCTTGCCGCCATTCCTGGCCACCACGCGCCTGCGGTGTCTGTGCAGGATGCCCAGCAATCGTCCAGCTCGCAGTCTCAGGAATCGCAGGGGATGGACCACAGCAGCATGCCGGGCATGGATATGGACGACGCCAGGGCCAACGAAGCGCACGCCGTTCACGACATGACCCCCGGGCACATGGGCGCGCACAGTCTCCATATGCACATGACGGCGATGCAGCCGCAAACGCCGGAAGACACCGCGCGCGCGAACGAAATTGTTTCGCAGCTTCGCTCCGGCATCGAAAAGTATCGGGACTACCACGTCGCGCTGAACGACGGTTACAAAATCTTCCTGCCGAATCTGCCGCAGCCGGAATATCACTTCACCAATTACGTGCACGGCTTCCTCGAGGCGTTTACTTTCGATCCGGCGCGCCCCACTTCCCTGCTTTACAAGAAAACTTCGGACGGCTATGAACTTGTCGGCGCCATGTACACCATGCCAAAGCGGGCCACCGAAGAGCACCTCAACAAGCGCGTGCCGCTGAGCGTAGCCATGTGGCATCTGCACACCAATCTCTGCATGCCGCAAAAAAGCCAACTGCGCAGCGCCGATTGGACTAAGTTTGGTTTGAAGGGTTCAATCGCCACGCAAGAGGCCTGCGAGGAAGCGAACGGCCGCTTCCAGTCGGTCATCTTCGGCTGGATGGTCCACGTCTATCCCTACGAAGACTCGCTCGATAAAGTCTTCGCCATGCACCACCACGACTGATTTCTGATTTTCACCGCGAACTACGCTTTTTAGTTCTTGAGCGCAGAGCGGACGCGGGCTGCATCGGACATGGGAAGCCAATCGCCATGTCCCAGGCAAGTGTATACGTTCACCTGGCGGCCTCCCACTTTCTCTGTGGGTACACCGGAAGTCTGGTCTCTATTCAGGCAGAAGATGCCCTGCTGATTCTTCGCGAACTTGGGTGAGTGTACCCAGGCCACATCGTTGCGTCCTGGAAACCGGACGACCACCTTGTTCCCTTTGACTTGCCCGCCCTTGAGGACGGACTGGACCTCGACGACGGCTTCGTGCCAGTCCGGATCGTGTTCGGAGACGCGATAAGGAGTGGCAGACTTGGGCGCAATCCACCGACGAACTTCCGTGACGCGCCCGATGACGACGAAGTCCGCCGAGTTCAGGCGCTCTCGCAGCTCTTGATCGCTGATCTCTTGATCCTGCCCGTGCGCTTTTTCGTCCGCACTGGCTGCTTTCGTGGTCTCACCAGCGCTGGGTCCAATCTCGTGCGCCAATTCTTTGACCGCGACGCCGGAACCAAAAATCCAGCCGTCCGTATAGAATGTGGCCTGCGTCCCGTCGTGAAAGGCCGCGGGGTCTTTCACCTCAACGGTGACGTTATCGCCCTTCTTCAGTGAAACCGCCGCCGGCTTTTTCAATACGGAGTCAACGCGAACAACGATCGTCTGAGCCGACTTCGGCACACCGGCAAAAGACGTGGCCCCGAGCTGGCTGACAGTGCCGGCAAAAACGATACTGGATTGTTGTTTGGCCAGGGCCGCCTGATTGCTTGTCGCCTGCGGCAGCGCTGGAGCGCCCAACAGGTTCACGCTCAGGATGCCCGCAAGGAAGAATCTCGAAGTATTCATGCGCCCCTCCTTCACTCGCGCCATGGTGAAATGCGCGTCACGGTAACACCGGAACGCTGAAGTAGAACGGATCGATGGAAATCGCCACGGGATTACCGGAGCCGTCCGTGAGTGTCCTTTTGCTGAAGTCCGCGGCCCGCTGATACGTCACTCCCTGGGGGAAATTCGCGAGGTCCGGCGTGTTGTTGGCGCAAAAAACGCCTCGGAACTCATTTCCGACCGCCAGTAGGTAATCGTAGTCCCCCAGATAGGGCAAGAACTGCTCCGCAGGAGTATCGGCCGGGACGCTTGCGAGAATAATATCCTGAGCGGTCACAAAAGCATCGCGCGACTCCACCACGTGTGTAACCCAGCGGCCGCCAGAGAGTTGCTGATACAGCAGGCCAACGGCGCCATTGTTGGCCACTGCCAATGCGATGTTCGTGGCGTTTCTGATCGTCGTGTGAGGCAAGTCAGACTTGGACCAGGTTACTCCCCGGTCGGTCGAACGCCGCACGTGGAGTGTGTAGATATCGCCCTTACTGCCGCGGTCCGCCCAACCAACATACACCGTGGAACTGTTATTCGGATCGACGGCAATGGATAGCGTCGACCCGATGCGCTCCTGCCCCAGGGTCGGCGCATTCGACCACGGGATGGAGACACGCTTGACCACCAGCCGCCCTGGCAATTTGTCCGAGGGGTCCTTCAAAGCTTGAAAGGGACGGGGGCCGGTTCCACCGGCATCGTCCCTCACAACAACTACGTCGCTGGTCGCGACCGTGCCGTTAAATTTTCGCCAGCCAAAAAAGGCTACGTAGACAGTATTGTCGGCAGCAATCGCGGGCCGAACAGACGGACCGTCCTGTCCCGCAGTCTTTCGCGCTTCGATCGGAACGGATTTGTACGTCGCCCCGCCATCCACAGATACATCCACTGTTGCCGTATGGCCGTTAGCCTGATTGAAATCATTGAGCCCCACGTAAATATGGTCGCTATTGGAAATGCCCAAAGCCCGCACGAACGGCTGATCCACGTTAGTACGCGAGGACTGCACGTTCATAACAGCATTGGCAGAAACGTCGTTCGACTCCGACTCGTCAAGCGTGATGGATGCGGCGCAAGCCAGCGTGCCGGCGTGTAGGTCGCCGCGGGGATGGTTCTCACCAGTGGGCATGGCATGTGTGATGTCGCACGTCATTCGTTGTACGGGAGTGATGGCGCTTAGCACCCACGTGTTGCCGCCGTCTTCGGAAACGTAAACGGGCGCATTTCCACTGCTAGAAAAAGGATTGGGAGTGAACGCCGAGGCAACCATGATCTGAGGATTGACGGCCTGAACTGCCAGGAAAGGTTCACTGTCTTGATTCGTCTCCCCGCTAAGGCTCGCGGGAATCACGTCCACAACCTTAATCCCGGGGGACTGCCCACGGACGTAAACGAATCCAGCGATCATTACAACCGCAGCGAGCGCCAGAAAGCGCAGCCAGAAGACGGCAAGGGCTTTCATCGGGATGGTCTCCCCTGTAATGGTTTCCCTCATCGGGCAGCGTGGCGCCCGATGTAGGGTATGCCTTGCAGGTGAGCCGGGTACCGAATGCGAGGCAAACTGCTGTGAAATAATCTTCTTCTAATTGGTAACATACACCGAAGCCGCTCCACAGACAATGGCTCTAGTACGCCTAGCTAACTCTTCCTATCGGCAGGGCATCTTAGGTTCGATTGCTTAGAGGTACTCCGCCGCGTATCATTACCGTTTCATGGTTACGGCCCAGTCTCATCTGCTGAAGTCTCATCGAGTTCTATACCTCGCACTCTTAGCGTTCCTGGCAATTCTATGCCTTGGACCTGGCGTCGTCCTCGCTCAAGAGTCCAACGAACTCCTTCCCCTCAGCCAGGTTCGCGCGGGCATGCAGGGTTACGCCTATACGATTTTTGCCGGCGATCAGGTCGAAAAGTTCGATCTGGAAGTCATCGGCATTTTGGACAATTTTCTCGGTCCCAAACAGTCCATCATTCTCGTGCAATTAAAGGGACCAAAGGTCGAACATACCGGTGTCGTCGCCGGAATGAGCGGCAGCCCCGTCTATCTGGACGGCAAGCTCGCGGGCGCACTTTCGCTGAAACTGGGCATCTTCACCAAAGAGCCCATCGCCGGCGTCACGCCCATCCAGGACGTGCTGAACCCCCCTTTTCAGCCCCCAACAACAGCGCAGGCCGCGACGCAGCAATTCGGGCTTCCCATCGAAGCTTCCACTCGCACAGGTTTGCCTTCTGGCTCGGCGCTCGAGCCTATTGAAACGCCGCTCGTTTTCTCCGGCTTCCAGACGGCCGCGCTCCAGCAATTCGCAAATCAGCTGCAAGGCTACGGCTTCGTGGCCGCGCAAGGCGGCACAGCTGCGCCGCGGCCCGATGATGGGCGCCTTGTTGCCGGCGAAATGGCCGGCATGGTTCTGGTTCAAGGCGATGCTTCCATCAACTCGGCCTGCACGGTCACCGCAGTGCAAGCCGATCGTGTCTATCTCTGTGGCCATCCGTTTCTGAGTCTCGGCGACATTCAGATTCCTATGGCGCGCAGCCGCGTTGTCACGACGCTGTCTTCCGAACTCGCTTCCACGAAGATTGTCAACGTGGGCGGCTCCATCGGCACAATCACTGGCGATCATCTCACCGCGGTCACTGGCAAACTCGGTGCGCCGCCCGCCATGATTCCGCTCGATCTAACACTTCTGGTCTCGGGCGCCGAACCTGCAAAACAAAAAGCGCTCCACTTCGAGCTCGTCAATCACCCCAAACTCACTCCGCTCCTCGTGGCGCTCACCACTTTCAACGGTCTCACGCAAAACTCTCTCTACGGCGAAGGCACCACGCTCCATCTTTCCGGCGAGATTCGCTTGCAGGGCCATGCGCCTGTGCAAATCGAAAACACTTTCGCTCCCGGCGACTCACTCTCTCCCGATGGCCTCCCCATCGCCCTTACCTTGCAAAACGTTTTCGCTCGTCTTTTCGCCAATACCTTCGAACCCGCGAAGGTGGATCGCATCGCTCTTCGCGTCGAGAGCACTCCGGGCAGAAAATCCTTCGTGATTGAGAGCGCCTGGCTGGAAAAAGGTGAAGCCGCTCCCGGCGAGACTCTTCGCGTCCGCGTGCTGCTCCGTCCTTATCGCGGCCCGGCGCGCGTGGAAGAAACCACCCTCCGCGTGCCCGAGCAGGTTGCCCGCGGCACGAATCTTCGAGTCCTGGTCAGCGACGCCGATTTGTTGAATCGCGCCTCCCGTGGCTTCGTTTTTGGCTTCGCCGGCAGCGGGCCGACCGGCCTCGATCAGCTCATCGCGCTCTTGAATCGTGAGCGCAGGAACGACCGCCTCTACGTCGGCCTCTTCGCTCCAGCCCCGACGCTTCTTTGGGAAGACAAAGAACTGCCGAACATTCCGCTCTCGCAAATCAACGTCGTTGATGGACGCCCGGCTCCCGGGAGCGTCCAGGTGCTGCGCGAATCGTTGGCCAGTGAAGCTTCCATCCCTCTGGGAGGCCCCGTCTCCGGCGTCATCTCCCTGAATCTGCAAATCCGGTGAAGACCATAATGCCCAAGCCGTCATCTCGCGCTCGTCTATTCCGAATCCTTTACCTCACTAACACCCTTTACTTCCTTTGCCTCTCTCCTTCCTTCGCTGAACACACCCGCCGCTGGCGCCAGTCCACTTACGAAGAATTCCTCAAAGGCACCGCTCACGGCGTCGCGGTGCGCAGCGACGGCCGCCTGGAACTCGCTCCTAAGTTCACTCTGCTGGCAGATGCCGATGCTTCTTATCTTTGGTCCCTCCGGCTCGATCCCAAGGGCGCGCTCTTCGCCGCGGGCGGCTCCCCTGCGAAAGTATTTCGCTTCGATTCGAACGGCAAACCCACGGTCGCTTTCGATTCCACGGATCTCTCCGCGCAGGCAATCGCCTTTGACTCCAAAGGCGCTCTTTATGTGGGCACTTCGCCAGACGGCAAGGTCTATCGCGTGTCGGCCTCCGGAGAAAAGTCCGTTTTCTTCGACCCCAAAACGAAATACATCTGGGACCTCACTTTTTCAACGGACGGCACTCTCTACGTTGCCACGGGCGATAAGGGCCAGGTCTTCGCGGTCACGCCCGACGGCAAGGGCGAGCTCTTCTACTCCAGCGATGAGGCGCACATTCGCGTCCTGGCTTTCGACGCCAAGGGAAATCTCATCGCCGGCACCGAACCCAGCGGCCGCGTTCTCCGTCTCTCCCGCGCCGCAGCAAAGTCGGCCAGCCCGGCAGAAGGCTTCGTTCTCTACGAAACGGCTAAACGCGAAGTCACTTCTCTGGCGGTCTCCCCGGACGGCGCCATCTACGTCTCGGCGATCGGTGAAAAGCAGCGTGCCCCGCAAGCCCCCAGCGCCGTCATCACCACTCCGCAAGGAACAACGACCATCGCGCCCGGCGGCATAAGTGGCGCCGTCCAAGGTCCGCTGCAACCGTCTTTCCTGCCCTTTCCTCCCCAGCTTTCCAGCAGCATCTACCGCATCAGTCCCGACGGCGCTCCGGAAGAGCTTTGGACTTCGCGCGAAGATGTTGTCTACGCTCTCGGGCTCGCTTCCGATGGACGCCTGCTTGCCGGTACGGGCAACAGCGGCGCGCTGCTGGCGATCGATGGCCACGGCGTCTTCGCCCATCTCGCCAAGTCTGGCTCCGCCCAAATCACCGGCATCGCTCGCAATTCGTCGGGCAAAGTTTTCCTGTGCACTGCGAATCCCGGCAAAGTTTTCTCGGTCGGCCCAGAATACGAAGCCGAGGGCACGTTCGAGTCCCGCTCTTTCGACGCGCAATTGTTTTCGCAATGGGGCCGCCTCGAATGGTGGAGCCCTCCCGCTGCCGATGCAGCAAAGTCTTCGTCGCGTTCAAACGCGTCCCACGCCAACGATCCGCGCTTGGAATTTTTTGTGCGCTCCGGGAACACGGAAGATCCGGGCCGCGAATGGTCTCGCTGGTACGGCCCCTACACGAAACCTGGCGCAGCACCGGAAGCTCCGCCAGCGCGCTTTGCCCAGTGGAAGGCGGTCATCCACGATGGACGCCCGGGAGACGGCATTGATTGGGTTACTCTGGCGTACCTGCCGCATAACGTAGCTCCGGTCATCGACGGAATCGCGCTGCAGGATTCCGGCGTGCGAGCGCAAAGCCAATCGGGAATCGTATCGCAACCCCCCACCGTAAACCTCAAAATGCCGCCGTTGCAAAACACTTCCGGCGTCGTGATCACCCAAAGCAGCACGCCCTCACGATTCGAACAGCCGCCGCAAGGCATCCTGCAGAAGGGTTATCAAACGGTTCTATGGACCGCGCACGACGACAACGACGATGAACTGCGCTACGCCGTTTATTTTCGAGGCGAAAACGAACACGAATGGAAATTGTTGAAGGACAAGCTCGAACAGAAATTTTATTCCTGGGATACAACCGCGTTACCGGATGGCGCCTACTATTTGAAAATAGTCGCCAGCGACGCGCCGTCGAATCCCCCCGCTGCCGTGCTCGATACTGTACGTGAGAGCGAACGCTTCGTCGTGGACAACACGCCCCCCGTCATCGCTGGTCTTGAAGCATCCGTGGCCACTACGCCGCACCGCGGGGAACTTCTCTCTCTTCAGACTTCCCTGGTCAAGTTTACGGCGCGCGATGCAACGAGCAATATCGAGCGCGCTCAGTATAGCGTCGATGGCGGCGACTGGATTCTCGTTGCGCCGGTTGGCGGCATCAGCGACGCTCCCGAGGAACACTACGAATTTACCCTCAGCCTGGGACTGTCACCCGGCGAGCACACGGTTGCCGTGCGCGCCTACGATCATTTCGAAAATGTCGGTAGCGCAAAAACCACCTTCACCGTCCCAGCCGCAAAACCGTAGACTGTCCCCGCGACCACGATACCCGTACTGCCGCGAGCGTTTGCAATTGCGACCAATTGAAAGCGTGGGCGTGCGTCGGTTGAGATCCTTCCCTCCGCTCAGGATGACACTTTCGTCCAACGGCGGAACACACTCCTGCGCAAATCTCAAATCCTTCTTTATCTGTTTTCAACTTATTACTAAGAACTAAGAACTGACAACTGTTTTTTCAGACAGCCCAGCGGTCTCGCGAAGGAACTGCCTGGAACTTCTCGATTTCCGCGCCGAATCCAATGCGCCCATCTCCATAAGGCTCGTTGCGGATATGCACGACGCGCGCGGTGCAGCGCATTTCCTGGCTGGAATTCCCAGTAACTTCCGCAGGCATGCGGAGCGTCGCTTCGATAGGCGTGCCAACTTGCAGCGGAGCCGATGACGCGAAGAAGAACCCTCCACGCGATACGTTCAGAGCTTCCGTAAAATGTTCTGTATTGTCCGCAGCCACGCCCAGCGCCCGGAAGCGCAGCGGCGTCCTCAGGCTAAGTCGTGCCATTTGGCGGCGTTCTGATACTTTCATTCTGCCCTTCACCGGCGAGAAAAGTTCTGGCGCGGACTCTCGCGATTTTGGTGGAAGGTAACACCAGCGTAGCAGAGCCAGCCGCGCGGTCAAGTACCAAACCTGGCATGGCCAAGAGATACCAGTACCCGCTTGAAGTGAGCACCAACTCAACCTTCAACCCGGACGAAGCCGCGTGGACATGCCATAATGCCTCTTTAACACAGGCGAAAAACACGCTAAATGTTGCGAAGCTGCAAGGAATTCCGAGCCAAAGTGAGCCCCATGAGTATAGCCCCGTCGATCGAAAGCACGAATTACCAGCCACCCAGTTGGGAGAGCATCCTGGCTGCTCACACGCGCATTGCAGGCAGGATTCACCGCACGCCTGTTCTTACCTCCGCATCCTTGAATGCCATCGCCGGCGCACAGCTTTTCTTCAAGTGCGAAAACCTGCAGAAGACCGGCTCCTTCAAAATTCGCGGGGCGTCCAACGCGATCCTTTCGCTGACTGAAGCGCAGGTGGCCAGGGGAATCGTCACACAATCGAGCGGAAATCATGGCGCCGCAGTGGCTTGCGCGGCGGCGTGGCGTGGAGCGCCGGCTTGTGTCGTCATGCCCAGGAATGCGCCCGCCGTGAAAGTGAAAGCCATCGAGAGCTACGGCGGAAAAGTTGTTTTCTGCGAGCCGACGGTGACCGCGCGCAAGGAGGCTTGCGACCGCCTCCAAGCGGAGACGGGCGCGCATCTCGTACATCCCTATGATGACGACCGCATTATCGCCGGACAGGCTACAGCCGCGAAGGAACTGCTGGAGGAAGTCGGTGAGCTGGACGCCGTGTTTGCCCCGGTGAGCGGCGGTGGCTTGCTCAGCGGTACGTGCTTGGGAGCCCAGGGAATTCGCGGGGATGTTCGCGTGTTTGGCTGCGAACCCGAGCGCGCGGATGACGCCTATCGCTCGCTGACCAGCGGGATCCTGCAATCACAAGACTCGAGTGACACCATCGCGGACGGCTTGCGCGCCTCGCTCGCGCCACGCACCTTCGCGATCCTGCGCCCCCATGTGGCGCGCATCCTCCTGGTCAGCGAGGAGGAAATCATTTCCGCGGCCCGGCTCGTCTGGGAGCGCATGAAAATCATCATTGAACCTTCCAGCGCGGTGGCCATTGCCCCGCTACTGAGGCCAGGCGTGGTGGCGTCCTTGAATCTGCCCACACGCGCCGATGGCGGCGGTCCAAAGCTCGGCGTGATCTTCTCCGGCGGAAACGTGGACCTTTCTTCCCTTCCCTGGAAGTGACGGGGCAGGTAGTGAACTGCTGAGCTTCGCAACAACAAAGAACAACTATGCGCGTCGCACGCCTCTTAAGCTTTCTTAGCGATGAGCAGTCCGTAGATGAAATTTCCAGATGCGATGCCAGCTCGCGCGGCGCGGGACGCGCGTACAAAATCGAAGAACTCCGAGCCGTTTTCCGCCGCCAGCTTCCAGAGCGCCTTCTTCTTGACGATGTCCAGACACAAGTCCCAGGTTTTTGCGCAATTCTTGTTCAGAATCTCATTGTGCGTGATTACCAGGCCATTCGATCTCAAGACTGTCGCGTAATCTTCCATGGCGCTCAATTCGACGAACATGCCCCTTTCGATCGGCTGGATGAATTTCTTGCTCTCGCGCGCCGTCAGACGCTCCTTCTTGAACCAATCCGTGATAGCCAGCGTCCCGCCGGGCTTCAGGTACTGCACCGCCGCCGCAAAAAACCTCTCCCGATGCGGATAGTGCGAGATGGATTCGACGGACCAAATGACATCAAAAGTCTCGTCAAACTTCATCTCCTCAGCGTCCATTAACAGGAACTTTGCGTTTACACCCTCGGCCGCCGCTGCCTTCCGCGCCATTTCCACTTGAATGGGAGAAATAGTGATCCCGGTCGCGTCCGCATCGTAGTTCTTTGCCAAATGGATGCTGCTCCCGCCAAAACCACAACCGACATCGAGGATCTTGCAGCCGGTCCGGATACCAGCCAAATGTGCGACGCGCTCGACCAGCTGAACCTGGGCCCTTTCCTTTGTCTCTTCGCCACTAATCCAATAGCCGTGATGCAGGTGCGTCCCCCAGAGCTCCTGGTAATAGGGGCTTATCCGGTCATAGTGATCTCTGATTTTTTCTTTGTTGTTATAGCGAGCCATCGCTTTGTGGTTCTCCCGCCTGACAGAGCGGCTTCCCACGCCACCCCGTCGGGCCGCCCATCTTACCCTCAAACCAATAGAGACAGGCTCTGCAAATTGACCAAGTCCTCAGGCAGCTTGCAAATTGGTGCACTGTATGTGTAAGAAATTGGATACATTACGTCCAGACCCCCATCCCTAGTGGAGCGTTTCTTAAAGCAATCAAAGGACTTAGCTTTGCCCTAGTTTGGACAACCGCATGCTCCATGTCTTGTGGAAAGAATGGGTCTTCCCATGAGCCTAAATATCCAAGAGCAACGAGTCGAGGAGCAACACGCCGCCGTCCTCTTGGGCCTCCCGAGGGCAGAAATCCGGCGCTTTTCGCGTCTGACTGGCATCGGCCACCTGGAAATGGGCGACCGAGGCGAGCAAGTCGTTTTCACCTACGACGAGTTGCGGAGACTCTGCCTTCTGGCAGCACAATCTTCGAAGTAGGGATCGGTCTTCAGTCTTTTCGGCCAGACTCCGCCTCACTCCCCCCCGGCTCCGGATGCCTCCCCACAGGCACCCGGAGCCTTCCTCAGCATCCAGTTTGACCCATGTGCCAACGCCGAAGGGCACCACCTCGCCTTCGCCTCCCGGACGCCCGCGCTCGCGCCATTCGTGGCGGAAGGAATTACTGGAAGCCTGACTACTTTTCTTTCAGCTTCAGCTTGCCTTCAGCCTTGTTGTCCTCCAGGAACGTGCGCAGTTGCGGGGCCGCCTCCAGCAATCGGACCCATTGCTCGTAGTACAGCGTCACGGGAAAGCGTCCGAGCCCGTAAACGCTCACCCCTCCCTTTTCGCCCACCCGGAATTCCAGCGCGCCGCTGCGCCGTCCGCCTCCCTGTTTCTCCATTTCCGCAATCTTGGCTTTGAGCTCTTCGTAAGTTGGTTCGGCCATGGCCCCTCCTCCGTCTGAATGTTCTGAATGTAGGGGCGCACTTTAGAGCGTCCCTCTCTTTCCTTGCCTGCACCAAATAGAGCAGGATTATACAATGCGTTTTGATTCCGCGCCCCTGCGCAACTTTACCGCCCTCGCGGGGTTGTCATCTAAGATATGTATCGGAGGAGCTTGGGGCATCTTAAGCCCTCAGCGGTGCCATCCAACTGCTTCAGGTGCAATCATCGCCCCGGAGAGTTGTTAGAATTAGGTGCCGAGGGAGATCAGATCATGGCGAAACACCCAGCGAAGTCGCCGAGCTTCGATTCCATTCTGCGAGGCGCGAGCGCTCTGGCGCTCGCATTCTGCCTCAGCGCGGGCGCTTACGCGCAGGAGCAGCAAGAGCGGCAGCAAGGCCCCCCGCCACCGCCGCAATCTCAAGATTCCCAGTCGCAACAGCCAACTTACACCCCGCAAGACGCCGACAAGCCCCCTTACTCACACGACCGGCCCCGCCAAAACGCGCCTGAAAGACGGGACAGAATGGAGCAACCGGCTGAACCCGCCGCTCCACAAGGCCAACCCCTTCCACCCACGCTGACCATTCCCGCCGGAACCATCCTCGTGACGCGCATCAATGATTACCTCTCCACCGATCACAACAAGATCGGCGATCAGTTCGCCGCCACTCTGGAAAACCCCATTGTCGTAAACGGCTGGGTGGTGGCCCGGCGCGGCCAAACGATTGTCGGCAAAGTAAAGGAAGTGCGCAAAGCCGGCCGAGTCAAGGGCACCTCTGAATTGGGAGTCGAGCTGACGGATCTCTCCGTCGTCGATGGCCGCCAACTCCCCATTCTCACTGAGCTTTGGAAAGGCTCTGGTGGCACTTCTCACGGCCAGGACGCCGCCACTATCGGCACCAGCACCGGACTCGGCGCTTTGATTGGCGCCGCCGCTGACTGGGGCACAGGCGCGGCCATTGGAGCTGGAGCTGGAGCGGCTGCGGGAATCGGCCTTGTCCTCCTGACGCGCGGACGCCCCACCGTAATCCCCCCTGAGGCGCAACTGAGCTTCCGCCTCGTCGATCCCGTCACGGTTGACACCACGCAAAGCCAGCAGGCCTTCTTGCCCGTCAACCAGCGGGATTTCGACAGCGGCAGGGGAACGCACCGCGTCGCTGGACCCTATCCAGGCCCCGGCCCGTATGGCTACCCTTGCGGTTACTATGGCCCCTGCTATCCCTACTATGGCTATCCAGGCTATGTTGGCTTCTACGGTGGCTGGGGGCGGGGTTCCTACGGCCACCGCGGTTTTCGCCGTTACTAAGCCCGTGGAATCGCTTTTCGGAAAATCGCAAGCACGGGCGTTCCGGGAAGTATGGACCACTGCCGCTCTCTCGCTGCAGAATTCTCTGAACAATGAAAAATGAAGTCTCCCAAGGCACAGATGTTGCCCGCACATTGTGTTGCCTGTAATGAAAGAATTGCGGGAATAAAACGGGCACTCGAGCGGTAGCAATTGAATAAAGGATTAGTTTCTGCGAAATTGAGCGCCGCGAGCTCTCACCCCGAGCAACGGCGCTCATCCACACGCAGCCAAAGCATCTTGCGGAATCCTGGCTGCATCAGAATTGCCGTGGCCTCGGTGCGCAGGCGATTCCCGAGTTCGGGGGCGACTCGTGGATCAAGCCATGCCGATCCGGTACTAGAGTGTCTTTTCATCACTTGTGATAGCCTTTACGCGTTCAGCGGTCAGCCGCTTGCACTGCGAGCCCAGTCCGCGGGAAGCCATTTAGGGAAGCTGATCCTTAGTCCAAAAAGTGGTGACGAAACTCATCCCGCCTGCCCCGACCCTGTCGGAGCATCCCGGGGACTGAGCGAAAAACCGGTTTCGTTTAGTTGGAATTAAATTCAATTCTGCACCGTGGGCGTGTTATGAAACTTCTATCCTCGATGTTTCGCAATTCCCTTCTTATTCTTGCTTTGTTCCTGGCGCTGCCGGCCTTTCGCGCCGCCGCGCAAACCACGCCGGATACCACCGCAGCCGCACAGAGCGCGGCCATCCCAGTGCGCATCACCCAGGCCATCGACGAAACCCAACTCGTCCGCCTGAAGGGCAACGTCCACCCCCTCGCCCGCCCCGAATTCGACCAGGGCCTCGTCGCGGACGCCACGCCAATGAAGCGAATGATGCTCGTCTTGCAGCGCAGTCCCGAACAGCAAGCCGCGCTCAGCAAATTCATGGACGAGCAATTGAGCAAGGACTCGCCCAATTTTCATAATTGGCTCACGCCCGAACAGTTTGGAAAACAGTTTGGCCCCGCCGACGCGGACATTCAGGCTGTGACCGACTGGCTGACACGCCAAGGATTTCAGCAAATCAAAATAGGTGCCGGACGAACCGCAATCGAGTTTTCCGGCGACGTCAGCCACGTGCGCAACGCCTTTCATACGGAAATCCACCAACTAACCGTCAATGGCGAAACGCGCCAGGCCAACATGAGCGATCCGCAGATTCCCGCGGCCTTAACGCCCGTCGTGGCCGGCATCGTTACTCTGCACAATTTCCCGCGAAAGTCATTCAAACACGTTGGTGGGATTCACAGCGCCGTTCGGAATGTTCCGGCCAGCCCGCAGTTCACCACCAGTGGT
>WNFJ01494386.1_pt1 | contig 15257 bp, 12 predicted proteins | sample 5400461 | NCBI WGS metagenome assembly WNFJ01 (sample SAMN13153349, study PRJNA577476) | soil metagenome | isolation source: 115 cm saprolite on Douglas fir-dominated hillslope | place: USA:California | collected 2013-09-17 | reverse complement strand
TGATAAAAACATCCAGACATCGCTGCCATCAGCCTCATCAAGCTTTTCCAGCGGATCATTATAAACAAGGTAATGGGTAAAAAATTCGATGTTCTCAACGTGGTTTTTGACAGTTTTCTCAGCCAGGCCCGATTGCTCAAGCCAGGCGCGAAAACCGTCGAGAATGGGCTGGTTATAGGATTGAATAGCTTGGACTTGGGTATCATAATCGTAGATATTGGCTTCATTCATAAAAAACACCTCACTGCTGTATAGGAAGCTCACCTCTACTCTAAAGCGGCTAGAGTCTATAAGGGATTTGATTTTATAAATCAGTACTAGTCGCCCAAAGCCTTGATGAGTGCTTCCCTGGCATCTGCGTAAAATAGGATGCTGATTTTCACTGCCATATCGTCTGACAGATCATTCAGCTGCTTTCTGGCTGAAATAGGCATCAAAAGCGTAGTTGCGCCTTTTTCAACAGCGAGTTCGGCAACATCCACAGCGTTGTACAGAGGTTCAAGACCGCCACCAAGGTTTAAGCCCCCTACGGCAATTAAGCCACCTCTCAAGCTTTTGCCAAGCAATGCACTACAAAAAGCCAGTAGTGCAGGCAATCCCAGATGCGCTCCACTCTTTGCCGTGTCGAACGCACGGAGTTGAACGATAAATTCATGGTGACGAGGATCTCGGTCTCCCACAAGTTCTTTTGCCCGTGTGATCAAGTTTTGTTCTCCGTATTTGATGCTTTCTTTGAACGGGCCTGGTACCGGCACGTTGATAATCTTGATTCCAGAACCGGGTCCTTCATTCACATCAATGCGGTAGAGCCCTGCGTTTTCATCTGGCCCACCTGAACCGATTGCCCATACTTGTCCTGGCGGCAGTGGGTCAGTTCCAATCGAGTTATCGCTTTGTAGCTCTGGAGTAACCACAAAGACCTCGATTCCATCATTGCCCATTTGATAACTAAAATGTGTGTTTCTAAACTCAGCGCTACCAATACGCTTCTGTTGTTCCTTTACGCGCCGTCGACACTCCACTGCTAAACGGATAGCCCACTCTAAATCTTCATCGTTAATGAAGCGGTCGCGATCAGGGTACAGTAACTTCAATAAGCCATCCACAGTCCGATTTACAGCTGTTGTATCGCGACCACTCAAAGCGCCTCCATAATTAACCCGACCTCGAATTATCGCAAGACGGCTATCGCTTCGCAGTTGTGTCCAGACTTCAGAAAGATAATCACTCACTAAGCCAAAGTGATCTGTAAAGAGGGAGAGATCCAACTTGGGAACATCCCAACCCGGTAGATATGCGTGTAGCCGGTCCATTAATGCTGTATCGTTACGCATTTCTGGCGGCATTGGTCCGAGGAGATGACCTATTCGCTGTTGGTGATATACATCGACTTCAAAGTTTCCAACCATCACTATACTGCCACTAGCCCGGATACTCTCTCGCCCCCTACTGAACTCACCAGACTCCATATAGCCCTTCATGATATTGATACCATCTCTCTGATCGAATGATACACCCGATACTTCGTCGAAACACACGACATCGTACTGACAAACCAGACCCCGTTGTCCAGTACTATTGTTGACGAACATGCGCGCAACAGTTGCTTTACCTCCAGATACGAGGTGGGAGTAGGGAGACACCTGCTGGAAAAGATGAGATTTGCCTGTCCCTCGGGGGCCCAGTTCGACTATATTGTAATTTCGCTCGACGAATGGAACCATCCTCAAGAAGAGAATATCCTGAGCACGTGTAGATAAACGGTCTGGTTCAAATCCTACGCTGCGCAACAGAAATTGCTTCCAATCATACGTTGTAAAGAATTTGCGACGTCCACCTATATCGTCGAGTACGTTACGCTTCGAGAGCTGGATTGGACGAATCGAGCTTATTCCAAATGGGCGTCCAGCCCGCTCCTGAGCAATCGACGCATCGTATTCAAGCTGAATTTCAGCGTAGAAGCCTCCAGTGAGCATACGTTCGTTCGAAGCAACCATCTCGGGGTCTATACGGACATCATTTAGACGCAGGCTGGGTAAAGTAGCCAAGTAGGAGTCTGTAGCAGCATCCAATCGCACCGTTACGATGTCAATAAGTTTGACCGACCCTTGTTCTCGTGCATGAGACTTAAAAAGCTCTTCTTCGCCAGGCCGCACGGTTCGCTCACGCATCTGCCGCTCGACAATTTCGAGACCTTCCGCAATTTCTTCCTCGTTCGTGCTGGCGCAATATCTCCCTAAAAGAAATTCGCCAACATAGGTTGGCACTGGATATTGACCCTTGAAACGTTGGGCAAGGTCTTTGCGGACGATATAGCCATCGAACGCTTTAGCCGCAATTCTATCAAGTTCGTCAAGTTCCACCGCATCAGCCTCCAATTATGGTCGAGATTTGTTGACCGATCGTGCCATCACTATTGAGTATAACGATCAGTGCTGCTTCACCCCTCTGCTCCTCATCTGGTACGAGTAACGAAACAGTACCATCAGCATTGAGTGTTTTCGGGGTATTGGTGAGCGAGGTTGCTGGATCACCCGCTTTAGTTCGGATGTCTACCTGCATACTTGAAGTTGCTCCTCTTATATTTATTGTACAACGCAGGCCTCTCCAGGATATGTTCTCTATAGTAATGGCCTTCGATCCACCATCACTTGGTCGGGATATCGTAATAATTGGTACGATACACTCTTGTGGGCTGAGGCCACCATGTTCATATTCTTTTCCTGCCTCGTAACAACAGATATTGGGTGCCAATGCGATTTGTATATCGCTGTTCCAATACCAGGGCATTGTTTGTTGATCTGTGTACGATGACTCTTTGAGTTGAGCACAGCGTCCCTTGCGCATATGCGTGAGATGCTCCGGTAGTTCAGCTTTAGGAAGATTACCTGGAAGAAGTAACCAACCATGATCAGTGATAACTACGACCTGTTTCCATCCCCAATTGAGCAACGCATCAATACGCCTTAAGAGAGCATTGACTTCATCCTTCAGGTGATGAGTAAGCATCCAACCGTGATCATGCCCATACTTATCAATAGCTCCCATTTCAATCCAACCCTTTCCAGAAGGATCACCCAACTCATCACCGTTAAGTACCTGGTAGTTATGCTGTGAAAGCACTTTTTTTAGAACCTCCGCGTTCACTTTTGTGCCGCTGCTAGTGACTACAGGCTCTAAACTCGAACCTGCTTTTCCTGAAATCATCTTAGCAACGGGAGATATTGCTGGCTTTGCCGTTGAAGTAATAGTTGGCAGGGGCGCAAGATGTGATGCTATGTGACACGTTAGTGATTGAGATTCAAGTGCTGCCACTAGACGCTGACCGACATCATAGCGCAAACCATCACAGAATAGCAGGCACGTACCGTTCGCTGGTTCAGCAAGGCGCTGCACGGGATAGGCCTGTGATGGATGACTCGCGCCGACGGCTCTCTGCAAAGCAATTGCCGATCTCTCGAGCCACGGACGGTACAATGCAGTAATCACAGATCTCACTGCCGCCATGTCTTCGATATATTCAATTGCTGCCAATGCATCGATCACCGCTGCGTCAGCCCTCCATCCCCATTCGGTATAAGCCGCAGCAATTTCTGCCACTGTAGCTCCTCCGGGGACTCTCTCGGTTTCACTCGCTAGTAATATGAGGTGCTGAAGAGCCATTGCTAGTCGCGATTGACCAAGCGTAGCCCAAACCCATGAACGACGTGGCGCATGTTCTTTCTTTAATTCACGAAGTGTTATGCGTACCTCATCAGGGTACATCGTGCCAAGCGCTATCAGCCTCTCTCGCAATGACGATTCAGCTGCCTCGTTATCTTGAGGCCATGATTCTGAGTAGGCGAAGAGCGATGGTTGGTGAGGGCGAGCGCTGCGAAGCAGTTCAGGAAGACGGGGATAGGAATGAGGATTGTCTTTGAAGCGGTTCCACACTACTTCCCATGAGCCCTGGTGTTGTCCGAAGAGAGCTGTTGCTGTGATGATCCCATCCCTCTCAGGGTCGAAAGCATAGTTCCTCTTACAAAGTTGACAAAATGAAGCCCATTCAGCCGCACTACATCGCTTTGGATAACCCGCTGAGTCATTCAGCCATAGTAGAAGATTGCGGACCTCATCTGGATGAAGAAGTGCATCAAAAAAGTCGGCACGAAGCGGTGCTTCCTTTTTTAAATGAGCAATTGGCTCATCGGCTAACTTGCGCAAAGCGCGTTGCAGCGCCGCTTTTGTCGCTATATCCGCACTGATATCAATGCCCAGGCCACCATTGTTAGACTGGATAAATGCGCTGGTTGTCCAATCACGTCCATTCTTATGGGTCCAGAGTACTCCGCGATACTGTAACTCAGCAAGCGGCCGCAGCATCTTTGGTGTATCTTCGATTGCTCGTATCTCTTGCTTACTGATTCCTGGCAGGTAGATGATTGGTATTACTTCTGATGGTATAAGGGCCTCCGGGAGAGTACGAGCTATGACACAACGCAGCCAGTAAACTGGGCCTATCCACTCAGAAGGCTTATACTGTCCGAGTGTCAAGATCGGAAGGCGGGCTCGCAATGAAGGCAACAAGGCCTCCCACTGCCGCTCCTTATCGGTCCAAAGGACAACGGCTGGTGGTACCTGGTCATCTCTGTTGTAACTGCTGGCGCGGTTTAGTGCTCCCACTAATGCGTCTAAGAATGTAATCTGGTCGCTCATAGCCCCGTCCTTAGAAAATAAATATGTCTTCTACTTCATTAAACGGTCACTTTCCTTGCTTGCTGCTTTTTGGCAAGGCTGTAGTGGAAGTGGTTGAGACGCTCAGTGCCATCGGGATTTGTTCCCCTATCTTTATTCCAGTTGATGGTAAAATGACAGCGTAACACTCCAGCCTCAACAAATGGGCGGATATTCACACGCACACCGTCGTTCAGATCAGGGTTCCAGCCTAGCAGTTGTTGGTGCAGCGGCTTCCAGCGAACATAGATGTCGTAAGGCGATTCACCTTCTCGAATCGCCTCCAACTTCTTTTGTAGAGCGATGGCAGCCGCGAGGCGAACCTCCGCACCTATCACACCCGCGTCATGTCCTGCTTTTTGCGTCCTGATCCAGGAACCAAGATAGCTGTAGATCAACCGCTCAAGGCAAGCAGCATCGAACTGGTGATAGTTGACAAGCGCCGAAAAGCCACCTTTGCATCCATCCCATATATGCCAGATGAGAGGACGATTATGGAAGAGAGCGCAGTGCTGTACAAAGAAGCCGTCACGCAACCACACATCAAGACTTTTGCCTCCAAATCCCACTCCTGCTAGTAGGCGCTCTTGCAGAATGGGCGACCACGCCTCGCCATATGCATCAGCAAGTAATATTCTTAGCCGTTCGACCGCAGAATCTTCTCCAGCAACAGGAGGTAGGCAGACGATACAATCTTTGCTAAGATAGCTGTCAAGCGCTTCTCGTTTTTGTTGTGGCCAACTATAGCCAAGTAATCGTGCCACTGCTACCTGTAGAGGCTCAGTAGATTGTATGAGCAATCCATTAAAGAGCCACTGCGTTGGATCGTTTGAGTACGGCTTAGGCAATGATCCTTCCGCATCTGCGACTTTCTGCCAGTATTCAAGATCGAAAGGCACCTTTACCAGCGATGCACAGGTAACCTTCAGTGCCTGGTCAACTTGACGAACAGCTTCGTTGAATTTCGGTGATTGACAGAATGCCCAGATAGCTGGAAGATGAGTAGTATCCTTTGGCAGAATAACTGCAGTATTATTATCAAATATCTCGCCCGTATAAAGGGTGCATTGAAGATCTCCCATTTGACTAACTGCTATTCCTTGTTTACCCCAAGCTTCCCGCCCGTCTATGCGTGCACCGAGTAAATTCTTCATTGGCCCTTGGCCATTGTTCCAAATATTATTTCACTACGTCCACCATATGCTTGTGTTTTCACAACTGTACTCTGGAAATTAATCCATGGACTATCAAGCTGGGGGATCTCCCAAAAATAACGGCATAGCCTAGGAAGGTCACCTGTAGTTAATCCATGAATTCCTTTTGCATATTGATTAAGTAACGCCCCTATAGTTCTCTGTCCTAACGATATCCTTGCATCAGGGTTATTGAGTTGAGCTAGTTGTGGAACAATCAGAAGAGGTAACTTACTGAGCAAGCTTGCTTTCTCCTGTGATACGGTTTTCGAGGTAGATAGATCAATACCTGCAATAACTTGATCATTTGAAGGCGATTGATTTGTAATGATTAAGAGGGCAACGTTGACGACTTCTCCGCTGACCGTCTTAAATGCTCTGGTCCCTAGGCGACTTAGATGATTCCATGTTTGCTCTTTAAGGAAACTTATACGCATATTTTTATAGTAGTGTTGCGAAAGCCAATTTTGAGGCGTAACTATTGCATAGGAGCAACCAGGACGTGTAAATGCGCGGCACCGTGCAATAAAAGCTGTAGCAAGATCTGCTCCAGATTCTGGATAATGCTTATCACAAAATTTTTTCAATATCTCATTTTGCTTACCGCTCTTAAGATAGGGAACGTTAGTGGTAACAACTGTATATGTACCTGCTAGTAGTCTTGCCGCCTTTGCAGCACCCTCAGCTGTTGCGCCGAACACTGCTGAGGCCGGATCACCGTACCTACGTTCCTTCTCTAGTGCTCGTTTTAACCATGGTTCTACTGATGCATAATCGGCATTGAACATACGATATTCTATAGGAACATCATTGGGATCGATGAGACTGCCTAAGTCAGGTGCGTTGCGGAAGAGTTGGTAATGACGTTCCAAGTTCATGCGGAGGTTCTCGTCATCTCTCGCGAGGCGCGTCCAGCTCTCCAGCTGGCCTGCCACTGCGATACCAGAACAGGCGATGTTGGGTACAGGCAATCGCCGGTATCCACCCGCCTTCCAAGCGGCAAAGGCCAATGCGAAAGCTGCGATCTGAGTGCAACGAGCGTCAAGTTCAAGTCCGAAAAGATTCTGGCGCAGTACCGCATCAGCTGCCTGTACTTCTGACAGCCCTTCCTCCTCCATACGCATCTGCCGTAGCATCTCGAAAGCCGCTACGAGGAAATGACCAGAGCCGCAGCACGGGTCTATCACCGTTACCCCCGCCGCACGCTCAGGCCATTCGGGGAAGGTACCAGCGGCAGGCGTGCCATCTTCTCTGAAACGCAAATAGGTGAACTGTTTCAAGAGAGGGCTTCCTGGATGTTTTGCCGCCCACCACGCTCCAAGCGAATTTTCAAGCAAAAACTGCACCATATAGTGCTCGGTAAAGAGCTGGGTCACCGAAGAAAGATTGTCGCTGCCAATCTTTTGCCCGCTCAGGTTCACTTCCTTTTTCTTTTTCGTCTGCCAGAACTGGTAAGCCCAGCCAAGGCTATCATCGGCGGTAAAGAGCACAGGGGGCAAATCTGTAATGATGCGCTCAAGTTTATGTTGTCCCTCTGATGAAAACTGTACCTGTGCAGCAGGATCGTCGGCACGAAAAATGCCGGGGAGCATTGCGCTGGCATAACGCGCCGCCAGCTGCCAGCCGTCAGCCTCCCCCTCTTCTGCCGCCAGTTCGCCGCATTCCTCCAACGTGACCGGAACACCTTCTGGGTGCATGAGAAGGTTGTTCTCCGCCAGGAAACGCGCGAAGAGTCTGCGATGCCATTGTACGTAAGCAACTTCTTCAAGGAGCAACTTGAAGCCTACGTCTTTGAAGGGGCTGTCACCTCCTAGTTGCCGGACTTTTGCTCGCAAAGCAATACGCAGCTGTCTTTGTTCAGCAGTCAACGAAGAAAATGACTCATCGCGCACTGCTAGTGCCGTTAAGGCTACTTTAGCAGCCTCCTCTGCTTCCTCCCGCGCCTTGATAATTGCACGTTCTAGCAGGGAGCGTAATTCATTGAGTAGTGGCGACATAGGTATTTCTCTATCAGTGCTAAATAATAACAGGATGGCCAGCTTCGATATGCCCCATAATTTCAGTACGAAGCTTTGCAAGATAGGCTTCTACATCTTCGACTGACTTGAGGGTTGCGGCATGGGGAGTGACTTGTATTGCCTGCGGTGACAGTAGTTTCACTGTCTCTTCCCGCACTTTCATCACTCGTGCAGATGGTGCCACTATTTTGTCCTCCCAACTGGTAAGTGGATTAGCATTCAGAGCAGCTAGCAACTCCTCATCGGTGCCGATATCTAATGCAGGTAAATCTCTGAGACCATATTGAGACAACATACGCTGCCGGTTAGTATCATCCAGATGTTGCCACTCTTCGGAATCATCGAGCGTTCTTACTGCTCGGTTTCGGGCCTCAATCCAATGCTGATAATTAGCTGTTAAAATAGAGCGTATGTTATTGGCCAGTTTGCTGATCAATAGTGCTACTGGATCTGGGTCATGCAAAAGCGCTCGAGTGTCCTCGATAGCCTTGACTTGCGACTCGATCTCCGTTGCGATAGGAAGCCCACGAGCATGATCAAGCAGACGCTGCAATGTATTCCATTCGGGCCGACGTTCTTCGATCTTATCACGAATTTGCGTCCAGATTTTGAAATTATTGAGTAACTCCTCACGCCTCTCATAGATTGCAACGAGCTGCTCGTTACCGTTCATCGCCTGTAACAACTCAAGGGAGGCAGTGGAGGGCCGTTCAGGGAGAGGAGCGTCACCACCTGCTGCGGCAGCAAGTGACTTAAGGTACATTAGCATTCTTAAGACCGCCTCTGATTCTTCTCCCTGCTTAACCGGGAGACCGATATCAAGCGAGCTTGCGGATGCCAACACGCTGTATAACGCTTACCGCAGTACCCTCGCTGTAGAAATCAATGCTACCGATTTGCTGCACTGTTATCTGCTTCACACTCAATGGCTGGCTATTTTTCATTGCTCTTACAAACCCGCCAGCGACAAGGCAAAGTAATGTGCCGTCTACTGCATCCTGGGGCCAACCATAGCCGACACCCTCAAAATGTTTACGTATATCGTTACCCTTCTTGCCAGGTCCCCCGATAAACGTCCTTATCTCCTGGCAGGCGGGGTGTTTATCTATATCGCCACTATAACCGACGACCAAAAGGGCATCATTGGCACCCTCAATTGCCCGCTTTACCACCGTACTCCAGCTGGGATGATCAACCATCTTGAATTGAGGAAAGAGCCGTTCCAGTGCGGCCTCAATAGCGGTTCGTGCGGAAGCCTGGAATGTGCTTGTCACCACCTCATTTCCTCCTCCCTGATAGACACGAGCGTTTTCTACGATGCTTTTAATGAGAGCATCGCGTTTGTTTTGCTCCATCTGACACCTGGACTCCATAGCGAGCTTAGCCTCGCGTCCCTCATCACTTATTGAAGCGATACGGGATGCCAGACTATCCTTTGCAGCGGTATAGCTGACAAGAGCATCTTTAAGAGCATCAGCGCTCTGATTCGGTAAAAAGACAAAGACTACCGAGCTATTGATCCCCGCGGCTTGCGCATCCTCACGTACCGTTTTCTCCGACACCAACCATTCATCACGAATCCAAAGAGGAACATTCCCGGTATTTTGAAGAGGAGCATCTGGCTCAAAGTGTAAATCCAATTTGCGCGCAGTTTTACTGGCTCCCTGTATCGGTACTATACCTTTCAGTGCAGCCACAACAGCAGTGCGAAATGCAGTTGTACGATCACTAGCGATGCGACTATCATCTGCCTGAATACGAGCGTAGCGGCGGCGATAGTCAGCTTCCCATTCCGCGCTTTCGCGTGTCTGCATACGAGATCCTGTAGAAGTGGAGGAATACGTTGACGGAGAGAAGCTCTTCCAGCGATCAAATCTTCAACAAGCAGATCGGCAAGTGTAGTTGCATCTGCTCGTACCCCAGTAGCAGTAATGCCTTCAGTAGGTAATTTCCCAATCAGAAAGACAGTTGCACACAAACGCACACGCAATTTGCCGTCAGAAGTGCCATCATCCTGCTGTGCAATCATGCTATCCATCTCTCGTAGTAGCATACCGCTCTGAAGCATATTTGTTTTCAGTTGATTATAGATCACATCGCCAGCAACCACCGTTCCAATACTCTCATCTGCTATCTCTTTAATTGCCTCATGCACTATCCTAAGTTGTGTACGGAGCTGACCGACTGTGCCACTGCTATCAACAACCCGCAGGAATCGCTCCCAAAAGCGGCTTCTGACTGGAAGCAGAGTGGCTCTGCGCCTTCACCCGTACTTTGTGCAGTTTTCCCTGCAATAGGCCTGCCTGATTCCAAGAGGAAATGGTATTTCTGCTAATGCTGGCAAGCGTTGTTGGGTTATATCGGTCAGCGAAACTGGCTTGAACGGCTTGCATCATCATCGGCGGCGTGACTGTTTCACCTGCAGGAACAGCTAAAACCATTTCGGCAGTTGCTTTCAAAATAGGATCCCTAGCAATAGCGCACAGCAGTGCAAAGAGGGGTTGTGCTTCCACGTCATCATCCCAAAGATCTCGGAGCGCTCGGAAAAGAAGAACATGCTTATCTAGAATATAGAGCCATCGAAGCCAGCGATTGTACGGCTAGCGTGGATTCCCACCGGGTTAGTGTCGATGAAGCCGACCTCACTTGCCGACATGGGTATATGTAATGTCATCCATATTCCTACCTAAAAATAAATTCTCCAAGAACAATTATCGGCACTTTCTCAAGACTCAAGGAATATTGTGCTATTCGGAGCAAATAACCCATGTTCTCCTGGATGCAAGGCATTCGCATAAATCAATCTTTGAAACTGGGGTAAGGATACGATATTTCCCCGAATAACAAAAGTCCCACTATATAATATCATGCTTCTCTGTAATAAAAAAGGGCATGGAAGAGCCTTGAATTTCCCCATTCCGATTATCCTTGGTTGAGGCAAGGTCCAATGAACTTGACAGTTTACAATTCGTTTAAATTGAACCTTATCTTAAACTCTTTTCCTGTTTTTTTAAGAACGGAGATATCAGGTAGTCATTACAAGAATTTTGCTCATGACTAGCGAAGGTGTTGTAGCCATTGACAACCGCAATGTAAACCGATATACTCTATAATAGAATGTAAACCGCAATGTAAACCAAGGGGTGAGCGTAATGGATAAAACGGATGAATTGCTTCCAACTTACGATCAAGTGATTTTTAGAAATTCTTGCCTAGAAATGTGTCTTGCGCAGCTTAGATATCCACCTGTTCAACGTTTCTCTGACGAAAAATATATGTTGGGAATTAGAGAAGCTCTTGCAACTGAATATCCTCTTGTGACTACTGAGCAAGCAATGAATATTGTTATCAGCCCACAAGGTATAGGTCAGACTCCGGGAGCCGATATGCTACGTTTTACTAGTATTGATTCGCGCTGGTCAGTTGTACTTTCTAGCAATTTTGTTTCTTTGGAAACACGCGAATACACTGATATTAATGAGCTCTCAACTCGTTTTGCCAGTGTACTACGCCATATCGATGCTCATTTTAATCCTCGTCATCAGCTACGCTTTGGTCTACGTTATATTAACGAGTTTCGCCATCCAAAGGGCGACAGTTATAATGCATGGATGCATTTTCTTAATTCTGACTTACTTGGCTTAGGTGCAAGAGGAGTACTTGGTGGTAGGGTCGAACAGACTGTTGGAGAAGTGCTTACTAGACGCTCAGATGGCCATTTACTTGTTCGGCATGGTTTCCTTCAAGGTACTACAATCACTCCTACTCTGAACCGTCCAGCAAAACCCGGCCAATTTTATCTTCTTGATCTCGATTATTATGATGAGACGCCTGTTAAGTTTGATGTGGAGGCACCCATCGAGCAAATGCGTCAATATAATGATGTTCTTTACCGGGTTTTTCGTTGGTCAATTGGTAATGGAGAGCTTTATCAGTATCTGAGGGGAGAATCATGAATATATACACCCCTCCTGTGCGTGAGTGGGCCGACCCATTGCGGAATTTCGCACTTGGAGTAAGCATAGCTTCTCTCTTTCTTGTACCTACTGCGGGTTATCCTCTCCCTCTGGTTGAGGAGCAACCCACGCAAGGTGAGATTGATATTGTAGTGACTCTTCCTGATGGATTTGTTGATTTACGTACCATCTATTATCGGACTCCCTTTGGCCTTGAAGCTCCTGTTTTACCAGAAACTGTACAGTCGGCGAATGAAAAGATTGAGCGTGATAGTATACCTCATATCTTAAGAGACATGAGTGGTCTATCTCTTGAGACACTTGCCTCTTTAGCCCATGTGAGCCGCAATGCCTATTATAAATGGCTTGATGGTAAGGGGGTTAGTGATGAACATGCCAATCGCCTTACTGAACTACTTGATACTTTTCGTACTATAAGTGATCTGCGTGACTCCAAACTTAAGGAATTTCTGGAGACATATGGTCCGGCTGGTAGGCCTATTGATCTACTTCTTGCTGGTAAGAATGATGTTGTGATTGGCCTTGCGTTGCGTCCTCTTTCTGATCATATAGATACTGATAATGTGTCTAACATTGCTCGTGATATAAGTGGCGTGTCTGGTTGGGTTCGTCCTGCTGTTAAGCTTAATTGGGGAGTTCCTCATCTATCAACTACTGAGCTTAATAGTGCTCTTGATCGGCTTAGCCCACAAACTCAATATAATCAATTCAAATCATTTGGGGACGCCGATGTGGACGACGAGGCGTTTATAGCCTGGGGTTTGGTTTTGGAGTAGATAATGGCCGATAATATGCTCGGAGAGCAACTGTATCATTCTGGATGGCGTCAGGGAGTTTTATTACCCCCACTTCCTTGGAGCGTGATCTATCGAAGCGATGAACCTCTTAACAAAATTGCGAGGACTGCAGCCAAGCGTCATACTGAGCAGAGAGATATCGCTACTGTAACAGGTTTACCTCTTCAAGGCATTAGCATTGCTTCAGGCATTACTCGCAGAGAGGATTATCTAGTGATAGCCAGTCAGGATTGTAACATCGTCCGTAGTTTAAGCGAGGAGCCAAACATTATTGCTCTGCGAGCTTTTACTACTGACAATAGTAATATCCTGCGGTATGCAGATAGCAATAGTACACGCTATTTCCTTCTAGATCCCAATAGAGGATTAGTTGCAGAGTCTTCAATGATGACTCTTATTGAGAAACCAGTACTTGTGAACTTTACGCCAGAGAAAGGTGCCGTTGATGATTCTACACAGGAAAGGTTTGCTCGCTGGATAACACATCATTTTGATAGGCCAGCATTTTCTGATGATATTGTTGGAGCAGTCATTAAGCCTATATTAGACAACTTATCACAGATGCAGAAGGAAAATGATCCCGATCTTGACGCTTTGAATAATGTAAAAGAAGTGCGCCTCGCCAAAATTATTGGAGGTCCGCCTTTTGACTTGCGCTTGTTATTTATCACTTCAGAGGTTGGCCTTCCAGAAGGTGGTATTGCTTTAGCTCGTCTTGTTGCTCGTATGCGTAAATGGTTCAATCCGCTTGCAGCACGCTTGGTTGCATGGGATGCACTTCACCTTTATCAAATTTCTGTTGGAGATTATCTCAATACTCAGCAGATTTATCTCGAACAATACACTTATCGAGGCCAGATCATTCAGGGACTTCTTCCCACGCCTAACATTTAAATTTGGATAAGCGTTATCTGGTGTGGCTGAACCACATTAAATGATGGTCGAGGGTGAAAAGCATGAAAACTACACTCACTCCAACAACCTCCACCATTTAATGTGGCTGTACCTTTGTGACCACTGGGCTAGATATTTGTGACAATAAGCACAGCACTTGGTGATTGTCACAAATATCTGGCAGAAGCTCATCAGTACTGAGCATGGGATAACGTTTATCGTCAAGGATCGATATCGAGACGTTTTATTTAACATCATCCCTGAGACGATCTCAGTCCTGCAAGGAAGCGATTCAAAATCTCCGTTTGGTTCACTAGGACAGTACTTAATTGCAGAAACCTTAGGCAACGCAGGACAAATTTCTGCAACAATAATAGAGACATTGGAATCTTTACTTGATTGGCCTTATTGGCAAGTGCGTATGAAAGCCGCTCAAGCACTGGGCAAGTTGCGCCGCAACATTCCCGATCCAGTTATCCGACGCCTGCTCGAGCTTCGACATGATCAGCAATCACAGGTTGTACGTGAGTCGGCTGATGATGCTCTCGCGGAAATTCTTTCATTGGAAACAGGCATTGAGGATGATTAAGTCTTTATTGCAGAAAGATACCCTTCTTGCCTGCAAGTATATGCACACTTGACAATTCAATTGTATGCAGGTGTTTTTTATTTCCAACGACTGGCACCCACCTGACAAGGTCAGAGTGCTATAGGAGAGGTAGTCCTGCACCTCACTGCAGAGAAGTAGGCCTCCTTGGAACAGGCAAAGCCCTCTTTTGGAGGTGACATAGCGACTCCTCGAGATGGCAGAAGTTTCCTGGTTATGGGCGATAGCCAGATATTTGTGATAATTTACGCCAAATTCTATTGATAATCTGCCAAATATTTATGAAAATCTACATACATGATGATTTCCGCAGATATTTAGCAGAAGCTCAGCAGTATTGAGCGAGATGTCGCTTTTATCGTCACGAATTTCTGGCAGCTTTTTTCACAAATATTTGGCGAAACCATACCCGCTCCTCCACAGTCCCAGTCATATGCATTGTTTTACGCGACCAACATTTCCTGACTTCCCCGACGCGGATGCGCCGAGGGGTCTCCCTCGCCTTCGTTGTCGTGAGGGTTTCGTGATTTTCCGAGAAGGGCTGGTGAGTTTGGTTTGCTATGATTGTTAGTGAGGGCTATGGCGCGGCGCTGCTCGCTGGTTTTTCCTTGCTTGCTTGCAGTGGCCGAGCGCGGTGTAATCATTGAAACAATCGGACCTTTTGGGGAGAATGGATCTGCGTGGTTATAACAACAACGCAGATTGCCGAACGAAAACGAGATAAGGCGTGTGAGGGCTTTGTTGAAGTGTATGTAAATTGCGTGCGGCTAAAATAGCAGAGCTTAAGGGGGAACCATCATGGTCTCCCCTTGCGATGTGTCAAGTAGTCAGATACAGGGAGAGATTTATGGAAAAAACACCTGACGATCAAGTAAATGAAGTGCTGGAGCCCGCCGAGCAACAAACTATTATGTTCTATGACAAGCCATTAATTGTAGTGAGGCTCCCCAATGGAGAATCAGGCGCAGTCTTGCGCTATTTTTGCGACAATCTCGGTTTAGCTCAAAACAGGCAAATCGATCGTATCAAACGCAAGAAAGCCCTTGCTGCAGGTCTTC
>WNFJ01090310.1_pt6 | contig 15258 bp, 18 predicted proteins | sample 5400461 | NCBI WGS metagenome assembly WNFJ01 (sample SAMN13153349, study PRJNA577476) | soil metagenome | isolation source: 115 cm saprolite on Douglas fir-dominated hillslope | place: USA:California | collected 2013-09-17 | reverse complement strand
AGCAACAGCGTGTCGCACATTATGTTGGTACTGGACACGACGAACGCCGGAGTGAGGACGCCGACCAGGGCGGCCAAGGCGGGTTCGGCGCAAAAGCGCCGCGCGAGCACCAAGATCCCGACGGCGGCGGCGACCGCGGCCACGAGGAACGCGAGATGCAGCCCGATCTCACTCCATCCGGCCACCGACGCGACCAGCGCCGTGTAGTACGGCGAGAGCGGGGGGTTGGTCACGATCCGGTAGATCGGGACCTCGTAGCCGTACCAGTTGGCGGCGAAGCCGAAGAAGTCGGCCGGATGCGACCGGATCTGGCGCGCCACCCACAGAAACTGGGTGTCGTCGGCGTGGAAGGCCTTGCCGACGAACGGCAGGAGAACCAGGGAGGTCGCGACGACGACGAGGGCGACGCGCCCGGGGAGCGTCATGCCTCCCCGGCGTCGTCGAGCGAGCGCAAGTACTCCTCCCACTCCACCGGGACCAGCGACTGCTTCCGGGTGTTACAGGCCTTGCAGGCGGCCACCACGTTTGCGCGCACACTCCGCCCGCCCCGGCCCAGGGGCACGATATGGTCCATCGTCAGCGCCCGGGCGCCGACGCGGCGCCGGCAATAGACGCAGACGCCGTCGGCGACCCGCCGCTTCCACCACTGGCTCGCGCGGAGGGCGCGCGCCCGTGCGCGCTCGCGCTTGAGCGCGTCGGGGTCGATCGGCGCGTAATAGTCAGTCATGCTCGGCCACCTGCGCCGACAGCGCCTCCCATTCGCGCAGGAGCCACGCGACCTCCGCCTGCGCGTCCCGCTGGGCGGCGGTGACGGCGCGCACACGGCCGCCATCGGCGTAGAGCGCCGGGTCGCCCAGCGTGGCGTTGAGCTCGGCGATCTGTCGCTCGAGCTCGGCGATCTGCTCCTCCACCCGGCGGAGGCGCTGGCGGAGCTCGAGGGGGCGGGCGGTGCCGCGCGCCGGCGCCGGGGCCGCCGCGCGGGCGAGGTAGTCGTCATAGGAGCCGGGGTAGGCGTGGAGTCGCCCGCCCGAGATCTCGACGACCTTCGTCGCGAGGCGGTTGATGAAGTACCGGTCGTGGGAGATGAAGACGATGGTCCCCGCGAACTCGGCGAGGGCGTCCTCGAGGACCCCGCGCGACGCCAGGTCCAGGTGGTTGGTCGGCTCATCCAGGCACAGCAGCGCGGCCGGGCGCACGAGCATCCTGGCCAATGCCAGGCGCGCCTTCTCGCCCCCCGACAGGACGGCGACCCGCTTCTCGACACTGTCGCCGGAGAAGAGGAAGGAGCCGAGGATCGTGCGTAGACGCGTGCGCACCGCCTCGGGCGCCGCCGCCTCCAGCTCCTCCAGCACGGTGCGCGCGGGATCGAGGGCGTCGATTTGGTGCTGGGCGTAGTAGTGGACCGAGACCTGGGCGCCGAGCGTGCGCGCGCCGCCGTCGACGGGCAGGACCCCGGCGAGGATCTTCAGCAGCGTCGATTTCCCGGCGCCGTTGACGCCGACGAGCGCGACCCGCTCGCCACGCTCCACGATCACGTTGAGCCCGCGGTAGACGATGTTGTCGCCGTACGCCTTGTCGACGTCCGACAGCGCCACCACCGTCCGGCCCGTCCGCGGCGACCCGACGGCCGGGGCCGTCGACGACCACCCGCTCGATCCGCTCCAGCATCTTGACCCGGCTCTGCACCTGCCGCGCCTTCGTGGCCTGGTACCGGAAGCGCTCGATGAACCGCTCGATCTCGGCGATGCGCTTGGCCTGGTTTCGGGCGCGCGCCGCGACCAGCTCTTGGCGCGCCTCCCGCTGGATCAGGTACGCGTCGTAGGCGCCCGGGTAGAGGGCGAGCCCCGCGGGCGAGAGCTCCGCGACCGACGTCACCATCCGGTTCAGGAAGTACCGGTCGTGCGACACGACCACGACCGTCCCCTCGTAGCCAGCCAGGAACTCCTCGAGCCACCCGAGCGACTCGAGATCGAGGTGGTTGGTCGGCTCATCCAGCAAGAGCAGCGAGGGGCGCAGCAACAGCAGCCGGGCGAGGGCGGCGCGCATCCGCCAGCCGCCCGAGAACTCTCCGAGCGGGCGATCGAACTCCTCCCGCTTGAAGCCGAGCCCGCCGAGGATGACCCCGGCCTCGGCTTCCAGCCGGTAGCCCCCGCGGGCCTCGAATCGGTGCTGGAGCTCGCCGTACCGCGCCGTGAGCGCCTCCGACGGGTGGGTCGCCAGCGTGGCGCCGAGCTGCCCGAGTTCCCGCTCGATCGCCCACACGTCGTCGAACCCCCCGAGCGCCTCCGCGAGCACGGAGCCGGCGGCGGCGCCGCCGACTTCCTGCGGGAGGTAGCCGACCGTGACGCCGCGATCGCGGCGCACGTCCCCGCTGTCCGGCTCCTCGAGACCGGCCAGGAGGCGGCAGAGCGTCGTCTTGCCGACGCCATTCGGTCCGACCAGCCCCACCCGCTCGTTGGCGACGAGACGCCAGGAGAGGTCCGCGAAGAGGCGCTGCCCGCCGTAGGTCTTCGAGACTGCCTCGAGTTGGATCACCGGGCTAGGGGCCCTGCACGCGCTCGGGGTGGACCTTGCCGATCACCCGGGCCGCGCCCTCCCGCCGGGTGGGGGACTCGTCCTGACCGAGGGAGCTCGTGGCGAGCGAACGGCTGCGAGCCTCGCGCCGCGGCGGCGTGCCGCCGGACCCGACGGGCGCCCCGGCGCCCGAACGGCTTCGCGTCGAGGAGACGCTCGCGCCTGTCGGGAATCCTCGCCATCGCATCACTCTCGGTTTGGGCTCCCACGGTCGGGCTCGCGGGTCAGAGCCGCGGCCCGCGCCTCGGCCATGCCGCGCAGGGCCAGGAGCGCGCGGACGATGCACTGCTGGACGAGGAGAGCGTCCTGGGTGAAGGGGTCGGCGAGCCACTCGCGCGCCCATTCCCGTCCCTCGTCCGAGGCGAATCCAAGGGTCGGGGAGAGCGCCTGGAGCCTGAGGAGGAGGTCGTCCTGAGGCAGCCCCGCCGCGCGCAGCCTCGCCACGACCGCGGCGCGGACCGCCGCGTTCCAGATGCCGGTGAGGCCCTCGAGGAGCGCCGCGTAACAGGTCAGGTCCTGCCGGCCCTGGAATTGCTGGAGCACCGCGGGCAGCAGCGGGTTGACGGTGGGGTCACCCTCGTCGTCGGTACCGAAGAGCGGTCCGACGACCGGATCCTGGCCGGGCGATGCGAGCGCCTGGAGGAGCGCCAGGACCTCGCTCACCGGCACCGCGGGCAGCTGCGCCAGCCGCTCGAGGAGCGGCACGTCCCCGGTCGTCACGTCACCGGCCCGCCTCGGGCGGCGGCCCGGCGGCGAGGGCGTCGGGCCGCGCGAGCTCCTGCGCGCTGCCCGCGGGGACGAGGAACGCGCTGAGGAGCGCACCGACGCAGACGACGAGCCCGATGACGAACACGCCGTGGAGGGCCCATTCGATGTCGCGGCCGAGCTGCAGGCGGTGGGTCATCACGGCGCCCATGACAGACACCCCGATCGTGCCCCCGATGGTCCGGAAGAACTGCGTCATCGAGGTGACGGCGCCGAGGTCGCGGCGCGCCACCGCGTTCTGCACCGCGATCAGCATCGGCACCATCGTCATGCCCATGCCGGTGCCGGCGATCAGGACGGCGCCCATGGCGCGCGGCAGGGTGAGGGTGGCGTCCCACTCGGCGAAGAGGAGGAAGCCAGCGGTGAGGCTCAGCATCCCGGCGATCACGACGCCGCGGTATCCGACGCGGAGGACGAGCCGCGCGCTCACGATCGAGCAGGTCACCCAGCCCAGCACGAACGGCGTAAGCACGAAGCCGGCCTGGGTGGCCGTTGCGTTCGCCACCCGCTGCATGAACAGCGGCACGAAGGAGATTGCGCCGAACATCGCCATGCCCGACAGGAACCCCGTGGCCACGGCGGCGCGGACGAGCGGGACCCGGAAGAGCGCGAACCGCATGATCGGCTCCGCCACGCGTCCCTCCACCCGGACGAAGATCGCGAGCAGTGCGAATCCGAGGACGAGGGGGCCGAGCACAGCGGGCGCGTACCAGGATGGCGCCTCACCGCCGAGCATCACGCCCAGCATCAGCGCCGAGACCCCGGTGGTGAAGAGCACGAGCCCATAGAGGTCAAGCCGCGGCCGCCCGTGGCGGGCCACCGGCTCGCCAAGCCCGGCCGCGATCAGCGCGATGGCCGCCGCCCCAAACGGGACGTTGATGTAAAAGACGCAGCGCCACGAGACGTGGTCGGACAGAAAGCCGCCGAGGAGCGGCCCGACGAGCGCGGCGCCGCCCCACATGCTCGAAAAGTAGCCCTGCATCTTGGCACGTCGCTCCAGCCCGTAGAGATCGCCGAGGACGGTCATGCCGAGCGTGATCAGCGACCCGGCGCCGAGGCCCTGCAGGGCGCGGAAGCCGATCAGCTGGCCCATACTCTGCGCGAGCCCGGACAGCGCGGAGCCTACCAGAAAGATCGTGAGCCCCAGGAGGTAGGCGGGCCGACGCCCGAAGAGGTCCGACAGCCGCCCCCAGAGCGGCATCGTCACGGTCGACGTCAGGAGGAAGGCCGAGAAGACCCACGAGTAGATCTTGATGCCGCCGAGCGCGCCGACGACGGTCGGCATCGCGGTCGCCACCACCGTCGACTCCATGGCCGCGAGGACGATCGACAGCATCACGCCGCCGACGACGAGGCGGGGACGCGTCTCCACTAGTGGCCGTCCGTGCAGCTCGCGCACCGACAGAGGGCGCGAAGCCGAGCGTACGGGTATACGCTCGTGTGGCCGTCCGACCAGCCGACGTGCAACCCCTCCGGGGTCTTCTTGATCTCGTCCGGCCAGGTCATCGCGGGCGTCAGCCTGACGAGCCGGGCGCAGGCGCCACAGGCGCAGTCCATTCGCAGCCGCTCGAAGGGATAGATGCTCCCGTGATTGTCGGCCCACGTCGTGCCCACCGCGTAGCGGCCGACGAGGTGAACGTCCCGCGGCTCGTTCGGGTTCGGCTGTCCGAGGATCGGCACTCAGGTGCCGCCTCCTGTGGCCCGCTCGAGGCGCAGGCCCGCCAGGAGGTAGTGCACGGCGAGGTTCTGGTAGGCGCCCCAGCGGCGAGCCCGCCGTCGGATCGCGGCGTCGGAGAGCGGCCGGCCGCGGTTATAGTAGCGCGCGAACGCCTTCCGCACCGCCAGGTCGCCGGCGGGACACACGTCGCCGCGGCCGAGGCCGCGGGCGAGGAACCACTCCGCGGACCACCGGCCGACCCCGCGGAGCGTCGTCAGGCGCGCGATCGCCTCTTCGTTGTCGCAGGCGGCGAGCGCCCCGAGATCGATGCGCCCCTGCGCGATCGCCCGGGCGATCCCGACGATGTACTCGGCCTTCCGGCCCGACAACTGCATGCGGCGGAGGGTCGATGGGCGGGCCCGAGCGAGGGCGGCCGCGTCCGGGAAGGCGTACAGGGTGCGCCCGTTCAGCCGGACGGGCCGACCGTAGCGGCGGACGAGGCGCGCGCGCGTCGTGAATGCGAACGTGAGGTTCACCTGCTGGGCGCAGACCGAGCCCACCAGCATCTCGAGGGGCGATGGCGACAGCGACGGCCGCAGGCCGTAGAGCGGTCCGACGAGGTCGCGGCATCGAGCCCGAAGAGCTGGCTGACCTCGCGGCGAACCGCCGATAGAATGTCGTCGCCGTCCGCGCCGTGGACCGCGACCTCGAGCCGCGTGTGGTCGGGACCGCCATGCCAGGTGACCTCGTAGGCATGCAGGCGGTCGGCCGCCCGCAGCACGCGACAGACCGAATTCGTGCCGACGGGGGTCGCCGGGTCCTCACCCCACAGGTGATAGCGGGCCAGCGTCCTGCCGGGCTCGAGCGGGCCGTCGGCGGTCACGGTGAACGTCATAGCGCGCGGTACGCAACAGAGAAGTGTATCAGAGTCGCTACCCCATCGAGGGCTCGCCGCCGGCCGAGCCGCGAGGCCCGGCGGGCGGCGCGCCGCGAGGCACGGCCCGAGGTGGTCGGCGGTTGCCGAGGTCCGTCTCGAATGACTAGAACGGCTGAGGCTCGCTGCGATACCGGGGGGCGGGATCCTCGAAGCTGGCGAACTCCGGGAGGAACACGAGCGGGACCTTGTCGACGGGCCCGTTCCGCTGCTTGCCGATGATCGCCTCGGCGTTGCCGTCCTCGGCCTCGACGGGCAGGCCGTAGCGTTCCGGCCGGTAGAGGAAGATGATGAGGTCGGCGTCCTGCTCGAGCGCGCCGCTCTCCCTGAGGTCGGAGAGCTGCGGTCGGTAGTCCTTGGACTGGCGCGCCTCCACGGCGCGGGAGAGCTGCGAGAGCGCGACCACGGGGATGGCGAGTTCCTTGGCGAGCGCCTTGAGCGAGCGGGAGATCTCCGAGATCTCCTGCTGTCGGTTCTCGACGTTGCGGCCGCGCATCAGCTGGAGGTAGTCGATCACCACCAGGTCGAGACCGTGCTCGGCCTTCATGCGGCGGGCCTTCGCCCGGGCCTCGAGGACCGACAGGGCGGGGGTGTCGTCGATGAAGATCGGCGCGTCGGCGAGCCGGCCCGCCGCGTTCGTCAGCCGGTGCCAGTCGCGCTGCTCGAGGTAACCGGTGCGGACCTTCTGCGAGTCGACCTTGGCCTCGGAGCAGAGCAGCCGTTGCACCAGCTGCTCCTTGGACATCTCAAGACTGAGCGTCAGCACCTTCCGGCGCAGCACCACGCCCGCGTTCTTCGCGATGTTGAGCGCAAACGCCGTGTTGTGCGTGACCACGTAGTCGTCGGTCACGTAGAGACGCGACGGGTGGGTTACGGAGATGCACTGGGTTTCCGTCACTCCGACGGGCGCGATCGAGACGAACACCGGCCGCCGGTGCCGTCGCGGCGCCGTGAGGGCTCGGCTGCGCTTGACCGACGACTGGACGATCGCCGTCGGCTCAGGGCAGTGGACGTGGCAGACGAAGGCCCGGCGGCCGGGCTTCTTCGTGCCGCCATCGCTGGTCGTCGTTCGTCTGCTCCGAACCGAGCACCACCCACCGAGGGAGCGCACAAGGTCGGCCACGTGGCGGGCGAGCCGCTCACTCGCCGAGCAGAACCGCGCGCTTCCCGAGCGCTCGACCCACCCATCCGTATCCATGAGGCCGCGCAAGACGTCGAGACGCGCCCCCCGCGAGGCGTTCAGGTAGATGTCCGGGATGAACTTCTCGTCGCTCCGAATGCCCCAGAGACCGAGCCCCCGGAGCGCCGCCATGACTCGGTTCGGTGAGACGCCCTGGAGGCCCTGGCGATGCGCGCCAGTCGTTTGGACGATGCGCCAGTCGGTGCCCCCGGCGGCCCGGAGCGCCAATGCCGGTGTGGCCCGCTCCAGGATGCGTCCCAGCATCTCGCCCTCGGACGTCGAGAACCTCAAGCTGCGTCCAGAGAGCGTCCCATCTCCGAGCACGGCGCCTAGCACGTACGGGTCCACGGGAAGCGTCTCGGAATGCCCGTACTCCCCGGACGGCACGTCGATCCACAGCCGGTGCTGGTAGCGCTTGGCCCGCAACATCTGCGCCACGCGCTCGGTCGTGAGCGTCCGGGCCTCGTGCCAGCCGCGATAGTAGACGCGCCACAGATGCTCGCCGGTGCAGCGGGTGGAACGGTCATCAGAGAAGGCTACCCGGTAGATCGGTGTGGCGCCCTGCGGAAAGATTCCGCTCACGAGAGAACGCCGGCCGTCCACCGACGCGAGCTCGTCGCCGAGCCGCAGATCACCCATTCGCGTCCATCCCACGAGCGTCTTCACCCTGGCGTCGAGAGGCTGGGCCTTCCCCATGCTGGGGCGGCCCGCGATGATGATGAAATCGGAGGGTTGAAAGCCCGAGGTGAGCTCGTCGAGCCGCCGGAACCCGGTGGCGAGCCCGGTGACGTGTTCCTTACGGTCGTACAGCCGCTCGATGTACTCAAAGGTGTCCTTGAGGATCGCGCGGACGGGGATCGCGCTCCCCTGCAGACGCCGCTCCGAGATCTGAAAGATGAGCCCCTCGGCTTGGTCCAAGAGCGCATCGACGTCGTCGCGCTGCTCGTAGCTCTGGCCGATGATCTCGGTCGCGGAGCGGATCAGGTCGCGCAGCAGCGCCTTCTCGCGGACGATGTTGGCGTAGGAGACGACGTGGGCGGCCGTGGCCGCCTCCTCGACGAGCGAGGCGAGGGCGGCGGCGCCGCCGACCTCCTCGAGCGTGTTGCGGCGCCGGAGCTCCTCGGCGAGGGTCAGGAGGTCGACCGGCTCGTTGCGCTCGAAGAGCGCCACCATCGACGAGAAGATCTGGCGATGGCCTTCCTTGTAGAAGTCCGAGGCGCGGAGGACTTCGATCGCGCGGGGCAGACTCTCCCGCTCCAGCAGGAGGGCGCCCAGCACCGCTCGCTCGGCTTCGAGGCTGTGCGGCGGGATCCGGGAGCTCAGCAGCTCCGCGAGCGTCGCCACGCCCTACTCCCGGACGACGACCACCTTGAGCCGAGCGGTCACCTCCGGATGCAGCCGGACCGGGACCACGAACTCGCCGAGGCCCTTGATGGGCTCCTCGACCAGGATCCGGCGCTTCTCGATCTGGATGTTCTGCCTCGCCAGGAAGTCGGCGAGATCCTGGGTCGTCACCGACCCGAACAGCTTGCCTTCCTCCGACGCCTGCCGCCGCTCCTCGCACACCACCGCCTCGATCCGCGCGCGGAGGCTCTCGGCCTCGGCCTTGATGCGCGATGCCTTGGCCTCCTGCTGGGATTTGATCTGCGCGAGGTTCTTCAGATTTCCCGGCGTTGCGGTGAGCGCGTGCTTCTGAGGAATCAGAAAGTTCCGGGCGTACCCGTCCGACACCTCCCGCACCTCGCCCCGGCGGCCCAGCGTGCCGACGTCGTCCAGCAGGATGACCTTCATGATCTCAGTCCCCTCGACGGCCGGCCGCTCATTCCGCGGCGTACGGCAGCAACGCCACCGTCCGGGCCCGCTTGATCGCGTGCGTGAGCTGACGCTGGTGACGGGCGCAGCTGCCCGAGATGCGCCGCGGGATGATCTTGCCGCGCTCGGTCACGAAGCTCTTGAGGCGCCGCACATCCTTGTAATCGACCAGGTCGACCTTGTCGACGCAGAACTTGCACACCTTTCGCCGCCCGAACCGGCGGCGCTTGACTGGCTTGGCTCCTGCTGGCGGAATCGCGGCTCCTCCTCAGAAGGGAACTTCGTCGTCCCCGTGTCCTGCGTCGTCGCTGCCGCCGAACGCGGCCTCGGCCGGTGCGGCCACCGGCGCGCCTGCCGGCTGCGGCTGCTTGCCACGCCCCATGAACTGCACGCGCTCAGCCACCACCTCTACCACGTTCCGCTTCTGGCCGTCCTTCGTCTCCCAGTCCCGGGTCTGCAAGCGTCCTTCGACGAGAATCGGGCTCCCCTTGTCGAGGTACTCACCGCAACTCTCCGCCTGCTTGCCCCACACGACCACCGTCAGGAAGCACGTTTCTTCGCGGCGCTCTCCGCCCTGCGTCGTGTACCCTCGGTTCACCGCGAGCCGCAGATCGCTGACGGCGGTGCCGCTCGGTGTGTAGCGCAACTCGGGGGGTCTGGTCAGGTTCCCGATCAGGAACACCTTGTTCAGGCTCGCCATCAACCGACCTCCTCAACGACCTCCGGAGTTTTTGCCGGCCGAGCCTTCTTGCGAATCGGTACGCGCGTCGAGATGAACCGCAGGACGTTTTCGTTGAGCCGGAGCTGGCGCTCGAATTCCTTGATCATCCCGGGCTCGGCGGACGCCTCAAGAACCGCGTACGTTCCCTCGCGCTGCTTCCGAATCTCGTACGCGAGGCGGCGCTTCCCCCAGTTCTCGACCTTGGTCACTTCCGCGCCCAGGCTCTTCAGATTCGCTTCGAGCGTCGTCAGGAGCGCCGCGACCTCTTCGTCGGTCGGTCGCGAGTCGATGATCACCAGAACCTCATAGGGTCTCAGAATGCTGTCACCTCCTTCGAGAAGCGCCTTACCGTATCACGGCTCGGACCATATCTCAACAGAGCGCCCGGATCGGCGTCAAGGTGTCAAAAAGGATACGGCCCCGGCCGGCTGCGTGCCGGCCGGGGCCGTACCGCGTCAGCGCATCGCGCTGACCGAATCAGTACATGTCGCCGTGCGGCATCGCCGGCGCCGCGGCCGGCTTCTCCTCCGGCAGGTCCGTGATGAGCGCCTCCGTCGTGAGCAGCAGCGAGGCGATCGACGCCGCATTCTGCAGCGCCACCCGCTCCACCTTCGCGGGGTCGATGATCCCCGCCTGCAGCATGTCCACGAACTCCAGACTGTCGGCGTCGAAGCCCTGGGTCGGGACCGTGGCCGCCTTCACCTTCTCCACCACCACGCCCCCCTCAAGCCCGGCGTTCTCCACGATCTGCCGAATCGGCTCCTCCAGCGCCCGCCGCACGATGTTGGCGCCGACCTTCTCGTCCCCCTCGAGCTTGAGCTTCTCCAGCCCCTTGGCGGCCCTTCCTCGACCGCCGCCCGGGTCGCGTTCAGCGCGTCCTCCACCCGGGCCTTCTTCTCCTTCATCTCCGTCTCCGTGGCCGCTCCCACCTTGATCACGGCGACCCCGCCCGCCAGCTTCGCCAGCCGCTCCTGCAGCTTCTCCTTGTCGTAGTCGGAGGTGGTCTCCTCGATCTGGGCCCGGATCTGCTTGATCCGCCCCTCGATCGCCGAGGGCTTGCCCGCCCCCTCCACGATCGTCGTGTTGTCCTTGTCCACCACCACCTTCTTGGCCCGCCCCAGATCCTCGAGCTTGATGTTCTCCAACTTGATCCCGAGGTCCTCCGTGATCGCCTTGCCCCCCGTCAGGGTCGCGATGTCCTCCAGCATGGCCTTGCGCCGATCGCCGAAGCCGGGCGCCTTCACCGCCGCGCAGTGCAGCGTCCCCCGCAGCTTATTCACCACGAGCGTCGCCAGCGCCTCGCCCTCCACGTCCTCCGCCACCACCAGGAACGGCTTGCCCGACCGCGCCACCTGCTCCAGCAGCGGCAGCATGTCCTTCATCACGCTGATCTTCTTCTCGTGGATCAGAATGACGGCGTCCTCCAGCACGCACTCCATCCGCTCGGGTTCCGTCACAAAATACGGCGACAGATAGCCCCGGTCGAACTCCATCCCCTCCACCACGTCCAGCACGGTGTCGGCCGACTTCGACTCCTCCACCGTGATCACCCCGTCCTTGCCCACCTTCTCCATCGCCTCCGCAATCAGGTTGCCGATCGTCTTGTCGTTGTTGGCGGCGATCGTCGCCACCTGCGCGATCTCCTTCTTGTCCTTCGTCGACTTCGCCAGCTTCTTCAGCTCCTCCGTCACCGCCTCCACCGCCTTCTCGATCCCCCGCTTGAGCGCCATTGGGTTGGCGCCCGCCGTCACGTTCTTCAGCCCCTCCTTGAAGATCGCCTGCGCCAGCACCGTCGCCGTCGTCGTCCCGTCCCCCGCGATGTCCGAGGTCTTGGAGGCCACCTCCTTCAGCATCTGCGCCCCCATGTCCTCGTAGCCGTCCTTCAGCTCGATCTCCTTCGCCACCGTCACCCCGTCCTTCGTGATCGTCGGACTCCCAAACTTCTTGTCGATCACGACGTTGCGCCCCTTCGGCCCGAGCGTCGCCTTGACCGCTTCGGCCAGAATGTTCATGCCCCTGAGCAGGGCGGCGCGGGCGTCTTCCTCGAATTTGAGCTGCTTTGGCATAGGTCGTCTCTCCCTTTTCTCGTTGGCGTTGGCTGGAGCTATTCCAGGATCGCGAGGACGTCTTCCTCGCGCATGATCACGTACTCCTCGTCCTCGATCTTGACCTCGTTGCCCGAATACTTGCCGAACAGGATGCGGTCGCCCGTCTTCACGTCGAGCGCGATCTTCTTGCCGTCATCGGTGACCTTGCCGTTTCCGACGGCGATGACCTTGCCCTCCTGGGGCTTTTCCTTCGCGGTGTCGGGGATGATAATTCCGCCGCGACGGACTTCCTGCTCCTCGACGCGCTTGACTAAGATGCGGTCATGCAACGGACGGATCTTCATGAGCGACTGTCCTCCTCTTTCGGAAGTGGTGGTCCGTGCTAAGCCACGGGTCGACGGGCCCAGATCGATTACCGCTTCTCGCTATTCGGCTCGGTCGATGCCGTTAGCACTCGACCGAGCCGAGTGCTACTATAGTCTCCCGCTAACGCCAGATCAAGTCATTTTTTCGTACTCACCGGAGGCCCGGAATGACCCATAAAATAATGATTTCTATGGGCTTACTTAGAGAGTCGATCGAGCTTGCCCGCTCGCGGGCAGAGGTCGACCTCCACACCGGCGATGATCCCTTGCCCAAGGCCGAACTGATGGCCCGGCTGAAGGACAAGGAGGGGCTGGTCTGCCAGATCACGGACACGATCGACGCCGAGGTGCTCGGGGCCGCCGCCCGGCTGAAGGTGGTCGCCAACGTCGCGGTCGGCTACAACAACATCGACGTCGCGGCGGCGCATCGACGCGGGATCGTCGTCACCAACACCCCCGACGTGCTGACCGACACGACCGCCGATTTCGCCTGGGTGCTCCTGATGGCCACGGCACGCCGTGTGGTGGAGGCGGACGGCTACGTGCGGGCCGGCAAGTGGCACCGGTGGGAGTTCCTGCGCTTGCTCGGCGGCGACGTGCACGGGAAGACCCTCGGGGTCATCGGCTTCGGGCGGATCGGGCGCGCGGTCGCCCGGCGGGCCCTCGGATTCGACATGCGCGTTCTCTACTGCGACACCGTCCGCGCGGCCGCGGCGACCGAGGCCGAGCTCCGCGCGACGTTCGTCGATAAGGCCGTACTCCTCCGCGAGTCCGACTTCGTGACCCTGCACTCCCTGCTCACGCCCGAGACGCGAGGCGCTCCGCGCGATGAAGCCCTCTGCCTACCTCATCAACGCGGCGCGGGGGCCGATCGTCGACGAGGCCGCCCTCGTCCGGGCGCTGACCGAGCGGTGGATCGCGGGCGCGGGCCTCGACGTCTTCGAGGCGGAACCGACGGTCCATCCGGGCCTTCTCGGGCTCGACAACGTCGTGCTCGCCCCGCACATCGCCAGCGCGTCCGAGGCCACCCGGCACAAGATGGCCACGCTCGCCGTCGAGAATTGCCTCGCCGTCCTCGACGGGAGGCCGCCGCTGACCCCGGTCCGCTAGGCGGAGCCGGCGGCGGCGAGGCCTCCTACGGGCGGGGCGGCGGCTGCTCGAGCCGCGTCACGCAGCGGTCGAGCTCTGCGAGGTCGCTCGGCGAGAGCGGCGCCGAGCCGAACCGGGCCCGCTCGTAGCCCGCGGTCACCTGGGAGAGCGGCGCCGCGCAGGCGGGCGCGGCGGCGCGGGCGCGGGCCAGGAACTCCCGGGCGGTCTCGCCCGGCCCGAGACGGAAGCCGCGTCGAGCCAGCACCCGGAGGGCCCGCGCGTAGAATCGGGGAACGCGGGGCTGGGGGCGCGCCGTGCGCCTGGCCCGCTGGCGCCGCCACAGCCCGAGCCCGATGGCGAGCGCCGCGACCCCCGCGGCCACCGCCGGCCCGCGGCGTCCTAGGTCGCTCGCCGCGCGAGCCAGCAGGAGACGCTCCCGCCACCCCGATGCCTCGCGCTGGAGCGCGGCGGCGACCGTTACCTGGTCGCGCAGGCTCCAATTCACGACGTAGCGGTACCAGCGCAACCGGAGCGCGTCGAGATAGAGCCCGGCTCGGTTGAGCCCGCCGCCGGCGGCCGCGACCCGGGGTGACGGATCGAGGGTCACCCAGCCGACGCCGTCGAAGTAGGCCTCGACCCACGAGTGCGCGTCCCGCTGCCGGATCATGAAGTAGTGCCCGTAGGGGTTCCACTCGCCCCGCTGGAAGCCGTTGACGAGCCGGGCGGGGATCCCGATGCCGCGAAGCATGACCGCCAGCGCGGAGGCGAAGTACTCGCAGTTGCCCGACCGCCGGATGAACAGGAACTCGTCGATCGGCTCAAGCTGGGTCTGCCGCGAGAGCGCGAGCGTATAGTCGTACGTGACGGCCAGAAATCGGGTGAGTCGCTGGGCCGCGTCGTAGGGGCCCCCGCTCCCCGCGCTGACCTTCCGCGCGAGCTCCGCGATGCGGGCCGGGAGTGGCGGGAGCTGCAGATAGCGGTCGAGCGAGCGTCGGTCGAGGGGCGCCGCTTCCGCGTCACGGCCCAGCCGCCCCGCCGGCTCGAGCTCCGAGTAGGCGAGGTACCGGAGTCGCGCGGCGGGGATCGCCACGGACACGTCGTCCATGTCGTCCGCGGTGATAGACGCCGCCCCCAGGCCGACCCCCAGGAGTCTGGGCGCCGCGAAGACGACGTCGGCGCCGATCGGCTCCAGGTAGATCTCCTGGGTCACGAACGGGCCCGCGCCCCGATAGCGCTTGAGCTCGAACTGGCCCCCGGGGGCCCGCGTGAGGGTCGAGCGCTGGGGTCGGAGCGCCTTCCAGCCGCGGCCGTCGAAGTAATCGAACGCGACGCCCCGCCAGCGCAGGTTGGGCAGGGTCTCGGGCGTCGCGGGGCCTTCGGGGAAGCGCACGCGCATCACCACGCTCGGGTCGCTCTCGATCTCCCCGAAGGCCCCGAGGTCGACGTGGTCGGAGAAGCCCGACACCATCGCGCCCAGCTTCGTGCGAAGGGGCAGCGCCGCCTGGCCCACGCGGGGGATGACGATGAAGAACACGGCCGTGACCGCGAGGGTCGCGGCGGAGGCCGCCAGCGAGAGGCCGAGGAACGGGGGCCCGAGCCACCCGCGGCCCGTCACCGCCACCGGTCCCGGCGCCCCGACCCGCTCGGCCTCGCCCAGCACGTGGTGGAGCATGAACGTCCACACGCCAAGCACCAGGAACGCCAAGAAGATGCCGAGGAACGCGAGATCGAAGGTCACCGACGACGCGGCCACCAGCATGAAGAACGCGAGGAAGCCCACGTCGCGGGCGTCGCGGAGCGACCGTCGCGTGAAGAGGCGGTAGAGCAGCAGGAAGAGCAGCAGGCGCACGAAGCCGTCGAGCAGCGAGGCCGCCAGGTAGAGCAGGTCGATCGCGGAGGCCCCGGCGGCGATCACGATCATCGCCTGGCCGAGGCGGCGGAGCGCGGGGAGCTCGAGCCGGTCGCGCCACCAGCTGGCGGCGAGGGCGCCGGCGGCGAGCGCGGCGCCGGGCACGCCGACGAGGCCGGCCAGGAGCAGGGCGAGGAGCCCGTCCACCGCGAGCAGATAGGTTACGACCCGGAAGGCGCCGGCCGCCGTCACGAGGGGCGGACC
>WNFJ01607372.1_pt1 | contig 15270 bp, 14 predicted proteins | sample 5400461 | NCBI WGS metagenome assembly WNFJ01 (sample SAMN13153349, study PRJNA577476) | soil metagenome | isolation source: 115 cm saprolite on Douglas fir-dominated hillslope | place: USA:California | collected 2013-09-17 | reverse complement strand
GGGCTCGGCGTGACCTGCGCGTTCACCCGCGCGGCGCCGCCCGGATCGACGCGGCCTGCCGGGCGGATCGACGCGAGCCTGCTGACCGCTGCTGGCTGGTCACCGGATCGCCGGCCCGCCGTCTTCGTCTGCGGTCCGACCGGGTTCGTCGAGGCCGCGGCGAACATGCTCGTTGACATCGGCCACGACCCGCAGCGCATCAAGACGGAGCGATTCGGCACCAGCGGAGGTCCACCATGAGCCAGCCACCCCTCGACGGCAATGCGCTGGCCGGCGCGCTGAGCGAGGTTTTCCGAGTTGACGTCACCAGCGCCATCGGCGAATGCGCCCATTGCCGGCGTCGCGGGCCGATGGCAGAGACCGTGGTCTACGCCAATGCCCCAGGGATGGTTGCGCGCTGCCCCGGCTGCGACGCGGTCGTGCTCCGCCTGGTCACCGATTCCGGGCGCGCCTGGCTCGACCTGCGCGGCCTGACCTGCCTGCAACTCGCCATCCCGGCCTAGTGACCGGGCGCCACGGCCTCGACCCCGGCGATGAACAGGTCCACCCCGAACCGGTAGTGGAATTCCGGATTGTCGCAAGCCGTCAGGGGGACCGCGGCCTCCACCAGCCGCGGGTAGGCGTCCGGCGGCAGCATCGCGAGCCGGACCCGGTTACGGCGCTGCTGCTCCGCGCGCTCGTCCCCGGTCAGGCCGGGTTCGTATCCTGGCTCACTCATGACGAGCATCATGCCGGTCCACAGCGCGTTGCGGGCGATCTCGCTGGCATGCACGGGATCGAAGCCGCCGCGGCGCAGGACGTCCAGGGTGACCTCGGTTGCCCGCAGCGCGGCGTCGTTCTGCTTTTCGCCTGCCACCAGCAGCTGGGCTGCGCACGGGTGCGCGCGCAGCACCTGAACCAGGGATTCCAGCAGGCTCCGCAGCTGCCGTGACCAGCCAGCCGCGGCGTCGACGTCGGTCCTTATCTCGCCCCAAATCCTGAGCAGCTCTTCCTTGCTGCGGAAGTGCCAGTACAGCGCCATCGGGGTGACGCCAAGCTCCTGCGCGAGCCGCCGCACGGTCAGCGCGTCCAGCCCCTCGGCGTCGGCCAGCGCAAGCGCGCGCCCGACAACGGCACTCTTGCTGAGCCGCGCCTTGTCCGCCTCGTCCCGCGTCGTCGTGGAAGCCATCGCTTGACAACTATACGCCGTACAAGGCAGTCTGTGCTACGTACATGTACAACGTATATGAGTTATGTACAGGTACTTCGTACAGGCAGGTGGCGACAGAAGGAGAGAACACGATGCCCAGACGCTGGTGGACCCTGGTGGCGGTAGCGCTCGCCACCTTCATGAGCTACCTCGACAACAACGTGATCAACGTCGCGATCCCGACCATTCAGCGCAGCCTGCACCTGTCGGTGGCGGGCCTGGAGTGGGTCGTCAGCAGCTACATCTTGATGTTTGCCGGGCTCCTGCTCGTCGGCGGGCGGCTAGCCGACGTCTACGGCCGCCGCCGGCTGTTCCTGATCGGCATCTCGGTGTTCACCCTCGCCTCGCTGGCCGCCGGGCTGGCGGGCAGCGGCGGCGTCCTGATCGGCTTCCGGGTCCTGCAGGGCCTCGGTGCCGCGCTCGTGGTGCCCACCACGCTCGCGATCATCGTCGCCACCTTCGACGATGTCAGGGAGCGCACTACGGCGGTCGGCGCGTGGACGGCCATCGGCGCGCTGGCGCTGGCGCTCGGCCCGCTCGTCGGCGGCTTCATCAGCCAGCACCTGCACTGGGGCTGGATATTCTTCATCAACGTGCCGGTCGGCGTGATCGCGCTCATCATCGCCGCCGTCTCCATGCGGGAGTCCGTCGACGACTCCGTTGTCCGCAGTCTCGACCTGCCCGGGCTGGCCACCTCAGCCATCGCGCTGTTCTCGCTCACCTACGCGCTGATCGAGGGCCACGACAGAGGGTGGACCGCACCGCTGATCCTCGGCGCCTTTGCGGTCTCCGCCCCGATGGTCGCGATGTCGCTGTTCCGCTCACGGGTCTTCAGCGGCGGGATCGCCACCATGATGCTGTGGGCCTTCGGCATCTTCGGCATCTACTTCTTCACCTCGCTGTACCTGCAGGACGTGCTCGGCTTCTCGCCGACCACGGCAGGGCTTGCCTTCGTGCCGATGGCGCTGTGCATGGCGGTGTTCGCCGGCGCGGGCGGGCCGATCGCAGCGCGGGTGGGCGCGCACCGGACGGTCGCGTTCGGGCTGGTGCTCGTCGCGGCCGGCGTCTACCTTGTCTCGCTGCTCGGACAGGGCGCAACCTTCGCTGGCCTGATGCCCGGCTTCCTGCTGATCGGCGTCGGCTCCGGGCTCAATGTGCCACTGACCGACGCGCTGCTGCGGACAATGCCGCCACAGCGCGCCGGAATCGCCTCGGCGGTGCTCAACGCGTCCCGAGAAGTGTCCGGGCTGCTCGGCATCACGGTCATCGGTGCCGTGCTGCGGTCCCGGCAAGGCGTCGCGCTGCAGCACGGCGCGACGCCGGCCGGCGCTTTCCTTGACGGCTACCAAGGCGGCCTGCTCGTCACCGTCGCGCTGGTGGCGGCCGGCGCCGTGGTCAGTTTCGTCGCGCTGCGCGGCCTCACCCGGCAAGCCGCCCCGGCACCCGTGTCCGCTGACCGCGAACGAACGCCGGAAACAAACCGAGGCCTGGCGGGCTTGACATCTGTAAGTAAGTAATCGACCAGGGAAGTGAACCTGATGAGCGAAACTCTCTCGCTGCCCGTGCTGCCGCTCGATGACTCCGTGGTCCTGCCGACCATGGTGGTCCCGTTCGACACCTCGGGCGCGGAGGTCCGCGCGGCCATCGAGGCGGCGCAGTCGGCCACGACAGGCCAGCCTGACGACAAGCCCAGGGTGCTGCTCGTGCCCAGGCTGGGCGGCAAGTACTCGGCGATAGGCACGCTCGGCGTCATAGAGCAGATCGGCCGCCTGCCGAGCGGGGAGCCCGCCGCCGTTATCCGCGGCCTGGCGCGGGTCCGGGTTGGCGTCGGCACCGTCGGCCCCGGCGCGGCGCTCTGGGTCGAGTGCACCGTGGTGGCGGAGCCTGAGGCTTCCGCGCGCGCTCATGAGCTGGCACGCGAATACCGCGGACTAGCCGCGACCATCCTGCAGAAGCGCGGCGCCTGGCAGGTCGTCGACTTCCTGCAGCGGCTCACCGACCCGTCGGCGCTCGCCGACAGCGCGGGCTACGCCGGCTACCTGACGCTGGAGCAGCGGACGGAACTGCTGGAGACGACCGACCCCGAGCGCCGGCTTGAGCGGCTGACCGGCTGGGCCCGCGACCAGCTTGCCGAGCTCGACGTCACCGAGACCATCGAGAACGATGTCCGGGAGGGCATGGAGAAGCAGCAGCGCGAGTTCCTGCTCCGCCAGCAGCTCGCGGCGATCCGCAAGGAACTCGCCGAGCTCGACGGCAAGCCGGCCTCCGAGGAGGACGACTACCGGGCCAGGATCGAGGCGGCGGACCTGCCGGAGAAGGTGGCCGAGGCGGCGCTGAAGGAGGCCGCCAAGCTGGAGCGCAGCTCGGACGCCTCGCCGGAGGGCAGCTGGATCCGGACCTGGCTGGACACCGTGCTTGAGATCCCGTGGAACACCCGCACCGGTGACGCGTACGACATCGCCGGCAGCCGCGCGATCCTGGACGCCGACCATGCCGGGCTTGACGACGTCAAGGACCGGATCATCGAGTACCTCGCGGTCCGCAGGCGGCGGGCGGACAAGGGCCTCACCCTGGTCGGCGGCCGCCGCAGCGGCGCGGTGCTCGCGCTGGCCGGCCCGCCCGGCGTCGGGAAGACCTCGCTGGGCGAGTCGGTGGCCCGGGCGATGGGCCGTAAGTTCGCCCGGGTGGCGCTCGGCGGGGTACGGGACGAGGCCGAGATCCGCGGGCACCGGCGCACCTACGTCGGCGCGCTGCCCGGCCGGATCGTGCGGGCCATCCGCGAGGCGGGCTCGATGAACCCGGTGATCCTGCTCGACGAGGTCGACAAGCTCGGCACCGACTACCGGGGCGACCCGACCGCGGCGCTGCTCGAGGTGCTCGACCCGGCGCAGAACCACACGTTCCGCGATCACTATCTGGAGGTCGAGCTCGACCTGTCGGACGTGCTGTTCATCGCGACGGCCAACGTGGCCGAGGCAATCCCCGAGCCGCTGCTCGACCGGATGGAGCTTGTCGCGCTTGACGGCTACACCGAGGACGAGAAGGTGACGATCGCCCGGGATCACCTGCTGCCGCGGCAGCTGGAGCGGGCGGGCCTGGATACCGCCGACGTGACGGTCACCGACGGCGCGCTGCAGCGGCTGGCGGCGGAGTACACCCGCGAGGCGGGCGTGCGGGCGCTGGAGCGCAGCATCGCCAAGGTCCTGCGGAAGATCGCCGCGCAGCTGGCCGGCGGCAAGGCGACGCTGCCGGTCACGGTCGGCCCGGCCGACCTGCACGGCTACCTGGGGCATCCGCGGCACACGCCGGAATCGGCCGAGCGGACCGCGGTGCCCGGAGTGGCAACCGGGCTGGCGGTCACCGGCACCGGCGGCGACGTGCTGTTCATCGAGGCGTCGCTGGCGGACAAGGAGACCGGCACCACCGCCGTCACGCTCACCGGTCAGCTGGGCGACGTGATGAAGGAGTCCGCCCAGATCGCGCTGTCCTACCTGCGCTCACACGGCGCCGAGCTCGAGCTGCCGGTCGGTGACCTGAAGGATCGCGGCGTGCACGTGCACGTGCCGGCCGGCGCGGTGCCCAAGGACGGGCCGAGCGCCGGGGTGACGATGACCACGGCGCTCGCGTCGCTGCTGTCCGGCCGGCTGGTCCGGTCCGACGTCGCGATGACCGGCGAGGTCTCGCTGACCGGCCGGGTGCTGCCGATCGGCGGGGTGAAGCAGAAGCTGCTCGCCGCCCACCGGGCTGGGATCACGACCGTGCTGATCCCGAAGCGCAACGAGCCCGACCTGGACGACGTGCCGGCCGACGTGCGGGCGCAGCTGGCGATTCACCCGGTCAGCGACGTGCGCGAGGTGCTGGAGCTGGCGCTGGAGCCGGCCGCCACCCGGTCAGCGGTCGCGGCCTGAGCCGGTCACGGCCGGAGCCGGTCACGGCCGGAACAGGTCACAGCCGGAACAGGTCACAGCCGAAGCCGGTCACGGCCGGAGCCGGTCACGGCACGAGGTGAGCCCCCTGGGCGGCCACGCTCAGGGGGCTCACCTGCCAGCCGGCGCCCTCGGCCGCCGCGATGGACGCCACTTCGGCGGCCCCCGGTCCCCGCCCGGTCGCGGTGAGTGCCAGCACGGCGGGCCCGGCGCCCGACACGACTGCCGCGATACCGGCCGACCGCAGGCTGGCGACCAGGCTGGCTGTCCGCGGCATCGCGGCCGCCCGGTAGCGCTGGTGCAGGAAATCCTCGGTGGCATCAAGCAGCAGGCCAGGATCGCTGGTGAATGCCGCGATCAGCAAGGCCGCGCGGGCTCCGTTCTGCGCGGCGTCCGCATGCGGAACCGCTGGCGGCAGGGCTAGCCGAGCCTCGGCGGTGGCAAGAGCTTCAGGGGGTACGCAGACTACCGGCTCGATGCCTGCCATCGGCGAGAGCCTTGCGGAGCGAACTCCGTCGGCCGCCGTCCAGGCGATCGTCAGCCCGCCGGCCAGGCACGCGGCCACGTTGTCCGGATGCCCCTCCAGCCCGGCCGCCAGCCGGAGCAGCTCGGCATCGGGCGGCATCGCGGCGGCAGCCCTGGCCCCCGCCCCAGCTGCCAGTTCCCGGCGAAGACCTCCATGTAGGCCAGGTTGCGGCATCGCGGCGGCAGCCCTGGCCCCCGCCCCAGCCCTGGTCCGGGCCACGGCACCGGCCAGCGCACGCGCTGCCAGCAGGCCGGCCACGATTGCGGCCGCCGATGAGCCGAGCCCGTAACCCTGCGGGATCGCGTTACGGCACTGCAGGGCAATCCCGGGCGGCTGGCCGCCCAGCGCCTCGAACGCGGCCCGCATGGCGCGGATGACGAGATGATCTTCGCCCGCGGTGGCTGTCTCGGTGCCGGTTCCGGACACCTCGATCTCCAGCCCGGCGCTGATGATCCGCGCGGCGACAACGTCATGGCGGGTCAGCGCCAGGCCCAGGGAGTCAAAGCCAGGCCCCAGGTTCGCGCTTGTCGCCGGTGCGCGCACGATGACCGGCCGGTCTGGCCAGCTCACTCAAGGCCCAGCGCGGCGGCCGCGGCGGCGCTGTCGGCCGGGATCGTGACCGGCTCGGGCCCGGCCGAAATCGGAGATCGTGCAGACGACCAGCGAGCCCGCGCGCACCTGGTCCGCCGCGCACGCCTGCAGCAGGCCGGCTACGCCGGCCGCCGACGCCAGCTCGCCGAACACGGCCTCCTTGCTGGCCAGCAGCCGGTACGCGGACAGGATCTGCTGGTCGGTGACCGAGCCGATCAGGCCGCCGGACTCGTCCCGCGCGGCCTCGGCGAGCCGCCACGACGCCGGGTTGCCGATCCTGATCGCGGTCGCGATCGTGGCCGGCGCCGGGACGGGCCGGCCGGTGACGATGGGCGCGGCACCGCTCGCCTGGAAGCCGAGCATCCGCGGCGCCTGGGTGGCCAGGCCGCCAGCCAGGTACTCGGTGTACCCCAGCCAGTACGCGGCGATGTTGCCTGCGTTGCCCACCGGCAGGCAGTGCACGTCGGGCGCGTCGCCGAGCACCTCCACTATCTCGAATGCCGCCGTCTTCTGGCCCGCCAGCCGGTCCGGGTTGACGGAGTTGACCAGGGCAACCGGGTAGCTTTCCGCCAGCTTGCGGACCAGCTTCAGGCAGTCGTCGAAGTTCCCGTCCACCTGCAGCAGCCGCGCCCCGTGCACCAGGGCCTGGGCGAGCTTGCCGATCGCGATCTTGCCGTGCGGCACCAGCACGGCGCAATCCAGGCCCGCCCTCGCGGCGTAGGCAGCCGCGCTCGCGCTGGTGTTCCCGGTGGAGGCGCAGATGACCATGGTGGCGCCGCGCGCCACGGCCATGCTCACGGCGACCGTCATCCCCCGGTCCTTGAACGAGCCCGTCGGGTTCGCGCCCTCGACCTTCAGGTAGACATCGCAGCCGGTGAGCGCGGACAGGGCGGGCGCGGGAAGCAGGGGCGTGCCGCCCTCGCCGAGCGTCACCACCGGCCCGGCCGCGGTGACCGGCAGCCGGTCGCGGTACTCGCCGATCACGCCGCGCCACCGGCCGCCGGCGGCAGTGCCGATGGCCTGCGGCCGGCCCGGCTCCGCCCCTGGCGCGCCCAGCTCGCCCGCGGACGCCCCAGGCAGCGCTGCCGGGCGGGCCGTGCTCATTCCCCCTCCTCGCCCTCGACCCGCAGCACGCTGTCGACGGCGCGCCAGTTGCGACTCGCGCGCCGTATGCGTCACGATGACGAGGTTGGCGTCCTCTCCCCTGCCCTCCTGGCGCACCGCCTTGATCGACACGTTGTGCCGGGCGAATGACTCCGCGACCGGAGCGAGCACGCCGGGCCGGTCGGCGACGTCCAGCGCGACGTAGTACCGGGTGAGCGCGTCGCCCATCGGCAGCACCGGCAGCTCGGCGTAGGTCGACGTGTCGGGGCCGCGGATCCCCGCGATCCGGTTGCGCGCGACGGCGACGAGGTCGCCGAGCACGGCGCTAGCCGTCGGCCCGCCGCCCGCGCCCGCGCCGTAGAACATCAGCCTGCCCGCCGACTCCGCCTCAACGAAGACGGCGTTGTAGGCCTCCCGGACCGCGGCGAGCGGATGGACCCGCGGGATCATCGCCGGGTGCACCCGCGCCGAGATGCCGCCGTCGCACCGCTCGCAGATCGCGAGGAGCTTGACCACGCAGCCGAGTGCCTGGGCACTCGCGATGTCGGCGGCCGTCACCGCCCCGATCCCTTCCCTGTGCACGTCCTCGGCGGTGACCCTGGTGTGGAACGCGAGCCCGGCCAGGATCGCTGCCTTGGCCGCGGCGTCGAAGCCATCGACGTCGGCGGTCGGGTCGGCCTCGGCATAGCCCAGCGCCTGCGCCTCCGCGAGCGCGTCAGCGAAATCGGCGCCGGAGGTGTCCATCTTGTCGAGAATGTAGTTCGTCGTCCCGTTGACTATCCCGAGCACGCGGCGGACCGCGTCGCCGACCAGCGACTCGCGCAGCGGCCGCAGCAGCGGGATCGCGCCGCCCACCGAGCCCTCGTAGTACAGGTCCGTGCCCTGCTCGCGCGCCACCTGGTGCAAGGCGGCGCTATCGCGGGCCAGCAGTTCCTTGTTGGCCGTGACCACCGACTTGCCTGCCCGCATCGCGGCAAGCAGCAGCGACCTGGCCGGCTCGACGCCGCCCATCAGCTCGATCACGATATCCACGTCCTGGCGGGTGGCCAGGCCCATCGCGTCGGTGGTCAGCAGCGGGCTGTCCGCCGCCGTGCCGCGGCTGCGGCTGGGGTCCCTGACCGCGACGCCCGCCACCTCAAGCGGGGCGCCCGCACGCGCCCGCAGATCAGCCGACTGCTCCCCGAGCAGGCGGAAAACCTCCGAGCCCACTACCCCGCAGCCGAGCAGCGCCACCCGCAGCGGCGCGCGATCATCAGTCCTGGGCACTACAGGCCGCTCCCCTCGCCCGGCACTGACCGCTCACCCAGCCCCGGCGGTCTCCCGCTGGCAGAACCCGCAAGAATTGAGCCGGCCGCCGGCGGCAGCAGGCCCGAGCCGTTCCCCGCGCTCCGATCCCGCCTAGCTTACTGACAGGCTGGGGAGGACTGCGTAACCCATCGGAAGGGAGTGCCCGCGGATGACAACGGCTGACTTGCTCACCGACGCCTTCGGCCGGATCCGGGAGGTCGTCCACGAGGCGGTCGACGGCCTGCCGCCGGACCGGCTGGCGCTGCGCCCCGGCGGCCAGGGAAATTCCATCGCCTGGCTTATCTGGCACCTGACCCGGGTTCAGGACGATCATGTCGCGGACGTGGCAGGCACCGAGCAGGCCTGGGCGGCTGACGGCTGGGCGGCGCGGTTCGGCCTGCCGCTCGACGTGGCAGACACCGGCTACGGGCACGGCGCCGACGAGGTCGCTGCCGTCCGGGTGGCGTCCGGGGAGCTGCTGACCGGCTACCACGACGCGGTCTTCGAGCAGACGACCAGGTATGTCAGCGGCCTGGCCGACGCCGACCTCGACCGCGTCGTGGACAAGCGCTGGAACCCCCCGGTGACGCTCGGGGTGCGGCTAGTGAGCGTGATCTCCGATGACCTGCAGCACGCCGGGCAGGCGGCGTATCTCCGCGGTCTCGGCGACCTCGGCTGATCCGCGGTCAGTCCTATTCCATGATCACGGAGGATTTGCGGTGCTCCAGCACCCATTATCCTCCGCGATCATGGAATCCCTGGCGCCGGACGGCCGTTTTCCAGGTACCGCGGGGCCCCGGCGCGGCGGGCCGCGGCCACCCGGCGGCGGATCGGCTTCCTGAGCAGCTTGAGTGCCACGGGCAGCCGGGCCAGCCGGTACTCGGAGATCTCCGCGGGCTGCAGGACCACGGCCGCGAGGCTCGCGTCATCGAACTTGCCGCAGTCGAAGAGGAACCTGATGCCGCCGGGGTTAGCGGGCTTGCCGGGACGGGCAGGACGCGGCGGGCGGAAGTCAACGCAGGCCAGTCGCGCGGCCCGGACGTCGAGTCCGCACTCTTCGCGGACCTCGCGCCGGCAGGCCTGCCACGGCGTCTCCCCGTCGGCCTCCATCACGCCGCCGGGGATGGTCCAGCCCGATTTGTAGGTCGGCTTGAGTATCAGCAGGCGCCCCGACCGATCGAAGATCATCGCCCCGGCGGAGACCGGGATGGCGGGGAGGGCCAGGCCGGCCAGGTCACCCGGGTCAGCCAGGCCGGCCAGGTCACCCGGGTCAGCCGGGCCGGGCAGGTCGGCCGGGATGAACGGCGCCCCGCTGCCCGGCGGGTGACCGCTGCCCGGGTGACCGGCGCCGGGCGAGTGACCGCCGCCGGGCGCGAGTAGCCGCTGCGGCGCAAGGCCGGGCGGCGCGGGATCAGGCGGCATCCGGGCCGCTCACCCGGCCGGCTGATGGCGCAGGCCGTCCGCGATGAGCGCGATCATGCGATCCGCCTGGCCAGCGTCCACGGGCTCGCGCTGCACGGCCATGCTGACCGCGTGCACCAGCCTCAGCAGGTCCAGCGCGCTGGCATCCGGCCGCACGTCCCCGGCCTCCTGCGCCCGGGCGAGCAGGGCAGCCGCCGACTGCCGCATCATCGAACTGCAGGAGAACATGAGTTCCGAGTCCTTGTTCATCGTGGCGAGCAATGCCGAAGTCAGGCTGCGCTTGGTGCTGCCAAAATCTACAAGCGCCCGCAGCCAGGTCACCAGCGCCTCGCCGGGGGGCGCGGATCCGAGCAGTTCAGTCGCCCTGGCGCAGAGGATCTCCACCTGATCGCGGTAGACGGCCTCAAGGAGGGCCTGGCGGGTAGGAAAGTGCCGGTACAGGGTCCCGATCCCGACGCCGGCCCGCCGCGCGATCTCCTCAAGTGACGCGTCGTCGGCACCGTGCTCGATGAAGGCGGCGCTGGCCGCTCTGAGCAGGCGCTGGTAGTTCCGCTGCGCGTCGGCGCGCATCGGCCGCGGCGCGCTGCCGTCCGGCACCGGGCCGCTGTCCGGCCGGGCGGGACCATCCGGCCGAGGCGGGCCATCCGGCCGAGGCGGACCATCTGACCGGGGGGAACCATCTGACCGGGGGGAACCGTCAAGGGCGGGGCTGTCCGCGGGCGCGGGGCTGTCCGCCGGCGCGGGGCCGTCCGCCGGCGCAGGGCCGTCCGCCGGCGCAGGGCCGTCCGCCGGCGCAGGGCCGTCCGCCGACGCTGGGCTGTCCGCTGGGCCGCTTACTGGCGGCAGCGTGCCACGCGGTGCCGTTACCGCGTGCGGCCGCTCCTCGGGCGCGCTCATCGCACTTCACCTAACCCAGCCCTGCGAGGCCCCGTCTGTCAATCAGCTTGCCAGGAAAATCAGCTTGCCAGGAAAATCAGCTTGCCAAGCGGAGGGGTCCTCCGTATAGTTAGCGGAGGCTACCTCCGATTCATCGTAGCTCATCCGGTCCGCCGGCGTCACAAGCCGGCCAGTGCTCTCGTCAGCGTCCTCCAGGAAAGGCAGTCATGTCGCCGTCGTCGATGTCACAGACGATAACGCAACGTCCGGCCCGTGACCCGGGCCGCCGGGACCAGCGCGGGGTGGCGCTAGCGATCGTGCTCTGCGCCCAGCTCATGATCATCCTCGACATGACGGTGGTGAACATCGCCCTGCCGAGCATCGCCCGCGGCCTGCACTTCTCCGCGCCCAGCCTGTCCTGGGTGCTCAACTCCTACACGCTCACCTTCGGCGGGCTGCTGCTGCTCGGCGGCCGGGCCGGCGACATCCTCGGCAGGCGGCGGGTGTTCATGGCCGGCATCGCGCTGTTCACTGCCGCCTCGCTGGCCGGCGGCCTGGCGACATCGGCCGGGTGGCTGCTCGCCGCGCGAGCCGTCCAGGGGGCGGGCGGCGCGATCGCCTCGCCTGCCGTGCTCGCGCTGATCACGGCCAGCTTCCCCGAAGGCCGCGAGCGCACCAGGGCGCTCGGCCTCTACACGGCCGTCGCGATGGGCGGCGCGTCACTCGGGCTCGTCCTCGGCGGCGTGATCACCGAGTGGGTGTCCTGGCGCTGGGTGCTGTTCGTCAACGTGCCGATCGGCGCTGCGGTCCTGCTGACCGCGCCGCGGTTCTTCAGCGAGTCCCAGCGCCAGCCCGGCCGGTTCGACATCGCCGGGGCGCTCACCTCGACGGCCGGCATGGCCGCGCTGGTGTACGCGTTCATCCGGGCCGCGGCCAGCGGGTGGCGGGACCCGCTGACCCTAAGCGCCTTCGGCGCCGCCGCGGTCCTGCTCGGGCTGTTCCTGCTGACCGAGACCCGGGCCAGGCAGCCGATCACGCCGCTGCGGCTGTTCGCCGACCGCGGCCGGGCCGGCTCGTATCTCGCCAGGCTGCTGCTCGTCGCCGGAATGTTCGGGATGTTCTTCTTCCTTACCCAGTTCGTACAGGACATCCTCGGGTTCAGCCCGCTGCGGGCCGGCCTGGCCTTCGTGCCGATGACGGCCATGCTCTTCGCCGTGTCACGCGCCGCGCCGCGACTGCTTGCCCGCTTCCCGGCGAGCGCCCTGATGATGGCCGGCCTGCTGCCGGTCGTGGCCGGGATGGCCTGGCTCGCCCAGATCTCCCCGGCGACCGGCTACCTGTCCGGCGTGCTGCTGCCCATGGTGCTGCTTGGCGGCGGCATGGGCGTCGTGTTCGTGCCGCTCACCATGGCCTCGCTCGCCGGGGTGCGACCGGAGGACTCCGGCGCGGCGTCCAGCATGGTGAACGTCATGCAGCAGGTTGGCGGATCCCTCGGCCTCGCCATCCTGGTCACCGTGTACGCCACCGCGACGCGGAGCGCGGCCGGCCACTCCTCGGTCAGCGGGGGGCTTGCGCAGGCCAGGGCGGCCGTGACGCACGGCATGGCCACCGCCTTCGGCGCGGCGACCATCTTCGACGTCTGCGCGCTGCTCGTGATCATCGTGGCGATCGGCATCCGGCGGCGGCGAACTGTCGCACTGGAACCAGCCCGCCAACGCGTCCCGGTCCGCTGACTGGACGGCCAGGAACGGGTGGCCGGCGCCGCGCACTGCGGCGCCGGCCCGCCCCATCTGCGGCCTGCTAGTCGGCCGCGGACAGGGGCTTACCGGCACTGGCCATGGCGGCGATCTCGGCGTGCGTTGTGAACCATGCCTGCCCGCTGTCCTGCATGGCCGCTACGACGCGCTCCAGCATCCGCATGCAGTAGCCGCGGCCGATGGCCTCCGGATGCATCGTGTAGGTGACAAGCCGGTGATCCTGCCGGGCCGATTCGAATTCCTCCAGCCAGATCCGCTCGACCACGGCCGGATCGGTGAGCAGGCCGCCGTGGAACGAGGTGTAGCCGAAGAACGGCCAGTCGCACAGGCTCCAGTGCCCGGGCAGCTCCAGCAGTCGCCGCTCGCCGGAAGCGACCCAGTACGGCCGGTCATCGGCCATCAGGCTGCTGTCGTAGCGGAAGCCGAACTCGGTGAGCAGCGCGAGCGTCTCCGGCGTCAGCTCCCAGCCGGGCGACCGGTAGCCGGATGGGCGCACGCCGTGCTTGGCCAGCGCGGTGAGGCCCTGCTCAAGCTCGGCGCGCTGGCCCGCCTCGTCCAGCCGCTCGCTCTGCAGATGCAGGTACCCGTGGTGGCCGACCTCGTGACCGCGGTCGAGAATCGCCCCGATCGTGGCCGGGTGATGGTCGGCGGTATGGCCGGGCACGTAGAAGGTGGCCGGGATGCCGGCCGCCGTCAGCAGGTCCAGGATGCGCCCGAGTCCCCGCACCGGGCCGAAGCGCGCCTGGGACAGCATCGTCAGCCGGCTTGCATACTCCGGGCCCTCGCCGAGCCACGGCGCCTCGGCGTCGACATCAAAGGTCAGCGCCACCGCCACGGCGGCGCCGCCCGGCCAATCCGGCAGGCTGGCTGATATCTCCATTGCCCGTGCTCCCCGCTCGCCGTGCGGCAGCGCCAACTGGCGTGATTGGAAGATTACTGCGGTACGCACTCAGTCCTGGACCGCCGACGGTGACGTAAGGCTTGACACGAGGCTGGCCGCGGTTTCCTGGAATCGGGGGATGTCACCGTAGGGCCGGGCGACGAGCATCGCGCCTTCCAGGCAGCCGATGATCATGCGGGCGATCTCGCGGGGGGGTGCGGTGAGCTGCAGGCTGCCGTCGGCGTGGCCCTGCTCAAGGACGCGCTGCAGCCATGTCTCGTTCTGGTCGAAGAAGGTGATCACGGAGGCTCGCATCGCCTCGGGCAGCGTCGGGTACTCGGCGGCCAGCATCCCGCACAAGCACATCCGCCGCTCGCGGAGCACGTCGAGGTACAGCTCTGCGTAGCCGCGCAGCTTGGCAGGCGCCGCGGATGTGCTGGCGTCGATCGCCGCCAGCGCCTCGCCGAAGCGCTCGCCGTAGCGGCCGATGAGCGCCTCGCCCAGATCGGCCTTGCTGGCGAAATGGTAATGCAGCGCCGCCTTGGTGATCCCCAGCTTGGCGGCGATGTTGGCATAGCTGAACCCGTTGAATCCGCGCTCCTGCGCTAGCCGCTCGGCAACGTCCAGGATCCGCGTTGCGGTGTCGGTGTCACCGTGCCCGCGTGCGGCCACCATGGATCGGCACCTCCAAAGCCCTTGACCACTGACCTATCAGTAGGTAAGTATCTGACCTATCAGTAAGTCAGAGTACATCATCTGGCATCGACAGCGCGAAACGGAGGCAATCATGGACAAGACCGAGCACCGCAGCTTTCATGCGCCCGACGAGACCCGCGAGTTCCCCAACGGCCGCGCCGAGATCCTCAAGGTCGGGGGCGGCGAGGTCGGGCGGCTGGTGTTCGAGCCTGGATGGCGCTGGTCCAGCGACGTCAAGCCGATCGCCGCCACCGACAGCTGTGCGGCACCGCACTTCCAGTATCACGTCAGCGGCCGGCTGGCGATCCGGATGGACGACGGCGCGGAGTTCATCGCCGGCCCGGGCGACGTCACCGCCCTGCCGAGCGGCCACGACGCCTGGGTCGTCGGCGACGAGCCGGTGGTGACCGTCGACTGGTTCGGCGCGGGCAACTACGCACGACAGCCTTAGCGCCATACTGACCTATCAGTAAGTAAGTTCGCTGAGGCTGGCGGTCCCGGGCGGGGGAGGCGCTGATGAGCGACACAACGGGCACAATCCCAGCCACGATCGACGACCTGCTCGTCCGGGCACGGTCTGGCCTGCACCGGCTTGACCCGGCGCAGGCCTTCCGCGCAGTCCGGCACGGCGCAGTCCTGGTCGACACCCGGCCGGAGTGACAGCGCCGCGCGGACGGCGAGATTCCCTGCGCCATCGTCATCGAACGCAACCACCTGGAATGGCGCTGCGATCCCAGCAGCCCGGCCGGGTTCGCGAAGCCGTCAGCCACGAAGTGACCTGGATCATCTGCTGCGATGAGGGGTATTCCTCTTCGCTGGCCGCTGCGACGCTGCAGGTGCTGGGGCTGCGCAACGCGAGCGATCTGATCGGCGGCTTCCGGGCCTGGCGCGCCGCCGGGCTGCCGGTAGCCACACCTGGACAACCAAGCAGGCCGCGACTGCCGCGACCGTGCGATATCGGCGCCGGCCGGGCTGGCGGATGAGAGCCGACCGCTGGCAGGAAAGAGCGCCTACGG
>WNFJ01329769.1_pt1 | contig 15270 bp, 16 predicted proteins | sample 5400461 | NCBI WGS metagenome assembly WNFJ01 (sample SAMN13153349, study PRJNA577476) | soil metagenome | isolation source: 115 cm saprolite on Douglas fir-dominated hillslope | place: USA:California | collected 2013-09-17 | reverse complement strand
GGCTACTTCGTCATGCGCTGGAAGTCGCACCAGCTCCCGCCCGTCGGCGCCGAGCGCGAGGCGCTCGTCCAGCAGCTCCTCGAGGCGAAGCTGATCGAGGAGTTCGAGGTTCGCGACGCCGAGGGACGGGTGGTGACGGCGATCCGGAGCCGCGAGCGCGACGGCAACGTCCGCGAGCCCGACGGCAACGTGACGGTGCCCGGCTAGGGACCGACGACGCGGTTCAGCAGCTTCGTCACCGCGTCGTTGAGCGCCTCCGTCGCCGTGCGGCGCTTGGACTCGCGCGGGTTCCCGCAGTCGGCGTCGAAGTCGTAGACCTCGAGCCCGTCGCCTCTTCCCAGGGTGGCGAGCCGCGTGGCGCCGTCGCTCGCGCGGACGACGCTGACCGCTTGGCTCCAGACCGTGGCGGAGGCGAGGAACGGACGCCGCGTGTCGGCGCAGGCGCGTACCTGGACGGGGCGCGCCGCCTGCACCTCGACGTAGACCGCGTGGTCGGCGCCGAGGGCGCGCGCCCGCGCCAGGATCTCCGGCGCGTCGAGCTTCCGATCGCGCTCGCGCAGGAAGACGACGTCCTGGGCGAGGACGGCGCGCGTGTTGAGCCCGTCGAGCAGGGCGCCCTCGTAGTCCGCCATCTCGTTCCGCTTCTCCTCGTCCTCGAAGCTCGAGCCGAACGTGAAGCGGACGAAGAACACGGGGCGGCGGATCTGCTCGGGCTTGAAGTCCGCGACGCGCATGGGGCCGGGCCGCTCGGCGGGGCGCGAGGGGCCGGCGGCGCACGCGGCGGCGAGGAGCGCCAGCGCGACAGCCGCCAGAACCCTCGGCATGGCGCCAGAGTATCATTGGCGTCATGACCCTCGCGCGCAGGTTGGCGCCATGACGCTGGCGCGCCGGCTCGCCGCCTTCACCGCCGGGCTCAGGTTCGAGGACATCCCGGCCGAGGTCGTCGCGAGCGTGCGCCTGCGCGTCCTCGACATCCTCGGGATCGCGCTGGCGTCGTCGACGACCGACCTCGCGCCGTCGCTGTACGGTGCCCTCGAGGGCTGGGCGGGGAAGGACGGAGGCGCCTGCACGGTCGTTGGCGCCAAGCGCGGGGCCCCGGCGCCGCTCGCCGCGCTCCTCAACGGCGCGCTCGCCCACGGGCTCGACTTCGACGACACGCACGCCGCCTCGATCACTCACGCCTCGGCGGTCGTCCTGCCCGCGGTGCTCGCGGTCGGCGAGGCGGCGGGCGCCGACGGACGTGCGGCGGTGACGGCCGCCGTCGCGGGGCTCGAGACCATCACGCGGCTCGGCATGGCGGCGCCGGGGGCGTTCCACGCCGGCGGCTGGCACGCGACCGCCGTCTGCGGCCCCTTCGCCGCAGCGCTCGCCGCGGGGCGGCTCGACGGGCTCGACGCGACGCGTCTCACGGCCGCACTCGGCATCGCGGGAAGCTTCGCCTCGGGCGTGATCGAGCACCTCGAGGACGGCTCGTGGGTCAAGCGCGTCCACCCGGGCTGGGCCGCCCACTCGGGCATCGTCGCCGCGGCGCTCGCGCGCGGAGGCTTCACCGGGCCCGCGACGATCCTCGAAGGCCGGTTCGGCTTCTACCGGACGTTCCTGCGCGCCGATCCCGACACGAAGCCGTTCGAGACGCTCGGCAGAGAGTGGGAGACGCTCAGGATCGGCTTCAAGCCGTACCCCTGCTGCCACTACAATCACGCCTATATCGACTGCGCCCTGGAGCTGCGGCAGGCGCACGCGATCGCTCCCGAGTCGATCGAGAGCGTCGAGTGCCGGGTGCCCGCGGGCGAGGTCCCGATCGTCTGCGAGCCGCGCGAGGCGAAGCTCCGCCCGCGCACGCCGTACGACGCCCAGTTCAGCCTCCCGTACTCGGTCGCCGCGGCGCTGCTCGACGGCCGCGTCGGGCTCGAGACCTACGCCCCCACGCGCCTCGGCGACGGACGGCTCCTGGACGTGGCTCGGCGCGTCACCCACGCGGTGGATCCGGAGTCACGGTTTCCGGAAGGGTTCCCCGGCTGGGTCCGAGTGAAATTGCGCGACGGGCGGGAAGTGGAGGCCCGCCGGCCCGACGGCCGCGGTGGCGCCGGCCAGCCCCTGCCGCCTCAAGCGGTGGTGGAGAAGTTCCGCGGCAATGCCGGCCGTGCGGTGCCCGAGGCCACGCGCGCCCGGATCGAGCGCGCCGTGCTCGGCTTCGATACGCTCGCCGACGTCGGCGTCGTGATGAAGCTCTGCGCGCGGGATGATATAGTGAATTCATGAGGTATTTGATCGCGCTCGCGCTGGCGTTGCTCGCGGTGACGCCCGCCGCGGCGCAGCAGGTGGACATCAAGAAGGCCGCGCCCGGGCCGACGCGCGAGCGCGAGCCCGGCGTGATCGCGCCCGCGCTGGCGCGCGAGGAGCGCCCGATCGACGCCGACAACTATCCGCCCCACGGCGGGCGCGTGGTGCTCGAGCCGGGCTTCTTGCGCGGGCTCTCGACCAAGACCGCGACCGGCCGCGTCGGCGTCGCCGGCTGGACCGCGCCGAGCGTCCCCGTGGGCGGCCAGGTGGCCGGCTGGCGGGAGCACATCGGCTGGTTCGCGATCGGCTTCGCCGTGACCTGGGGGGCTCCCGCCGAGGCTCCCGCCCGCACCGCTCCCTGAGCGGATGACCGTTTCCCGCTGGCCCGGCGGCGCCCGTGCCGCCTGCGCTTTCACCTTCGACCTCGACGCCGAAACGCTGTGGATGGCGCGCGGCGTCTCCGAGATCGTCACGCTCTCGCAGGGGCGCTTCGGACCGGTCGAGGCGCTCCCCAGGATCCTCGACCTCCTCCGCGCCGCCGAGCTCCGCGCCTCGTTCTTCGTCCCCGCCTGGGTGGCCGAGCACCATCCGGATGCGCTCGCCGCGATCGTCGCCGGCGGCCACGAGGTGGGCTGCCACGGCGACGTCCACGAGCGCGTGACCGACCTGGATGCGGCGGGCGAGGAGAAGATCCTGGAGCGCTCGCTGGAAGTGCTGACGCGGCTCACGGGCCGGAAGCCCGTCGGCTACCGCGCGCCCGCGTGGCAGCTCTCGGAGCGGACGCTCGGGCTGCTGGCGCGCCACGGCTTCGCGTACTCGTCGAACATGATGGACCGCCTGGTGCCGTACCTCCACACGGTGGAGGGCGCGTCGCTGGTCGAGATCCCGGTGTCGTGGGTGCTCGACGACGCCCCGTACTTCCTCTTCACGGGCCAGCGCGCGATCCAGCCGCCGGGGCCCGTCCTCCAGGGCTGGCTCACCGAGTTCGACGGCATCTGCGAGGTCGGCGGCGTGGCGAACTTCACCTTCCACCCGCAGCTCATCGGGCGGCCCTCGCGCTTCGCCTGTCTCCGCGAGCTCGTCGAGCACGCCAGGCGGGCGCCGCGCCTCTGGATCGCGCGCCTCGACGAGATCGCGGCCCACTGGCGCAAGGCCGCCTGATGCCCTGGCTCCGCGGCAACCTCCACGCCCACACCACCTGGTCCGACGGCGTCAAGACGCCGGCCGAGCTGATCGCCGAGTACGAGTCGCGCGGGTACGACTTCCTGGCGATCACCGACCACGAGAACCTGATCCCGCAGGCCTACTGGAAGTCGCTCCCGCGGCTCGCGTCGCGCCTGCTCCTCTTCCACGGCGTCGAGCTGAACTGGAACGTCGGCGCCCCGGGCGAGCTGCGCGAGCAGCACGTCGGCAAGGTGCTCGGCGATCGCGAGACGCTCTACGTCCTGAACCACCCCGCGCGCTACCGGCTCTCGGTCCCCGACACGCTCGAGCGCATCCGGCGGATCGGCCGCGACGGCGTCACGCTCGACGCGGTCGAGGTGACGGACACCGGCCAGCACCGGCCCCTCTACGCGGCGGGAGAGATCCCGCTCGCGAAGATCGCGACGGACGACGCCCACTGGTCGGCGCACTTCGGGCGCGCGTGGATCGAGGTGGACGCCGCGCGGCAGCGCGACGCGATCATCCGCGCGATCCGGGCAGGCGACTTCCGGCTGGGCCTGGCGCCGCCCACGCCCTGACGGCCCGCCGCGGGCCGCGCGCTCAGGTCGCGGCGCCGATCGAGCGCAGGAGGACGCGCGTCAGCGGCGGGATCGTCGCCGCGAGGTCGGGCACCTCGCCGTGGAGCCACTGGGTGACGATCTCGTTCACGGCGCCGAGCCAGGCGAGCGTGGCCACGCGCGTGTCGAGCCGCGCGATCGAGCCGTCGGCGACCGCCTCGTCGAGGTAGCCCTGGATGAGCGTGGCGAAGCGGCCCGCGACCTCGGCGCGCTTTCGCTGGTAGAGGGGGCCGAGACTCACCGCCTCGAGGAGGATGAGCCGCGCGAGGCGCTCGTTCTCGGCGAAGGTCGCGAGCGCCGCCATGAGCGCGCCCTCCACCTTGCCGAGCGCGCCCTGGCGCGCGCCGACGGCGGCGCCCACGGCCGCAGCGAGCCGGGTCGCGAAGTCGTCCACGAGGGCGAGGAAGACCGCCTCCTTGTTCGGGAAGTGGTGGTAGACGGCGCCCTTCGACGTTCCCGAGGCGCGGACGATGTCGTCCACGCTCGCCCCGTGGTAGCCTTTGCGGGCGAACACCTCGAGCGCCGCCTCGAGGATTCGTCCGCGCGTCCCGACCCTAGTCGCCACGAGAGGGCTCCGCATGCAGACGATACGGATCGGCCACAGCCCCGACCCCGACGACTCGTTCATGTTCTACGCGCTCACGGCGGGGAAGGTCACGCTCCCCGGCGTCAGGATCGAGCACGTCCTCGAGGACATCGAGTCCCTGAACCGGCGCGCGCGGACCGCGGAGCTCGAGGTCACGGCGGTGTCCTTCGCCACGTATCTCCTGATCGCCGATAGCTACCGGATGATGGATCCGGGCGCCTCGATGGGGAAGGGTTACGGGCCGATCCTCGTCGCGCGCGAGGCGATCGACCCGCGCGAGCTGCCCGAGCGCGTCATCGCGATCCCCGGCAAGCACACGACCGCGGCGCTGCTCCTCCGGCTCTCCGTCGCCGACCCGCCGCAGATCGAGGTCGCGTTCGACAAGATTCCGCAAGCCGTCCTCGAGGGGCAGGCGGACGCCGGCCTCCTGATCCACGAGGGCCAGATCACCCACACGAAGCTCGGCCTCGTGAAGGTCCTCGACCTCGGCGAGGCGTGGGCGCNGGCGTCAACGTGATGCGCCGCGATCTGGGCGAGCCGCTCCACCGCCGGATCTCGCAGGGGCTCCGCGACTCGATCGCCTGGGCCCACGCCCACGTGGACGAGGCGCTCGAGTACGCAATGCGCTACGGGCGCGGCATCGACAAGGAGACGTGCCGGAAGTTCGTCCTCATGTACGTGAACGACTACACGCTGACGCTCGGCCCCGAGGGACGCGCGGCCATCGAGCGGCTGTTCGGCGAGGCTCTGAGGAAAGGGCTCATCGCCGCGGTCCCGGCGATCGATCCGATCTAGCCCCGCCGCGCTACCAGGCTCGAATGATGTCGTAGGTCGTGGTGCGCTGGACGGGGGTGAAGCCCGCGTCGCGGATCAGCGTCACGATCTCCTCGACCGTGATCGTGTTCACGTAGGCCGCCGCCTTGTGGACGTTCTCCTCGAAGAGCGTGCCGCCCCAGTCGTCGGCGCCGAAGTGGAGCGCGATCTGGCCGGTGTGCTTGCCCTCCGAGAACCACGACGCCTGCACGTGGGGGAAGTTATCGAGGTAGAGGCGCGCCGCCGCGAGCATGCGGAGGTAGGTGTTCGGGCCCTTGCACTGCTTGATCCACTTCTCGAGGAGCGTGTTGCCCGGCTTGAAGGACCAGGGCACGAAGGCCGTGAACCCGCCGTGGAGGTCTTGCAGGTCGCGGATCGCGTCGAAGTGGTCGAGGAGGTCGTCGGGCCCCTCGACGTGGCCGTACATCATCGTCGCCGTGGACTTGAAGCCGCGCCGGTGGGCCTCGCGATGGACCTCGAGCCAGGCGCCGGGCCCGCCCTTCTTCGGCTCGATGCGCCGGCGCACGCGCTCGGAGAGCACCTCGGCGCCGCCGCCGGGGAGCGTCCGCTGCCCCGCCTCCCAGAGCTGGTCGAGGACCGCGCCGACGGCGAGGCCGCTGACCTGCGCGACGGTCTGGAGCTCGGAGGCGGTGAAGAAGTGCGGCGTCACCCGCGGGAAGCGCCGGCGCGTCTCGCGCACGAGGCTCGTGTAGTACTCGAGCGGGAGCGCCGGGTTGTGGCCGCCCTGGAGCAGCACCGTCGTCGCGCCCTTCCCCGCCGCGAACTCGACCTTGGCGAGGACCTCCTCGACCGTGAGCGTGTAGGCCTCGGGGTCGCCGGGCTTCCTGTAGAAGGCGCAGAACTGGCAGTCGGTGATGCAAACGTTGGTGTAGTTCGGGTTCGAGTCGATGACGAACGTGACGGCGCGATCCGGAATCCGCGCGAAGCGGACCTCCTGGGCGAGCGCGCCCAGCTCGAGGAGCGGCGCCTCGACGAGGAGCCAGCGCCCCTCGTCGCGGTCGAGGCGCTTGCCGGCGAGGACCTTCTCGCGGATCTGATCGAGGGGCGTCACGGGTGTCCCGGGGCGCCCCGAGCGCTGGGGGGTCTGGGGGGCCATATCGGGGCCCCCCACGAGGTTGTAGAGCGCGTCGCGCTCGACGGGGATCTTTCCCGCATCACGGATCATGCGGAAGAGCTGCTCGCGCGCGAGCCCCGCCGGCGTCTGGGCGCCGGCCATGTGCTGGACGCGCTCGTCCTCGAGCGTGCCGTTGACGTCGTCGGCGCCGAAGTGGAGCGCGATGGACGCCGTCTCCTCGCCGAGGAGCACCCAGTAGGCCTCGACGTGGGGGAAGTTGTCGAGGAGCAGGCGTGCCGCCGCGATCGTGCGCAGGTTGTCCGCGGGCGGCGTGGGCCGCGGCACGAGCCTCGTGGTCCCGACCTGGTAGGGCAGGGCGATGAACGTCAGGAACCCGCCCGACGCGTCCTGCTGGGCGCGCAGGCGGAGCAGGTGGTCCACGCGCTCCTCGCGCGTCTCGATGTGGCCGTAGAGCATCGTCGCGTTCGTCCGAATCCCGAGCGAGTGGGCGAGGCCGTGGATCTCGCACCAGCGCTCGGCGTCGGCCTTGCCCGTGTACTTCAAGAGCTTCGCCACGCGCGCCGAGAAGATCTCGGCGCCGCCGCCCGGCATGGTCTGGAGCCCCGCGGCCTGCAGGCGCGTCAGCACCTCCCGGGGCTCGAGCTTCGAGCGCCGGCAGAAGTAATCGATCTCCGCCGCGGTGAAGGCCTTGATCTGCACGTCGGGGCGCGCGGCGTGGAGCGCCGCGACGACGCCCTCGTAGTACTCGAACGGCCAGTCGGGGTGGTGGCCGCCGACGATGTGGACCTCGCGGACCTCGTCGCGAACCATCCCGACGATGTCCTCGGCCGTGTACTCGAACGCGCCCGCCTCACCCTTCTTCCGCGCGAAGCCGCAGAACGCGCACGAGAGCACGCAGACGTTCGTAGGCGAGATATAGCGGTTGATGACGAAGTAGACGCGGTCGCCCTCGCGACGCGACTTCACGTGGTCGGCCATGCGGCCGACGCCCAGGAGGTCGTCGGTCTCGAAGAGGAGGAGGCCGTCGTCGCGGGTGAGGCGCCGGCCGGCCTGGACCCTGTCCCAGACGGGCGCTAAACGGCTGTCGGCAAAGTGCACGGCAGGGCTCCCTCCGTCAGACCGACCGGTCGGTCTGACTCTACCTTCGAGCCCCGACGCCCGTCAAGGAATCGGCGAGGCGGCGCGCCGGCGGCGCAGCTCGCGGATGATCCGAAGATCCTCCTGGCGCATCGTGAAGCCGACGACCCCCGCGGCGAGAGCCAGGGCCACGAAGACGCCGACGGTCACGTGATCCGCGAGCGTCTCGACGCCGCGGAGGCCGAGCCAGGTCGCGGCGATCGCGGCGATCAGGATGACCGCCAGCGTCACGCCGCGCGTGAGCCAGCGCTCGACCAGCAGGCGCTCGAGTGCCTCGTCGTCCAGCTCCAGCCACCTGTCGTTCCCCATCGTCATGGCTCCCCGAAAGTTCGGTCCAGGACGCTCGCCTATAGTAGTATTCTCGCAGCCATGGCCGGTAGTTAACGGCTCGTCGGGGGAGGGTGGTCGATGACCTCGATGTCCCTGGACCGCTCCGTCCGCGTCGACATCGTCACCTACGTCCCCACCCAGTACAACCACTGAAAGCACTGCGAAGTGACCTGGCAGGTCATGGGGCTCCGGCAGAAGGTGCAGCGGGACCTCGCCCAGTCGGCCCTGCCGGACGACCTCAAGGCCGAGTTCCACGACCTCTCCACGTGGGCGGGCACGCTGCCGGAGAAGTTCGACCAGCGGGTCCGCATCCGGCTGATCGACGTCGCGTCGCTCGAAGGGTTCGTCAAGTCCCTCGTCCACCGCTTCTGGCGCTACCCGGCCTTCGCGATCGAGGGCCAGCGATACGTCGGCTCGGATTTCTCGCGGGTGGACGCCCTGATCGCCCAGGCGCTCCGTCGAAAGGAGGAGCCATCCGCGACCCGGTCGCCGTCATCGAACGCACACTGACCAAGGAGGAGGCAGGATGAATACCTTATTGGCAGTCATCATCGGGGCGGTGACGGTGTACCTCGCGTACACCCTCTACGCCCGGCGAATCGACCGCCGCGTCATCCAGGCCGATCCGAAGCGGGCCACGCCCGCCACGCTCTACATGGATGGCGTCGACTTCATGCCGACGAACAGGAACATCCTGTTCGGCTACCACTTCAAGTCGATCGCCGCCGCCGGGCCGATCATCGGCGCGATCGTGGCCGCCAACCTCTGGGGCTGGCTGCCGGCGATCATCTGGCTGATCCTCGGCGTGTCGTTCCTCGGGTGGGCCAGCGACTACAGCGGGATCGTGATCTCGGTCCGCAACGAGGGCAACAGCCTCTCGGCGATCGCGCACCGGCTCGTGTCGCCGCGCACGCGGTCGATCCTCTTCGTGTTCATCTTCTTCTATCTCCTGCTCGTGGCCGGCGCGTTCGTCGGCATCATGGCCACCGTGCTCGAGGCGCAGCCGAAGACCCAGCTCGGCGTCATCGTCCTCACGGTGATGGGGCTCCTGCTGGGCCAGATGCTCTACCGCTGGCGCACCGGGCTCGTCGGCGCGACGGTCCTGACCGTCGGCGTGACGCTCATCGCGATCCTCGGCGGCGGCCTCACGGAGGAGGTCTTCAAGGCGTTCAACGCCGGCCTCAACAGCCTGTCCGGCGGCGCGCCGCTCGTGACCTACTTCGATCCCACGCTCGCGAACTTCAAGGGCGCCGACGCGAAGCTCATGCCGAGCCTGCTCTTCTGGGCGCTGGCGATCTCGGCGTTCTGCTACGCGGGCTCGGTGCTGCCCATCTGGCGCATGGCGCAGCCCGTCATCTACGTGGGCTTCTGGATCACCGCGCTCTCCATGGTGCTCGGCCTCACGGGCGCCCTCGTGGCGCCATTCCTCAAGCCCGAGGTCGCGCAGTTCGTCATCCCCGCCTTCAAGGGCTTCAACGTGCAGCTCGGTCCGGCCGGGATCATGCCGCTCTGGCCGATGCTCTTCGTGACGATCGCGTGCGGCGCCATCTCTGGATGGCACGCGCTCTTCGGCGCGGTCGGCACGGCGCGCCAGATCCAGAACGAGGCCGACATGCTCCCGATCGGGGGCGGCTCGATGTTCGCCGAGTTCCTGCTCGGCCTGCTGGCGCTCCTGGCCGTCTCCGTCGGCGCCAAGGGCGCGCCGGTCGGCGCCTTCGCGACCGGGCTCGGCGGGTTCATCAGCGTCTGGGGCCTGCCGATCCAGTACGCGACGTCGCTCGCGTTCGCGGCCTTCATCGTCATCGTGCTCGTCGTCACGCAGCTCCTGTTCCGCGTCCAGCGGATCACGCTCAGCGAGTGGCTGGGCGACGTGATCCCGCCGGTCCGCAACCAGCACGTCGCGTCGCTGATCTGCGTCGCGCTGGCGATCCTCCTGATGATGACCGGGACGTGGGTCTACCTCTGGCAGCTCTTCGGCGGCGCCAACCAGATGATGGCGGCGCTGTCGCTCCTGCTGGTGACCGTGTGGCTGGCGTCCGTCGGCAAGAACTGGCTCTACGCGGGCCTGCCGGCGCTCTTCATGTACCTCACGACGCTGGCGTCGCTCCTGGTCACCGCGTACAACATCTACGCGAACGTTTACAACCCGAACCTCGCGGCGGGACGCATGATCCCCGTCGTCGGCTCGGGGCTGATGGTGCTCGTGGCGCTGCTGCTCGTGGCGGCGGCGGTCCTCATCGGCATCGACGGCTGGCGCGCGTTCCAGCGCTATCGCCGCCATCCGGTGACGCAGCCGAGGCCGGCGGCGGCGCGCGCCTGACGCGCTTCTCACGTGGCGCCCGGGGGAGCCGCGGCTCTCCCGGGCGCCGGATCGCGGAGCCGGCATGACCCGCTCCTTCGCGGAGCGCCTCACCGGTCTGAGGGCGGCGGCCTCCAAGTTCTTCTACGGCATGACGGGGTACGAGTTCGCCCGGCACGCCGTGGAGATGCGGCACGAGCTCGAAGCGGTCTTCATGGTCGTGACGTTCGGCGACCTGATCGGCGTGCCGGTGCTGCCGCCGGTCTACTCGCTCCGGCTGCTGCCGTACGTCGTGCCCGAGATCGCGACGTGGAAACGGCACATGGCGCGGCGCCGGGAATTCTGGGAAAAGGACGAGTACGACCTGCACGGACTCTGAGACGGAGAGAGCGATGGCCGACGAGACGAAGCCGAAGAAGAAGGGCGTGCTGGGCGTGTTCCGGGACATCGTCTACGGCATGTCCTCGCACGAGATGACCCGGCACGCCGTCCGCACGCGGGCGAGCATGGAGCACCTGTTCATCCTGATCACGATGGGCGACCTGCTCGGCGTGCCGATCCTGCCGCCCTACTACGCGCTCCGGCTCCTGCCCTACGTCACGCCGCAGATCGCCGGCTGGAAGCGCCGGATGCTGCGCGAGCGCGACGTCACCGACGTCCTGGGCTAGCCGTGTCGCTCCGGACCGTGTTCGAGAGCCAGCCGGACCGGCGGTACATCATGTTCGGCGGCAAGGGCGGGCTCGGCAAGACGACGCTCTCGGCGACGAGCGCCTTCTGGCTCGCGCGGCAGGGCAAGCGCGTGCTCCTCTTCTCGGTCGATCCCCAGGCGAGCCTCTCCGACATCTTCCAGCGGGACATCTTCGGCAAGGGGCCCGTGCCGATCATCGAGAACCTCTGGGCGCAGGAGGTGGACGCCGACCGGCGGATCAAGGACTACCAGGAGGAGATCCGCAAGAAGATCCTGGACATGTACGGCTTCGACAAGGTCCCCGAGGAGATCGACAATTACATCGCGGCCGCCTCGGCGGAGCCCGCGATGGAGGAGAGCGCGATCTTCGACGCGGTCGTGGACATCATCGTCAAGGGCGACTACGACTACTACATCTACGACCTGGTCCCGCTCGGCCACGCGCTCTACTACCTCAGCATGGCGAAGGTCTACGACGAGTGGATCAACAAGATCACGAAGCTCCGGCAGGACATGCGCCAGTACGACCAGGTCGCGGCGACCATGCGCCGCGAGGACACGATCGCCGAGGACCAGATCCTGGGCGAGCTGATGTACATCAAGGAGCGCATCAACGCCTCGTCCCAGATCCTGACCGACAAGAAGCGGACGGCCTTCTTCTTCGTGGTGGTGCCGGAGGAGATGATCATCCTCGACACCAAGAAGGCGGCGGAGCTCTTCGCGAAGTTCGACGTACCGATCTCCGGCTATGTCGTGAACCGCGTCCTGCCCGCCGACCTCGGGCAGGGGAACATCCCGCCCTACCTCCGCAACCGGATCACCATGCAGAAGAAGTACCTGGAGGACATCCGGGGCTCGTTCGGGAGCGAGGTGCTCGCGTACGTGCCGGAGATGGAGCGCGACGTCACCGGCCTGCCGATGATCGAGCGCCTCGCGCGGCGGCTCTTCGAGGAGGACCGGGGATGAACCTCGTCGCCTCCCAGGTGCCGATCCGGACGTCGATGGCGGGCTACCTCGCCGCGCATCGCGAGCTCAAGTACCTCTTCTTCGGCGGCAAGGGCGGCGTCGGTAAGACGGCGATGGCCGGCACGACCGCGCTCTGGCTCGCCAGGCAGGGGCGCCGGACCCTGCTCGCCTCCACCAACCCGGTGCACAGTCTCTCGGGGCTCCTCGGCCAGAACGTGGCCGAGCGTCACACGGCGGTGACCGGCGTCGGCGGGCTCTTCGCTTACGAGATCGACACGCGCGACACGATCGAGCGCTCGAAGCGGGAGATCCGCGAGAAGATCCAGTGGTTCCTGAAGTTCGCCGACATCTCGACCAAGGCCGACGACTTCGTCGAGTCGGCCACGATGAACCCGGCGTTCGAGGAGTCGGCGATGTTCGAGAACATGGTCGACCTGATGCTGAAGAACGAGTACGACGTGTACGTCTTCGACACGGCGCCGACCGCCAACGCCCGCCGGCTCCTCGGCATGTCCAAGGTCTACTCGCTCTGGGTGGACAAGATGCTTAAGTCGCGCGAGGAGGCGCGGACGCTGCGCGAGATGCTCTCGTTCACCAAGAAGAAGGAGGCCGACCCGCTGCTCGAGTACCTGCTCGGCTTCCGCGAGCGCATGGGCCAGGCGCGGCGGCTGCTCACCGACGACGCGAAGACCGCGTTCTTCTTCGTGACGCTGCCGGAGGCGCTGCCGATCGCCGTCATCAGCCGGTTCATCGGCTGGTTCCACGAGTTCGGCATCCCGGTCGGCGGCGTGGTCGTGAACATGGTGCTCGACCGCCAGGCGCTCGGCGGCGACGTGCCGGAGTTCGTGCGGAACCGGATCGGCATGCAGGACGAGCACCTCGTCACGATCCGCGAGAAGTTCGGCGACGGCGTCCGCGCGATCGTCCCGCTGTTCGACCAGGAGGTGCGCGGGACGCGCATGCTGGACACGGCCGCCGGCGCGCTCTTCGCCTGACCCGAGCGCGTCTCCGCCGGACGGCCCCTCGGCACGCCCGGGAGTTCGTCTTGCAGCTGGCCGAAAGCCACTTGACACGGCGCCTCTTCGGGCGAATCCTCGGGCGCATCGACCAAGGGAGCCGCATCGCCACCAGGGTTCGGCAGGATGGGGAGGGACAAATGGCTCGCTCCGATTCTTTTCGTGGGTCCACGTCGCGCCGCGATTTCCTGAAGCTCGCCGCGGCCGGCGCCACCGGCGCCACCGTCGGCGCGGGCTGGCGCCCGCGCGAGGCCAGGGCCAAGCCCGCGCAGATCACGTTCATGCGCGAAAGCTCGTACGTGAAGGAGTTCGACGAGCACTTCAAGAACGTGCTGATACCCCGATACCAGCAGGAAACCGGCATCAAGCTCAGCTACGAGATCGTCGCGGCGGGCGGATCGGCCGTGCCCCGCACGGTGTCGATCGTGGAGAGCAAGGCGCCCGTGGACGCGGCCTGGGTCCAGCAGGAGTGGCTGTACCGGGAAGGCCTGCTGGACGTGTCGGACATCGCCGAGGAAGTGGGCCGCCAGCAGGGTGGATGGTACCCGGAGATCAAGAACCTCTCGGTGTGGGGGGGCAAGTGGAAGTCCGTGCCCTTCGGCAACATCGGCCAGACGATGGTCTACCGCAGAGATTGGTTCGACGCCGCCGGGATACACACCTTCCCCGATACCTGGGAGGAGTTCCTCGAGGCCGGGACCAAGCTGAAGAAAGCCGGCCACCCCTACGGGATGTCCATGGGCCATGGCTTCGCCGACAACAACTCCTGGCTCCTGCCGCTCCTGTGGGGCTTCGGCGGGCAGGTCGTCGCCAAGGATGGCAAGACGATCACGCTGGACTCCGCGGAGACGGCGCGCGCCGTGGACTACGTGCGCAAGCTGTACAAGGATGCCTGCCTCGACGACTGCGTCGGCTGGCTGGATCCCGCCAACAACAAGGCGTTCCTGACCAGCCAGATCTCGTGCACCAACAACGCCATGAGCATCCTGATCTCCGCCAAGCGCGATCTGCCGGACATGGGCAAGGTGATCGACCATGCGCTGAACCCCAAGGGGCCGAAGGGACGCTTCCACAGCCTGGTGCCCGTCACCCACGGCATCTTCAATCACACGCCGGATCCGGAAGCGGCCAAGCACTTCCTGCGCTGGCTGATGGACCCGAAGCAGGTCGCGGCATGGTACAGGTCCGCCTTCATGTACCACGCCCCGTTCCTCCATGCCTATGACCGCGATCCCGAGTGGGACAAGGAGCCGCGGTTCAAGCCCGACCTGCGTGTGCTGGAAACCGGAAAGCTCGTGTCCTGGCCGGCGCCCGCGGACCGCAAGGCGGGCGAAGTCGTCAACAAGTGGATCGTGATCGACATGTTCGCCAAGGCCTGCACGGGGGTGCCCACCAAGACCGTGATCGCGGACGCCATGACGGGGCTCAAGCTGATTTACGGTTGAGTCATGACCCAAGTCCTTGAAGCGGCACGGCCCGCCGCGCGGGCCGTGCCGGTCCGGCGCCCGTTTCGGCTACGCGAGTGGCTGGAGCGCGAGGCCGTCTTCAGCTGGCTCATGCTCACGCCGCCGTTGCTGTTCCTGCTGGCCTTTCTGGGCTATCCGTTCTGCTACGGGTTCTACCTGAGCTTCGTCAGGCGCCCCGTGGCCCAGCCGGCCACCTTCGTCGGCCTGGGCAACTTCGTCAACCTTTGGCACGACCCCATCTTCTGGCAGGCGGTGTGGAACACCTTCCGCTTTACCGCGGCGGCCACCGTCTTCAAGCTCGCGGGCGGGCTGGGCATGGCGCTCGTGATGCACCAGAACTTTCGGATGAAGGGCATGACCCGGGCGCTGTTGCTGCTGCCGTTCATCGTGCCGACGGTGCTCAGCACGGTGGCCTGGCAGTGGATCTTCGACCCGGGTATGGGCATGTTCAACCGGGTGCTGATGTACCTGGGGCTGGTCAAGCAGGGCCCGTCGTGGCTCGGCAATCCCACCTTGGCCCTGGTGTCCGTGATTCTCGTGAACACCTGGCGGGGGCTGCCGTTCTTCGGCATCACGATCCTGGCGGGGCTCCAGACCATCCCGGGGGACCTAATGGAGAGCGCCACCATCGATGGCGCCGGCTCCTGGCAGCGCTTCCGCTACGTCACGTTGCCGTTGCTCATGCCGGTGATCTTCATCGTCACCACGTTCTCGATCATCTTCACCTTCTTCGACTTTCAGCTGGTCTACGTGCTGACCGGAGGCGGACCCGCCAACGCCACCCACCTGATGGCCACCTACGCGTATGC
>WNFJ01703861.1_pt1 | contig 15272 bp, 19 predicted proteins | sample 5400461 | NCBI WGS metagenome assembly WNFJ01 (sample SAMN13153349, study PRJNA577476) | soil metagenome | isolation source: 115 cm saprolite on Douglas fir-dominated hillslope | place: USA:California | collected 2013-09-17 | reverse complement strand
GCTTGACGGCGCATTCGGCGGTAACTGGTCACTGCCGCCGCCCTTCGCGCGCCTCGGAAAGGTTCTGAGGCGCGCTCAGCTCATCGCGGATGTAGTAGAGGGGGTCGGTCTCTCCGTCGCGTTGTGCGCCGATCGTGGCGCGCATCGCGGCAAGTGCGTTCGCGTGGCGGAGGCGCGCGGCCGCGAGCTCGGCGGACAGCCGGGCTACCTCGGCGGCCAGGTCCCGCGTGTCGCCCAGTGCGGCCTCGAGGTGGTGCCAGGCAACGGACAGCGTCGGCGTCGTGCTTGCGAATCCCGAAACGATGTCGCGCGCAGCCAGGTTCCGGCTCATGACCTCCGGAATGTCAATCACGGAATACGGAGTGTTGTTCGGCATCGGGCATCACCCCTTTCCGGAGTTCTGGAGCCACTGAACAATCCCGGATACGAACGCCCGGATTTGCGGTGCGGCGCTGGTTGCGGCGAGCAAGAAGCCGAGCAGCGCACAGATGATCGCGTGCCAGACCCGCAATCCCAGGTATCGGTAAGCGATGTAGACGATGATTGCGACTAGCACGATAAGCGGAATCGAGATGGTCATCTTGGCATCACCCCTTCCGGCCGCGCATGCGACGGTTCACGGACTTGCGGGAACGCCACGACTTGCGCCGCATCCAACGGGATCGGGCACGGCACTTCTTGCAGTCGGATTCAGTACAGTGCCGGGCGGATATGGCTACGGTGGAAAGGTCGGTAATCCTGCTCACTGGCCCTCCCTCGTGTTGCTGGCCGAACCGTAACCGCGCGAGCCAGTTAGCAACCGGCGGGCGAATGCCTCAGAATTGCTGGCGGGTTGGCCAGTCAGGCGCTTGCCGTGATCGCCTCGGCGTATGCCGATGATGACGACGAGCAGACCTCCCGCAGACGCGCCGCCCATGAAAGCGACTGAAGCGAGAATGAGGTAGGCCATCATCGCTACTCGCCCCTATTCTTACGGGCGCGGTAGGGAATCGCGACTGCGCGGTAATGCACCGGTCCGAAACTACGAACCGCGCTGTAATGGCCGTGCGGGCTGCCGTTATCGCTTGCGTCCGAACCGATCAGTTCGGCGATGCTGTCGATTTCGGCGAACATCTCGGCGTCGCTTGCCTCAGGCGGGAAAACGAGCAGGTCGGCTTCCCAGGGTGCGGGCACGTCGGGATTCTGATCGAGGAAATCCGCGAGGTCACGCAGTCCGGCGACTAGCCGAACTCGCTGCTCGTCGTTGGCGTAATAGTTCATCCGGCATCATTCCTTCGGAGTCTCGGAGAGGGTTTTCTTCCATGTCTCCGATTTCACCGTCTGCCGGCTCGATTGCCCATGCACTGGCAATGCAGTGACAATGCAATTCAGGTGAGTAAGGCGCAGCGCACTATGCAATCACTGTGCAACTGCAATGCATGAAGGCCAGTGAGCGTTTGAGCCCAGTGAGACGAAGGCCAAACACAAACCAGGCCTGACTTGTGACAGGTTAGTGCGCACTTGGATAGCCGGATGGGCCAGATTCCGCTCGCGAGTAGCGCTGGCCAAGTCCAGCGCGGTTGCCGGCCGGCTCTCGCGCGATGCCGGGGTGGCCAGCGTGCACGATCCTTCTGCCGGTTGTTCCGGGCAGAGCCGGTCATTAGGATGGATGAAGCGTGCGAGGACGCTGCCAGTCCGCGGGCAGGGACTTTCCCACCTCGAGCAGCATCGTCAAACTTTCCGGCCGGGCAAGCGGACCTCGGCGACGGAGGAGGTTGTGATGCCTGATCGTCATTCCGGGCTGCCGGCTCACCCGGACCTGGAGTACTACCGCAAACAGGCCAAGCACCTGCTGCGCTCCTACGAGGCGGGGGATGCCGCCGCCCGGGACCGGGCGGCCGAGGTGCTGGGTGACCGGGCCGCCGAGCGGTTCCTGCTCAGCGACGCCCAGTTCGTCCTCGCCCAGGAACACGGATTCCGGACCTGGGCCGAGTTCCGGGCGGACATCCAGAGCCAGCGCGCCACCGGCGACCGGCCGGTCTCCCGCCTGTGGGGGCGAGGGGCAGGCGACTATGCCTCGTGGGCCGACGGCCTGCTCACCGAGCTACGCCGCGGCGACCCGGGCGCGCTGCAACGGCTGCGGGCCTACGTGCCCAGGTACGCCGCGGCCACCGATGCCTCGGCCGCCGAGCTTCGCGACGCGCGGCTGATCATCGCCCGGGAACTCGGCTTCCCGACCTGGCGGGAGCTCGTGGAGGCCGCCGAGAAAGCCCAGCGCGATGACGCCGAACGCCAGGAGGAGCGGCGGCGCATGCGCCCGGAGGCCGAGGCCCTGCTGGCCGGCGACACCGCCCGGCTGGCCCGGCTGACCCCCGGGCAGGCCGACACCTTGCTGCAGATGCTCGCCATGCGGGAGCTCCTCGGTACCAAGCTCGGCGAGGGACTCGGCGTGCCCCGTGCCGCCGTCGATGTGCTGACCGGCAAGGCCACCAGCCTGGACCTCCCGCTGCCCCAGGCCATCCGCAGCGACCGGGTGGAGTACGTGCGCCTGCTGCTCGGCGCCGGCGCCGACCCCGGCACCCGGACCGACGGCATCACGCCGCTGGAGACCGCCATCTACTCCGGCAGCGCGCGGATGGTCGACCTGCTCGCCGAGCACGGGATCGTCCCGGCGGCGCTCTGGACCTATGCCGCGTGCGGCCGACTGGATCTGGTCCGGGCCTGCTTCGATGCGGACGGCAGGCTGCGGCCCGACGCCGCGCTGCCGCGCCCCGACCCCGCCTACTTCTCCCCGATCCCACCCCGGAGACCGGCGGCCGACGATCCGGAGCAGATCACGGCCGAGGCGTTCGTCCACGCCTGCCAGCACGGCCGGACCGAGGTCGTGCGCTGGTTCCTCGACCGCGGCCTGAACCCCGACGTCGCGCCCTACTTCGGGCGGACCGGCCTGATCTGGGCGGTCATGTACCAGCAGCTCGAGGTGGTCCGCTTGCTCTTGGAACGTGGTGCCGATCCGTCCCGCCACGAGGAACATCTCCCCTTCGGCGCCGAGGGCCTGGTGGCCGTGCTCTTCGCCACCGACCGGGACGACCCCGTGATCCGGCAACTCCACGAGCTGCTCAAGCCTCGATCCGCTGAGTTACCGCCGCAGGTCCCCAGCAGGCGGAGTCCGTCCGTAGACCGGACGACCGGCGCGGTCCGCCCCGTGCCGCCACCTGCAATCCGCCACGAGATCCACGAGGCCTTCATGACCTCACCGCCGCCATCATCTGCTGGCGACACCTCATCCGCTGATCACTTGCCAGGACTTATTAGTGCGCAGATTCGTCCACCACGACGCGTAAATACCCAGGTCAACGGATTGCACGCCGTCCGGGCCTGCGAGGGTGTCACAAGTCGGGTACGGCACCGGGCCACTCTACTGCCCAGATTAGTGTGCAAATCCAGCCGGACATTCGCAAGAAACCGCAGCTCAGCGAACCGCGCGCCGCTCAAGCCGCCGACCTTGTCACAAGTCAGGTCACAGTGCAACTGCAATGCATGAAGGCCAGTGAGCGTTTGAGCCCAGTGAGACGAAGGCCAAACACAAACCAGGCTCGGCGCTTATGACCACCGAGCCTGGTGGCGAGATAGAGCAGAGCTAGGATGCTTTGTCGGCAGGAACCACCCGAACGATTCGCGAGACGCTGGCCTGCGGGGGCACGAAGTCGTCCCCGGTAATTCTGGCAACCTCTGCCCATGAAAAATGAGGCTCAAGCTGGTCGAGGTCTGTAAATTCCCCGACTGCTAGGACCGCTACCCGGAACGTCAACTCTGGCATAAGCCTGAGCAGCGATTCGGTCACCCTGTTAGGCAGATTCCCAATCAATACGTCGAATGACATCAGCCGGATAATATCCAGAGCTTCGCCCTGCACAACGTTCGCGTGCGGCACGTTTTGACGGAGAAACCCGATGAGCCGGTCATCAAGTTCGACAAGTGTAAGGCTTCTCGATCTGGGAATTTCTCTCGCAACGGTACCAATTCCGGCGCCTAGTTCCAGAACGTCATCAGTGGGTTGGATACCTGCTGCTGATATCAGCTTGGTCAGTTTTTCGGCGGATACAAGGAAATGCTGTTCAAAGCCAGGGTCTGCATTAGCGGCTATTTCGCGGTCAGTTGGCATAGTAATATGGACTTTCGTCTAGGGTTCTACGGAGAGCAGAGAATTGTTCTTGGAAACCGGACGGCACTCTGCTGTTCATTGCCAATTGACTGGATACGTTCCGCAGGATGACGGCCGTTCGCGTTGACGCGACTTCTCTTGCTAGCGGGATTAGTTGCCGGGCTGTCCGCTCCGCGGCTTCCCAAGTGTTATTTTCAACCTGCGATTGCAGGAGATAGGCACGATGTACGTACTGGCTTCGTATCTCCTCGGTCGGCGTTGCCATAACTGACCGCTCAAAGTGATCTATTGCCTTGCCGCCAAGCCCGAGGTCACGCTCTATCATGGCTTCATGCCAGGCAAGCTCACGGTCGTCAATCCACCAGGCCCATGCGGGATCGGTATCACTTACACCGTTCAGATACAAGTGCCGGATTTGCGGCAGCAGCGCGAGAGCGCTTTCGTCTCCGCTTTGTGCCAGCGCGCGAGCCTTGCGTGTGAGAAAAAGCGCCTCTACTCGCGGGGAGAGCTTGTAGCTTCCTTCCAGAACTGAGCGGGCAATCTGGAGCGCCTCTCTCGGTCGTCCCTCAGCAGCGGCATGCATGCTCGAATTCTGGAGCGTTAGAAGCTCAACAGTTTTGTCGCCCGCTAGACGTGTGAAATATAGTGATTCCTGATTCATCCGTCGGCATAGGTCGTGAGCTTCCGCATCGTAAGCGAGCCATCCGACAACTTCGGCCAGTTCTCCCGCCGCAGAATGCAAGTCACGCTCAAGCCTTGGGTCATAACTACCCGTGCCGAGCTGATCGCGCAGATTCCAGAAAAATCTCGTGGAAAGCCGGAGAAGGTCCGCACCACCAAATCGGTTGTCAAGCGCCACGATCTCATGAATATGACTGGTAATTGATTCAAGAAGCTCAAAGCCTTCAACGTCCACGTTGCTTGCGGCATTAAGTGACGCCTCAAACGATTCCACATGACCAGCCCCCTGATTGCTGGTCTCCGCCTCGCCGATCAGCAGAGCGAACTGAGCCTTGACCCGATCAGGGGCGCGCTCAAGCGCGGCGTCGAGAATGTCTTGTATCGCCGGCCGGGGGATAACGTCAGGATTCCCGCGCCAGTTGGCGACTGTGCGGACCGATACGGTCAGGTACTCCGCGTATGACTCGTTGGTCATGCGGAAGGCTTGCCGAAGCAGATCCGCACGGCCACCAGACCACGTCGCGATCACCTGCATACGCGGCTACCGGCGAAGCAGTCTGCACATGCGGTCATGCTGCCGGCCGCGCCGGCGTCTTGCCCACCTGGACACGCGCGGACGCGGTCAACGAACGCCCGCACACTGGCGGGTGTGAGTGTCATGCGGCGCGCTGCCCGTTCCCTTTGGTCGCTCGCCTGTGCCTAACAGCGTGTCCAACTTCTCACACTACGAAGTGATACGGGCGGGAAACGTCACTGGTTCACCGGGCAGACTTGGGTGTCTGCCGGGATACGTAGCTCCCCCGGTTCGGACTTCAGCGCTTGACGAACGTCCCGATGGTCGAGGTCTCGACCAACTCGTGCTTCCGAAGGAGCGTCATGGCCTTGCCTGCGGTCTCCATGGAGTGGCCGGTTAGATCTCTCATCTCCCGCTGACTAGGGAGCTGGTCTCCTGGCGCGAGGTTGCCAGCCTTGATCTGGTTCTCGATCCAGCTGGCTAGTTGGACATAGATAGGCGTAGCGCCACGGTGCGCCACGAAGTTTGCCCAGTCCACAGCCATGACGATCATGGTAAGACAATGCCAGGTCAGGCCTTGCTAGCCAGAACAAGGCATGACAATGCATAGCACTGGCATGTAGCCTATAGATGCTCCTCGGCAGAATCGTTCGGTCGCTTGCTTCGGCTTGCATTCCGTTCCCGCGATCTTGCCGAGGAGCGCCCCGGCCCGTGCTTGCGTCGCGCGGGGCCGGGGATCCTATCGCCGCGTAGCGCGAGGTATCCATCGATGAACGCTGACGCGAGCAACCCCGCGCTGCACTTCGGCAGCGAGGTCAAGCGAGCCAGAGCCGCGGCGGGCATGACGCTCGCCGAGATGGGGCGGGTAGTCGGGTACCACAAGAGCCAAGTCTCGCGTGTTGAGCGCGGTGTCCGCGCACCCACCAGGAAGTTCGCGCAGATGTGTGACCTTGCGTTTCCTGGGCGCGGTGGCTGGTTTCTTCGCTTCTACGACGACAGTCGGCAGTGGTCAGCGATGCCGCCGTGGTTCCGTAACTGGATCGAGCACGAACAGCGTGCGGTCAACCTGCGGATCTGGCAACCCTCGTCACTATCAGGGCTGGTGCAAACCGAGGCGTACGCTCTAGCGCAGCTGCGGACGTTCCCCGGTGCCACCGCTGAGCAAGTCGCGGAACGGCTGTCCGCGCGGATGGCCCGACAGGCGATCCTCACTCGCGACATGCCTGCCGCGCCGATGGTGTGGTTCTTGATCGATGAGGCCGCGTTGCGCCGTCAGACCGGAAGCCCGCTGATCATGGCCGAGCAGCTCGAACGCCTGCTCACCCTCGCCGAGTTGCCAAACGTCACCATTCAGGTAGTCCCTAACGTCGCGCATGCGGAGTGCACCGGGGGCTTTGCCATCGCCGAAGCGGTCAACGGGGCAGCGGCGTATATTGAAACGGCGCTGACCGGCCAGGTTTTCGAAGACGCCAAAGTAGTCCTAGAACTGTCAGCCCGGTTCGACGCGCTCAGGACCGAAGCGTTGCGAGGCACCGAAAGCCTCTGCCTGATCGAAGAGGGTGCACGCGAATGGAGACAGCAGTCAACTGGCGTACTGCCAGCTACTCAGGTGCGAACGGTGGCGAGTGCGTAGAGGTCGCGAGTGCTGCCGACGTCGTGATCGTGCGAGACACCAAGAACCGCAGCGGAGGGACGCTGAGCGTGCCCGCCAGCGCGTGGCGAGCATTCGTCGCAGCGATGCAGTAACCGCGCTCTAGATCAAGCTCCGCAGTCACGGGGCATCCTCGGCTGCCGAGGATGCCCTGTGACGTATTCGCGGTGTCTCCGTGCAGTTGCACGCAGCGTTGCCAACCATGACAACCGTTGCCAGAAGCCACCCGATAACGACCATGCGCATACCCGAACGTGCACGCTGCTATCACGCAGGCACGAAAGGGGGCGCAAGCCCGTGCGAGCACAGACCCCCAGGGCACCCGAGGCGATCACCTTCGAGCGCGACTACCGGGGCACTATCGACCAGGCACAGCACGTCCGTGCTGACCTGGCAAAGGTGGCTGCCGATTGCCCAGTCTCGAATGACCTGATCCTGTTGGCGTCCGAACTGTCGGCTAACGCCATCCTGCACAGCCGCTCCGGCCACCCAGACCGGACATTCACCGTGCAGGTAACGCTCTACCCCGATGACTACGCATGGGTTGAGGTGATCGACCATGGGGGCACGTGGACAGCGGACGAGCTAGACGACGAGCACGGGCGCGGACTGGCCATCGTTGCCGCAGTAGCGGGAAACGGTAACTGGGGCATCGACGGCGACGGCGCAAACCGCACGGCTTGGTTCCGGCTCGACTGGCACCCCGACGCGGGGAACATGACCGTTCGGTGAGGGGTTAGCGTCACATCGCGCAATCCGCTTGGAAACTGGCTCGTCACACCTTGCTCACCCACAGGATTTGCAGTTCGGAGCTGTCAGTGAGCGCCCCGCCACAGACTGTCTCAGACTAGCAAACCATCTGAGTGCAAACTATTGGCTCGGCCCTCGTGTCAATATGTTAACCGTCAAAGCCCTAGTTGACGTAGGATGCTGGGGCATGGGTCGGGTACTGCGGGACATCATAGTGGCGGTCGCTGGAGGCTTCATCGTTAGCCTAATCGTCGCTTTCACTACTAACCTGTCTCGCTTGGAACTGGCCGGGTGTTCGGCCTAGGATTGGTAGCTTGCGGACTGGCACTTGGCGCTGCGGCCTTGCCAGGAATAGTAAGGAAAAGATATCGCAGATGGGTTGACGATCTCATAAGCAAGATCACGGAAGAGGTTATCGCGAGAAATACCAGTGAACACTTGCTACGTGATGATGATGCCGTGACTGACTCTAATCTTAACAGGGTAATTGCTAGGACGTCCGGAAATGCGATCATCGATGCAGAAGAGCCTCTAACGTTGCAACAGTTGCTCATTGCCGGTCGGATAATTCAAGCGAAGACGCTCCAGTATGAAGCGCGCTCGACCGAAATATATGGCGATTTGGCAGTGGAGATTGGCCAATGGGAAGGACGCGCGCGCGCTGCGCTTTTGTCCATGCCGGAGCACCTAGCAGACTTCAGACAGGCACAAGGCTATCCCAACTACGGCATATCCGCGGGCGATGCGTACAGCCGTATGGATATTCAACTATCGGCCCTTGAGCGAGCTATCCAGCAGGGGGAGGCCAAGGGTACCCCTGCGTAGTTTCACAGGTACTTGCATAGAGTGCCGACAACGAACGACGTGAAGCGTAGGGCTTCATCTAGCACATCCAACGCGATTCGATTCTGCGCAACCGGTTCGTCAGCGAACGCGACGGTCAGCATAGGTTCGATGTCAAGATCGAATTGGCGTCGGGATTCTGTTAGTGCCATCTTCGCCAGGACTGACCGGTTTCTATTGTCTGGCAATAGTGCGCCCGATGTAAAATGTATTTCGCGAACCCCTGAATAGATCGGAACGCGTCGGGACCCATGTGAGGCCGCTTGCGTGAGTAGCAGTCTACGGTGCTTGTCGGCCATAAAGAGCTCATGGAGCACCCACAGCGCGTTGTCGACTGGATTACCACTGTGTTGGTTAAATGGCTGCACTGCCTCGATAAACGAACGTGCGCCAGGTGCCTGGATGGCGTCGAGTCGCTTGCTGAGCCTTGGTTTACCTATACCGTCAAAGCTTTCACGGTCGTCGGTTATCACGAATTCGGTGACCCTGCTATCCGGTCGAACGTCTGAGAGCATCGTGACAGTGTGGTCGAGCGTAGACCGCAACTGATAGAGTGCCTCACCAATGCGTATTGCAAAAGTCGGCGGCAGAGGTTCTGTAAATGAAATGTAGGCAGTGTGGGTCAAGCCTGTCTTGTCGTCCGGCTCGATGGTTATTTCATACGGCTTCTTGTTGAAGTACTGATCAGTGTTTTCGACAAGCAACGTCATTATGTGCTCTTGTGCCCGCTGAAGCTTGACGGATAGCTCAAGCGGCATTCCGGATACCATAGGTGCGACACCTCTCAGTTCTTGCTAACGTAGCAGTGTAGTGCAGCATGAAGGTGGCTTGTCCAACCGATTTTCACTTCTATTGGTACCGACGTGTAGAGGTCCGCCGCGCGCTTATCGGGCCTGGCCTTTAGCCTGGCCCTCACCGTTAGACCCGCTGAGCTGAGGTCTCCAGGGGTTAACGGCGCGCCGAAGGCGCGTTCCCGCGTAACGCGGGATGCGAGCACCGTTGACGCTGGAGCGTGGTCCTGCGGACATGCACACACGACGAAGGCTTGGCCACCCTCGCAAGTCATGGGAAAGTCATGGTCTTATTCAGCCTCAACCGCCCAAATGGGACAAAAGGCGTTATCGTCAAGCAAGTTCAGGAGTTCGATTTACTAGATCTAACAGCCATTATAACCTGTTCGCCCGTGTTACGGTTGGTTGCGGATGAGGGCTAGACAAACTCGGGCATGGACTCAAGCCTACGGGCACGCGTCGGTTGCGTCGTCCGTTGCCGGTCAGGGGCATGGTGTGCCCTATCCGGCAGCCACCGGTTGCCCGGCGGCGGTCCCGGTCTTGCCCGCACGCGCGGTGCCGGGTTCCTGGTTCAGCGGGACGTGCCCGGCGCTGCCGGGTCTTACCGTCCCTCCGCAGGCATTTAGCCTCTCCGCCCCACTGGCGGCGAGGTAAAGAAGATTACGCGCAGCGTTGACGTCCCGGTCCAGGGCCAGGCCGCAGTGGCCACACCGGTAGGTCCGCTCGGACAGGGCCAGCTTGGCTTTCACATCGCCGCAGCCCGAGCAGGTCTTTGAACTGGGGAACCAGCGGCCCGCCACGACGAGCCTGCCGCCGTTCCACGCGGCCTTGTAGCCCAGCATCCGCCGGGCGGTCCCGAAGCCCTGGTCGGCGATGGCGCGGGCCAGGCGCCGGTTGCGGGTCATCCCCGCCACGTTCAGCTCTTCGGCGATGATCGTCTGGTACCGGGCGGCGAGCATGCTGGTCGCCTTGTGCAAGGCATCTGCGCGGACGTTCGCCACCCGGGCGTGGATGCGGGCCAGCCGGGCCGCCGATTTCCGCCGGTTCGCTGACCCTGGCGTCTTGCGGCTGTGGGCGCGGGACGCGCGCCGCAGTTTCCGCAGCGAGGCGCGCAGCGGCTTCGGGCCTGCCACGGTGATGACGGCGCCGCTGGCGTCCACGCCGGTCAGCAGTGTCTTGACGCCCAGGTCGATCCCGATCGCCGAACCGGGCCGGGAGTGGCGCTGCGGGACGGCCCGGTCAGTCTCCACGGTGAATGACACCAGCCACCGCTGAGCGGTCCGCGAGACCGTGGCGGACAGGATGCGGGCCGTCCCAGCCTGCAGGCGGCGGGCGAGTTTCCGGGTGGACTCGTGTGTCCGGATGGTGCCGAGCCTGGGCAGGGTGACTGTGGTCCCGGCGCAGCGGATCGCCCCGCCGCCGAACCGGAACGAGTCCCGGCACCTGCCACGTTTCTTGAACTTCGGGAAGCCGAGTCGGCGGCCCTTCCGCTGGCCTTTCTTCGATTTGATGAAGTCGCTTAGTGCCCGGTCCAGGTTCCTGAAGGCCTCCTGGTAGACGCACTTGGAGTTCTCGGCCCACCAGGCCAGCACCGGGTCGGCCTTCTTCTCGGCGTTCCACAGCCGGTGCAGCTCGGCGGCTCCGTACCATCTGCCTTCAGCCTCGTACCGCTGCTTGCATCTGGCGAGGCCCCAGTTCCAAGCGAACCGCGCCGCGCCAGCATGGGACCGGAGAGCCCGCTCCTGGGATGGCGTCGGGTCCAGGGCGAACCGGTATGCCTGGATCACCTTCATGTCATGATTCCGGCCCCGAGGCGGCTGCGGGCGTCAGTTCGCCCGGCGCCGCTGACCCGATCCCGGCAGTCGGATGAGCGGGGAGGCCGGGCCTGGGCGCGGGCAGCTGCCTGGCGATGACAGCGGGCAGTACGGCTCGGTCGCTGCGCGATTGCCGTCGCTTGTAGTCGGCGCGGTGGCGTGCCTGCTCGACGCGGATGATGGTGGGGGCGGCGCGGCCCTGGATGACCACGGCTCGCCCGGCTGGCAGCATACGGAGCAATGCGGCGGGCAGCAGCGGGATCTCCTCATGCCCGCGGCGCAGCCTGCCAGGCTCGCGTTCGGTGGTCCGGATGCGGACGGTGCCGCAGGCCCGCTCGGTCATGGCGCACAGTTCGTCTTCGGTGGTGCCGCCGAAGATGATCTTGGTTTTGCAACACTGCCAGATGACCGCGGCGCCCTCGGCGCCCCACCGCTGCTTGAGCTGGGCGTAGGACTGGGTGATCAGGGACAGGCGGATGCCGGACCCGGCCGCCCAGCTCGCCCACGCCGCGACCGGGACCGGCGCGATGTTCGCCATCTCGTCCAGGACTGCGGTCAGCGGCGGGTCGAGCCGGCCGGCGGGAGTGGCAGTGGCGGCTTGCCGGGTGGCGTGGGCGAGCTCGGCGATGATCGCCGCGAACAGGGGCGGCACGGGCGAGGTGGCGCTATCGGCGGCTACCAGGTACAGCGTGTCGGTACTGGTCACGAACTTGGCGAAGTCGAAATCCGGTTCGTCGCCGAGCGCGGCGACGGCGCGGGCGCAGGCCGGATGCAGCATGAACTTCAGCACCCGCGCCAGCGTGGCGGCGATCGAGTGCCGGGTCCGGTCCGACAGGGACAGGTAGAGGTCCAGGTGGTCGCGGACGGCCGGTGATGCGCCCGGATGGGTGTCCAGGATGTCCAACGGTGTCTGGATTTGCCCGCTCGCCCAGGCGTGCGCTGCCCGCATGTCACCGCCGGCCAGCGCCGCCGCGTGCAGCAGCGCGGCCAACACCATACTGGCCTGGTCGTTCCAGAAGGCCTCCTCGGCCCGGCCGGCGCCGGTGACCGCCTCGACCATGTATCCGGCGCGGCGCACCGCGGTGGTGACGTCGCCGCATCCGTGCACCATGTTCCACCGGATCGTGGAGGGGTAGTCGCCGGTGCCCTCCGGGTCCCACATGTGCACCTGGCCCGTGGCGGCCCGCAGCCCGGCCGTCGCCCCCGCCAGGTCTCCGCGGATCGAGGTGGCCACCGCCGGGCCGGGCGCGTCGATCACCTGCCCGGCCGCGGCCTGGGTCTTGCCTTCCTGTGGCGCCGCGACCGTCAGGATCAGCGACTCCAGGTGCGCATAGACACGCCACCGTCTCACCCAGCCCTGCGCCCAGCCGAGGAAGGTGGCGTACTCCTGCCACCGGCGGAGGTGGTGCCGTGCCGTCCATGACAGGGACGGGCGGGCATGACGGGCCACCTTCCGGGCGGCGGGAAGCCCGTGGCCCCGCCAGAGCTGCCAGCGTCCGGCCCATCCTGGTCCGGGGTGCATCCGCAGCCGGATCCGCAGCGCGAACGGCAGCCAGGGGCGCCGCGGCCCATGCGCCAGCCGTATCAACCCGGCTCGCAGTGCGCCCGCCGCTGCCAGCACGACCGCGGCGGTCACGGCCCACTGGCCGAGCTGAGCAACGTGCAGTCCGGGCACGGCTGGCCGTGTCACGCTCATCGGGATCATGGGCGGTTCTCCTCTCCAGGCGGCCCGGCTGGGCTGGTGATTGCGGGGTCTTCGGTCTCCCACACCAGCCCGGCCTGAATGCGGCCGGCCCCAGACGGCCAGGTGAGCTGACTGGGTCCTTCCGGTAGCCGCCACCAGGCCAGGACACGGCTGGCATGCCCGAACGCGAACCCGCCACCCGCTAGGGCAACCGACCCGCAGACCAGGACCAGCACCGGGATGCGGGCGTCGCCGGCCCGCCACAGCACCGCCGCGACGCCCGCCAGTACGGCCAGCGCCACCCCCGCAGCCACTAGTCCGGCGACCGCCGTCATCGCCGCGCTGAGCAGGCCTGCGACCCAGCCGCGGCGGGGCCTTCGGATCACTAGCCGGGCCGGGGCGGTGATCGCTTCATGATGCCGCCCCCGGCGGCGTGGCCCGGCCGCCCGGCCCGCTACGCGGCTCATCGGACCGTCCTCGCGCAGTGTTCCGGACGCGACGTGCGCGTCTGTTCGGCCAGCGCGGACCGGAGTGCGGCCAGCGCGGTGAAGGCGCGGGACTTGACGGTGCCCGGCGCTATGCCGAGTGCCTCGGCCGTCTCGGCGATCGTGCGCCCGGCGTAGTAGACCTCCGCGATGACCGCGCGGCGGGGCGGCGAGAGCGCGGCGACCGCCGCCCGGACCGACACCGTGTCGGCGACCCGCCCGGCCGGATTGTCCGCCGGCCCGGCCAGACAGGCACATAGAGCCTCGCGGGCCTTGCGGGCCTGCTCCCGCCGGTAACCATCAATCGCGAGATGGCGCGCGGTGACGGCCAGCCACGCCCGCTCCTGGCCCGGACGGATCATGTCGCGGTGCTGCCAGGCGCGCAGGATGGTTTCCTGCGCCAGGTCCTCGGCGCAGTGCCGGTCCCCGCCGGCCAGGTGCACGGCCAGGCGCATCAGTGGCCCGCGGTGACGCTCATACAGCTCCGCTGCAAACACGCCGCCATCAGGCATTCCTGCTGTCCTCCCCTACCTGGTTTTCCGGCGGGCTCGCCAGGCGGCACCAGGTGCAGCGCCCGCCGGCGTCGGCCGCCGGGTCGCCGGGACCCCACACCGGGCAGCACGCCGCGGGGACGGTCCCCCAACGCTCGCCGACCGCGGCCACGATCGGCAGCCCGCGCCCGCCCTCGGCGAGTCCGTCCCCCCGTGCTGCGGCCAGGCGCGGCCGGGGCACCTGGCCGCCGACGGCGCCCAGATCGTGCACGTGGATAGTCACCCCGTCCCAGCCGCCCGCGACCGCCACCGTGACCGTGCCCCCCGGCTCCCCCGAGCGGGTGTGCACGATCGCGTTCGTGACCAGTTCACCGACCGCAAGGCCCACATCGGCAGAGGCGACACCCCAGGCACCGGCTACTGCCTGCGCCCAGCGGCGCACACCAGCCACGTACTCCGGCAGGCCCGGGCACAGCCACGCCGCCACGCTCAGGTGATCACCGAGGCCACGCCTGCGGCAGACATCACCGTCCATCCGCCCGCTCACCGCCAGTCACCGCTCAGGTGAGCACGCAGCGCGGCGTACTGCACCGCGATCACCTCATGCCGCTCCGCCGCAGCGCACAGGCCGGCCGCGATTCAGGCCGCGCAGTCGCCGTACACGCCATGCCAGGCCCCCGCATCGGCCAGCGCCTGCCACACCGTGTCCGCGTCACCCGCCGACAGCACCACCGCCCCGCGCTCCGGCACCCGGCCAGCCCCTCCCCCGACGATCCGGGCCAGCGCATTCCGTACCCGGCACGGCCGGCCGCCGCCGGGCCGGGTCTCACGGACGGCAGTGACCACGGCGGCCGGCCGCCCACCGACCGGCGTGACATGCCAGACCGAAGCAGCCGCAGCCAGCTCCCGCAGAGCACGAGCCAGCTGATCACGCCAGAGCAGATCCAGGCCCGGCGCATCCCCGGCCCCCGACGCCTCATAGTCGGCGAGCACCTGCCCGGCCAGCGCCAGAGCATCATCCACAGACATCAGACGACACCACCGTCCCAGCTGACTTCGCCAAAGTTCCCTGAGTTTTCAACTCTGCCTCAGACCTAGTACTACCTCTTGTCAAGAGCTGGCCGAGTAAGTTAGGTGTGATGCGCCTAATAGGTAGGGGCACTGAGTGCTACGAGGGGACAGCCAGGATGGCGGACTGGTCGGGCAGGCCGGCGTACCTGCAGGTCGCTGAAGACCTCCGCGCGAATATCCTCCAGGGAACATTCACGCCAGGCAGCCAGCTGCCCTCCTACGGCACCCTGATGGAGCAGTACGGAGTGTCCATAACGGTCGTCCGCAACGCGATCCGGGAGCTGAGAACCCAGTCCCTCGTACGGACCCACCAAGGCAAGGGTGTCTTCGTCAGTAACCCACTGCCGGCAACT
>WNFJ01243971.1_pt1 | contig 15274 bp, 13 predicted proteins | sample 5400461 | NCBI WGS metagenome assembly WNFJ01 (sample SAMN13153349, study PRJNA577476) | soil metagenome | isolation source: 115 cm saprolite on Douglas fir-dominated hillslope | place: USA:California | collected 2013-09-17 | reverse complement strand
CGAAGCAAGAGCAAGGCGGCCAGGGTGAGCCGGAGATGCTTCCGAGCCTGCAGGCGCGGCTGGCGTGCCGCGCCGGCATGGCCACCACCACGGCCGGCGTCGCCAACGGTTTTGTCCAGGGCAATCTCGCGATCCTGCCGGAAAAGCTCGCGGCATCGTTTCACCGGTTCTGCCAGCTCAATCCAAAACCTTGTCCTTTGATCGGCATGTCCGACGTCGGCGACCCGCACATTCCCTCGCTCGGGATCGATCTCGACATCCGCACCGATCTGCCGCGGTATCGGGTTTGGCGCGACGGCGAGGTGGCCGAGGAGCCGACCGACATCATGGCGCATTGGCGCGACGATCTGGTCGCCTTCGTGCTCGGCTGCTCGTTTTCATTTGAAGAAGCGCTGATGGCGGACGACCTGCCGATCCGTCACATCGAACGCAACGTCCGGGTGCCGATGTACCGCACCAATATCGCCTGCGCGCCTTCCGGGCCGTTCGCCGGTCCGATGGTGGTGTCGATGCGCCCGTTCAAGCCGGCGGACGCCATCCGCGCGGTGCAGATCACCTCGCGATTCCCTTCGGTGCATGGCGCGCCGGTTCACCTCGGCCATCCCCATTCGATCGGGATCGCCGATATCGCAAAACCCGATTATGGCGATCCGGTGCCGGTGGAAACCGACGAAATTCCGGTGTTCTGGGCGTGCGGCGTCACCCCGCAAGCGGTGATCGTGGCGGCGAAGCTGCCCTTTGCGATCACGCACGCCCCCGGCTTGATGCTGGTGACCGACCTCCGGAACAAGCAGCTCGCCGTGCTCTGAGGCATCGAGCGGACCATCCTTCGTCATTGCGAGGAGCGCAACGACGAAGCAATCCAATCTTTCTTTCTTTGGCGCATGGATTGCTTCGCGGAGCCTGTCATCGGGCGCGCATTCGCGCGACCGGTTGGCTCGCAATGACGTAGAGAGGCTAGTCGTGCCCGTGTTCCGGCAGCGTCAGTCCGAACGTCTTCGACAGGTCCGCCACCTGCGCCGGGGTCAAATAGCGCGGGTTGAGCCCACGCAGCAGCAAATAGAGTTTTGCGGTCTCTTCCAGTTCCTCGATGGCGAATACCGCAGCCTCCAGCGATTCCGCTGACACCACCGGGCCGTGATTGGCGAGCAGCACGGATGAATATTTTCCGGCGAGGCTCTTGATCGCGTCGGCCACGGCGGGATCGCCGGGCCGATAATACGGCACCAGCGCGGTCGCGCCGCACTTCATGAGGTAATAGGCGGTCATCGGCGGCAACGCGGCGCGCGGATCGATCTCCGGCAGCATCGACAGCGCGACCGAATGCGTCGAATGCAGGTGCACCACCGCGCGCGCGCTGCCGCGCGTCTGATACAATGCCGTATGCAGCGGCACTTCCTTGGTCGGGGCATCGCCCGAGACGAGCCGGCCGTGGGCGTCGAGCCGCGATAGCCGCGCCGGATCGAGCGAACCGAGCGAGGCATTGGTCGGCGTCACCAGCCAGCCGCCGTCGTCGAGTTTCACGCTAATATTGCCCGACGAGCCCGGTGTCAGGCCGCGCTCGAACAGCGAGCGGCCGAGCCGGCAGATTTCCTCGCGTATCCCGGTTTCGGTCATGGCAGCACCCTTTTGTCGCCTTGTCTCATGCTTTGGCAGCGCGGCCAAGCCGTGATACCGAGGGGCAAGCCGGCCTGAAATGTCGGCCAAAGAGGAACTCCAAAGGAATTGCCGCATGCCTCAATCCGTGACCTCAAAACCGCGCGTCGCCGTCGTCGGGCTGGGGTCGATGGGCTTTGGCATGGCAACGTCGCTGAGGCGCGCGGGTTTTGATGTCACCGGCTGCGACGTCTCGGCCGATGCCGTGGCGCGGTTCGTCGCGGAAGGCGGAAGTGGCGCAAAGACCCCGGCGGAGGCCGCAAGCCAAGCAGATATCGTCGTCAGCGTGGTCGTCAACGCCGCGCAGACCGAAACCATTCTGTTCGGCAAGGACGGCGTCGCCGAGACGCTCGCAAAGGACGCGGTATTCGTCTCCTCCGCAACCATGGACCCCGACGTGGCGCGCCGGCTGGCGAAACAACTCGAAGCCACGGGCCGACACTATCTGGATGCGCCGATCAGCGGCGGCGCGCAGCGCGCGGCGCAGGGCGAGCTGACCATTCTCGCATCCGGCAGTCCCGCGGCCTTTGCGAAAGCAAGGCCCGTGCTCGATGCGATGGCGGCAAAACTCTACGAGCTTGGCGATGCCGCAGGGCAGGGCGCTGCGTTCAAGATGATCAACCAGTTGCTCGCCGGCGTGCATATTGCCGCTGCCTCGGAAGCGATCACATTCGCCGCCAAACAAGGCCTCGATATCCGGAAAGTCTATGAAGTGATCACCGCATCCGCCGGCAATTCCTGGATGTTCGAGAACCGGGTGCCGCATGTGCTCGACGGCGATTACACTCCGCGCAGCGCGGTGGAAATTTTCGTCAAGGACCTCGGCATCATCCAGGACATGGCGCGTACGGCGAAGTTTCCGGTGCCGGTAGCATCAGCCGCGCTGCAGATGTTTTTGATGACGGCGGCTTCCGGCATGGGCCGCGACGACGATGCCTCGGTGGCGCGGATGTATGCCCGTGTCACCGATACGCGTCTGCCCGGCGAGCCGAAACAGAAGTGAACGAAAAAGAGGACAGAAGATGCCGCGTTTCGCCGCCAATCTCTCAATGATGTTCAACGAAGTCCCGTTCCTCGACCGTTTTGACGCAGCGGCAAAAGCGGGATTCACCGCGGTAGAATTCCTGTTTCCCTATGACCATCCGGCAGAGGCGATCGGCGAAAGGCTACGCCGCAACGGCCTGACGCAGGCCCTGTTCAACCTGCCGCCGGGCAACTGGGACGCCGGCGAAAAAGGCTTTGCGGCGTTGCCGGATCGTTTCGCCGATCTGCAGCAAAGCCTGCGCACGGCGCTGCCCTATGCGCAGGCGACCGGCGTCAAGCGCCTACACCTGATGGCCGGCATTGCCAAACGCAGCGATCCGCACGCGGTGGCGGCGTTTCACAAGTCGGTGGTATGGGCCGCCGAGTTCCTTCAGCCCCATGGCCTCGACGTCGTGATCGAGCCGATCAATCCGCGCAACGTGCCCGGCTACTTCCTCAACGATTTTGGATTCGCGCGCGATTTGATCCGCGAACTGGAGATCCCCAATCTGAAACTTCAGTTCGACATCTATCACTGCCAGATCATCCATGGCGACGTGACCATGCGGCTGCGCGAGATGATGCCGATCATCGGCCATGTCCAGATCGCGAGCATTCCCTCGCGCAACGAACCGGACGGCGAGGAATTGAATTATCCATTCCTGTTCGGTGAACTCGACCGGCTCGGCTATAGCGGGTTCGTCGGCTGCGAATATAACCCGCGCGGAAAGACCACCGATGGCCTCGGCTGGTTCAAGCGCTATGCCGGAGTGAAACCGTGACGCTGGCGCTGGGCTGCATCGCCGACGACTACACCGGCGCGTCCGACCTCGCCAACACGTTGACCCGTTGCGGCCTGCGCACGGTGCAGACCATCGGCGTGCCCGCAGGCGATCTCGCGCTGCCGGAAGTCGATGCGGTGGTGGTGTCGCTGAAGAGCCGGTCGATCGAGGCAAGCCTCGCCGTATCGCGCTCGCGCGCCGCGGAAAAATGGCTGCGTGGGCGAGGTGCATCCCATGTGCTGTTCAAGATCTGCTCGACCTTCGATTCCACCGACGCCGGCAATATCGGCCCGGTGATGGATGCGCTGCGCGCGGATTCCGGCGATCCGATCGTGCTGGTGACGCCGGCGTTTCCGGAGACCGCCCGCACCGTCTATCAGGGCAATCTGTTTGTCGGCGCCGTGCCGCTGAACGAAAGCCCCCTGAAAGATCATCCGCTCAATCCGATGCACGATTCCAATTTGGTGCGGGTGTTGGTGCGCCAGAGCCGGACCAAGGTCGGGCTCGTCGATCTCGCGGCGATCGCGCGCGGGCCCGATGCCGTGCGCGCGCGTCTTGCCGATCTCTCCAGTAAGGGTTTTGGCGCAGCGATCGCCGATGCGGTGTTCGAACGCGATCTGGAGACCATCGGCGCCGTCGCCCTGGATCATCGCGTCTCCGTCGGCGCATCCGGCCTCGGGCTCGGTCTTGCCCGCGCGCTGGTCGGATCGGCCAAAGTCAAAGCGAATGCGGCGAATGCTGCTTCTTGCACGCCGGTAGGCGGATCGGCGGCATGCCTCGCCGGCAGTTGCTCGCAGGCGACGCTGCAGCAGATCGCAAACGCTGAGCAGTTGATGCCAGTACTTCATCTCGATTCTGAAAAGGTGGTCGTGGGCAAAACTGAAGTGCAGCACGCACTTAGTTGGGCCAATGAACATCTCAGTAAAGGTCCGATCCTGATCGCCAGCAGTTCGACGCCGGACCAGGTCGCGGCGCTGCAGGCGCGCCACGGCCGCGACGCCGCGGGCCATGCGATCGAGCAGGCGATGGCCGACATCGCCGAGGGATTGGTCGAGTCCGGTGTGCGGCGGCTGGTGGTCGCCGGCGGCGAAACCTCCGGCGCGGTGGTGGATCGCCTGGGGATTCCCGGCTTTCTGGTCGGGGCGGAAATCGCCGCCGGGGTTCCGGTACTGCGCGCCGTCGGCGCCAAGGACGGCGAGATGCTGCTGGCGTTGAAGTCCGGCAATTTTGGCGGTCCGGATTTTTTCTCCGACGCGCTCAAGCTGATGCGCTGACCGATTGCTCGGAAGGCCGGACGTGAGGAAGAGGCGAAGGGCTCTCCTTCACCTCGCCCCGCTTGCGGGGAGAGGTCGGATTTTACGCGCAGCGAAAAATCCGGGTGAGGGGGACTCCACGCGAGTCGAATGTGTGGAGGGAGCCCCTCACCCCGACCCTCTTCCCGCAAGAGCGGGGCGAGGGAGCAGAAAAGCTATTCCACCCGCCACTCCAGCACGCCATCGTCCGCAGTGACAATGTTGCCGCGCGAGCCCACCGGCGTGCGGTCCATGTTGAGAAGATGCGACAGCGTCGACCCGTCGCTCGCGGGCACCCGCGCCAGCGTGCGGGCATTGTCCGACGTCCGCAGCATCACCACGCCGTGCTCGACCTCGCCATTGCGGCCGTAGATCACCGTAAAACTCTCGACGGAGCCCTTGCCGATGGCCTCGGTGACGAACTCCGGCACCGCGCGGCGATGCCGGTCGGCCTCGGCCTGCACGCTGGTATCCTGCGCCAGCGCGCCGTGTGGCGCCTGACGCGACAGCACCAATGCATGATGCTTGGTGACAAAACCGCCCTGGCCGTAGAGCAGGCCGAGCTTTGCGCCGCCGCGCAGCTTGCGCGCCATCGCGCAGGCCGCATGCGTCATGTAGGTGTTGAGCGGGGCGCCGAAAAACGTCAGCCCGCCGGTCACCGTCGGCTGCACGTCGCCGCCAAGCCCCAGCGTTCGCCGCGCCATCTTCGGCACACAGGGAAAGCAGCTGTAGAGTTCGATCGCGTCGAATGCCTTGCCATCGCCGCCGACGAGATCCAGGACCGCGTTGAGCACGGCGTTCTGCGGGTGGCTCTCGAAGAACTGGTCGCGGACCAGATAATCGCGCGGCTCTTCCGCCGACGCGCCACCCCAGACATGAATCAGGCGATCCTCGGCAATTCCCGCGGCCCGCGCCTTCGCGAGGCTGGTCATCAGGAGCGCCGCGCCCATGTTGACGGTTGGATTGGCCACCATCAGCTTGGTATAGGGCCAGGCGATCAGCCGGTTGTCCGGCGTCGGCGTCGTGATCTCCTCGGGCGTGAAGCGCCGCTTCAGCCAGGCGTTGGGATTTTGCGACGCCACGTTTGAATAGGTCGACCACAGCGCGCCGGATTCCGCCATCGCGTCGCGCGGGGTCTGGCCCCAATGCGCCGCGGTCGCCGCTTCATAAAACGGATACACCGTGATCGGTCTGAATACGCCGAGTTTTACCGCCATCGGCTTCTGGAACGCGGCGCCGCGCTTGGGCTCGGGGACATCATGCGCGAACGGCGTCCACGGCAATTCGACGCCGGCGCGTTCGGCCTTGGTCGCGGTGGATTGCGCCTCCGCGCCGCACACCGCAGCGACGCTGCATTCGCCGCGCGCGATCCGTTGTGCCGCTTCATGCAGATAGCGGATCGGACTTTCGCCGCCGACGGGACCGTAATAGGCGTGCTTCGGCTTGATGCCGAGACGGTCCGAGAGCAGAACTTCCGGATCGCGGTAGCGCCAGCTCAGGAAACTGACGATGTCGAGCGACTGGATCTCGCCAAGCAATTTGCCGCCGCTGTCCGCTTCCGCGCGCTTCAGCGCCTCTTCCAGCAAGGCGAGGGGCTCGAGACCTGCGGCGATTTCCTTCGGGCGGTCGACGATTTCGCCGATGCCGACAATGACGGGGATGCGATCGTCGGAGACAGGGGAGGTTGAGTTATTCATGGTTTCTTGTTTTCACTTTCCAAAAGCACAAGACGGTCCTGTTTTCTTCGTCATTGCGAGCGCAAGCGAAGCAATCCACACCGCGGCGAAGCAAACTGGATTGCTTCGTCGCTAACGCTCCTCGCAATGACGGGATTCTGTGTCGCCTATTCCCCCACCAGCGCGTTCATGTGCTCCACCGCCTCGACAAAATCTTCCTTGAATTCCTGCACCACGTTTCCAGCGGATTTCACGCTGTCGATCAGGCCGACCCCTTGGCCGACAAAATAGCTGACGAGGTCGCGCGCCTGCGCATTACCTGATGCTGCGGCGCGATCGATCGAGTTGAAGGCGTCGCGGCTGATGATGCTCTGCAGCGGCATCGGCAACGCACCGGGGCTGTCGGGTCCGCGATCCCAGGCATCGGTCCAGACCGAACGCAACTGGCGCGCCGGCTTGCCGGTGCGGCCTTTTGAGCGGACGGCATCGCGCGAGGACGCCGCGATCACCTTCTCGCGGAAAATTTCTGATGTCTCGGATTCGACGGTGGCCAGCCACACCGAGCCGGTCCAGACGCCGGCGGCGCCCATCGCCATGCACGCCGCCATCTGGCGTCCGGTCATGATGCCACCCGCCGCCAGCACCGGCACGTCGCGGATTGGTTTTATTGCCTTGATCACCTCGGGCACCAGCACCATGGTGGAAACCTCGCCGCAATGGCCGCCAGCCTCGGTGCCCTGCACCACCAGAACATCGACGCCGGCCGCGACCTGACGCAGCGCATGCTCCTTGGCGCCAACCAAGGCCGCGACCGGGACGCCGTGCTGCTTCCCCATATCGATCATCGCTTTCGGCGGCACGCCCAGCGCGTTTGCAATCAGCCGGATCGGATGACGGAACGACGCATCGAGCACTTCCAGCGCGCATTGCGCATCGAACGGCTGCGGCTGGTTGTCGGCGACGTTGGTCGTCGTCAGTTCGATGCCGTATTTCTTCAGGAGGTTGCGGGTGAAGGCGCGATGTTCGCTCGAAATCCGCGCCTCCAGGCTTTTCCAGGTGACGTTTTTTTCGCCTGCCGTCGAAATGTTTTCGGGGATCAGTACGTCGAGCCCGTAGGGCTTGCCGTCGACGTGATCGTCGATCCATTTCAGTTCCTGCTCGATCGATTCAGGCGTATGCGAGGTGGCCCCTAACACACCGAAACCTCCGGCGCGGCTCACCGCCGCAACCACGTCACGGCAATGGCTGAAAGCCAGCAAGGGAAATTCAATTCCCAGCATGTCGCAGATCGGCGATTTCATGGTGTTGTCACTCCCAGCGGCAGCCTTTTTGGCAATGCTCGTACTTTGTTTGAATTTTCGCGAATTCTCTGACGACGCTAACCCATCATGGGCGGTCGTGCCAAGCGCGGGATGCAGATCCAAATACTGCTGTCATCATCCGCGAAAGCGGATGATCCAGTATTCCAGAGACAACGGTGATTGATCGATAGGCCGCGGCGTACTGGATACCCGCTGGAGCCTGTCATCGGGCTCGCCGAAGGCGAGACCCGGTGGCGGGTATGACGACTGTGCTTTGAAGCCGCCCCAGCCTGCATTTTTGTCTCTTGCGCTTTCGCGCCGCGGGTAGAATGCTGGTGGGCAACATAAGAAAAATCAAGGAGTTCGAATGTCCGCCTTGCAACCGGTTTCCGGCAAAAGCCACGCCGCAGGCACTGAGACCTACGATGTCGTCGTGGTCGGCGCAGGTTTTGCCGGCATGTACATGCTGCACAGGCTGCGCGGGCTGGGATTGTCGGTTCGGGTCTACGAGCAGGGTGGCGATGTCGGCGGCACCTGGTACTGGAACCGGTATCCCGGCGCGCGCTGCGATGTCGAAAGCATGCAGTATTCCTATTCATTCTCCGATGAACTGCAGCAGGATTGGGACTGGAGCGAGCGCTACGCGCCGCAGCCCGAAATTCTGAGATACGCCAACCACGTCGCCGACCGCTTCAACCTGCGCCCTGACATTCAACTCAATACCCGCGTCGATCGGGCCAGCTTCGACGAAAGCGNNNGGTCGCCACATCCGACGGCAATACCGTGACGGCAAAATACGTCGTGCTCGCCACCGGCTGCCTCTCGAACGCGCGGATGCCGGATATCAAGGGCCTCACCGGTTTCAAGGGCAAGGTCTATCACACCGGTCATTGGCCGCATGAGCCAGTGGATTTCAGAGGCCTTCGTGTTGCCGTGATCGGCACCGGCTCATCGGGCATCCAGTCGGTGCCTGTGATCGCCGAACAGGCCAGCCATCTCACCGTGTTCCAGCGCACCGCGAATTTTTCCATTCCCGCCCGCAATGAGTCGCTGACATCGGAGGAGCGCGAGGCGTTTCGCGCAAAATATCCGGAAGTGAGGCGCTTTGCGCGTGAAGAGGCGCGCAACGGCATCTACACCGAGATGCCCGATCGCGGTGCGCTCGATGACGGCGACAACGAGCGCCGCGCCAGATACGAATCGCGCTGGGCCCATGGCGGCCTGACCTTCATGTCGGTCTACAACAATCTGGCGCTCGACAAGGCGGCCAACGACACCGCCGCCGATTTCGTCCGCGAAAAGATCGCGGAGATCGTAAAAGACCCGCAAACGGCAAAACTGCTGCAGCCGAACAATCACCCCATTGGCTCGAAGCGCATCTGCGTCGATACCGATTATTTTGCCACCTTCAATCGTCCCAACGTGACACTGGTCGATATCAGGTCCAATCCGATCGAAGAGATATTGCCGAATGCGGTGCGCACCGCCGCCAGGGATTACGAGGTCGACGCATTGGTGCTGGCAACCGGCTTCGACGCCATGACGGGGTCCGTGGCAAAAATCGATATTCGCGGCCGTAATGGACAGACGCTGAACCAGAAATGGGCGGAGGGCCCCAAAACTTATCTCGGCCTGATGAGCGCGGGTTTTCCAAACCTGTTCATCATAACATGATGGTCTCGATCGAGCAGCACGTCGATTGGATCACCGATTGCATCGCCTACATGCGCGATCGCGGCTTTGAGGCCATGGAAGCAGAAAGGCAGGCCGAGGACAGTTGGGTCGCGCACGTCAACGAGGTCGCGCATACCACGCTCTACCCGCAGGCCAATTCCTGGTACACGGGCGCCAACATCCCCGGCAAGCCTCAGATCTTCATGCCCTACATCGGCGGCGTCGGAGTGTACCGCCAGATCTGCAATAACGTCGCGACGAAGGGTTACAAAGGTTTTGTCATGATGGCGGCGGAGCAGCCGCGCGCCGCGGCAGTTTCCTAATTGTCGTCATTGCGAGCCAGCGGGTCTCGCGAATGCGCGCCCAATGACAGGCTCGACGAAGCAATCCATGGTTCAGTGGAGGTGCGGATTGCTTCGTTGCTGCGCTCCTCGCGATGACGGGTGAGTACCCGAAGCATCCGCAAGGCAAGGGTGCCGGCGAAATGCTGCTCGTGCCGGTCATGGCCGCCGTCGCCAACGTCATCCACAACGCGCCGGGAAAACGCTTCTACAGCCTACCGATGTGCCGCCGAAAGTAGTAGCGGCTCTGGAAGAGAGACGGGCTTGGCCTTACGCCGCGCGCATCTCGCGAAGTGTGCTTAATGTGCCATTCCAAAGCTCGATCCTGGCCTTGATGCTGTTGCACGCGGCGCGCAGAGCCCGTTCGTCCCTCTGGGGCGAGTCCGCGACCAGACCTTCAAGCAGTTCCCGTCCCATTGGACCGTGACTGTCGCCATCGAGCTCGATGTGCCGATCGATGTAGTAGATGAAATGACGCAAGGAATCGTTGCCGTGCCTCGCGCCAGCGAGCGTCTTTTGCAGCCTGCTGAACATCTCCGGGATGATGTCCTCGCGGCCGTAAAAGAATGCCGCCAAGACTTCTTCCGTCGACCCCGAGTGAGCCAGCGCCATCGTATGCGCGACAAAGGCTTGCACATGAGGCGGCACACCGGTCCGCACCATAGCCGCTTCGACCGAAGTACCGACCCGCGCCAGCGAGCGGAAGGTGTCGAATTGGCGGGTGCTGGCGCCGACGTCCGCCATGGCGCGGAGGTAGAGATCGAGGTGGCTGACATAGGAGCCGTCCGGATCGACGTCCGTCTCCTCGCCGATCACGATGTCGTTGATCAGGCGCGCAGCCCGTGCGTTGTCCGCCGGGAACCACGGCACTTTTGTGCACGTCAGGTCTTGCTGTAGCCGCTTCAGGAGCGACATGAAATCCCAGACGGCGAAGACGTGGTCTTCCATGAATCGCCTCAGATCGGTGAGTGAAGCGACCTCCGCGTAAACGGGGTGGTCCAGAAGCCCGGCGCGAAGGGTGGCGAGGCAGTAACGGTCCTGTTTCGGCATGTTTGACCTTTATTTCGGCATGTTTGATTTGACCTTGGCTCTCTGAGCGAGAATGGGGAGACCGTGCTACCTCGTGATTTCAGCAACAGGAAATAGAGTTACGGCCGTAACCGTGAACTGCGATCGACGAATGTATCGACGAATGCATTCACGAGCTGGTTGCTTGCTGCGCAAACCAGCTCTCGCTTCCGCGATCGACTCAATGCATCAGGGAATCGCCAGATCCGCAGCAACGTCGCGGCGAAAGGCTACAGAGGTTTTGTCATGATGGCGGCGGAGCAGCCGCAGAAGATAGCGGCGTCATCCGCGTAAGAAAAACGACATTAGATGGAGGGCATTCGGTATCCTGAGTGACCTAGCGATACGCCCTCCAGGCCGTTGGCTGTCGTGCGCCATGAACGAACATAGCCGTTTGCATCACCGCCACCCCAAACGCTACCGGCGACATGGAGCGCGGTGCTCTTGCCGGTAGAAGACGCTCCCTTGAAGTGGGTGCCGCCTCAGCTGCGCACGGTCCGATCAAAGGCCCGGCGAACGCCGCAGAGATCGCCAACACCAGCCGGCTATTGCCGACAGCGTAGCGCCCAACGCTTTGCTGCCAGCTTTCGAGCGTCCCGGCCTGGCGGAAGGAATGCTCTTGCGCGGTGGCGTTCTGGAGCGGGAGCATGTCCCGTTCATCCAACCCGAAGCAATCACCGGCATCACAAACGAGTTGCCATGCCAACCGACGCGCTGGGTTGCACGCGCGGGGTTGGGCGACTTGACCTGCGGTAGGAACGAATTGAACAGGCTGCGGGCCGTGAAGCAGGGCGCGGACGGCGTGCCGGCAGCCGATATCTGTCGGAAGGCTGGAATTAGCCAGGCGACCTACTTCAACTGGAGGAAAAAGTATGACGGGCTTCAGCCGCCTGAGATGCGGCGGCTGAAGGCCCTGGAAGACGAGAACGCCAAGCCGACCGACAACATGTTTATCGAGGCCTTCAATGGACGCTTCCGAGCGGAATGTCTCAGCGTGCACTGGTTCCAGACGCTTGACGATGCCCGATCAAAAATGGAGGATTGGCGCAGATACTACAATGAAGAGCGCCCGCGGCGCCATCGGGAACAAGCCCCCGATCATGTTGCAAAACCACGATGGGGCCACCAGCCCGCCACCGTAAAAAGGCCGGAAAGATCTAACCTCCGGCGATCCAAAGAATGGGCGGTTCAATCAACCCGGGACTCTACTCATCGCTGGATGAAAGAAGGGGCTCAGGTCAAAAAGGTTTGCTAAAATAATGCTGCTAATTAGAGCCAAGGTGAAGAAAAGCAAAATTCAAGGAGTTGGATTATTTGCTGCTCAATTTGTTTCAAAAGGGACAAAGACCTGGAAACTAAAACCAAAAATTGACCTGGTTATAACAGCCTCAGAGTATAAAAAGTTACCAAAGATTTTTCGCAAGAACATCGAGCATCATATCTACCAGTGCAAGTTTACAAAAAAATGGATATTCTGTACCGATGATGCCAGGTTTATGAACCGTTCATCCAGACCCAACATCAAGACTGTTCGAGGAATGTATGATGTTTCGCTACGAGATATAAAGAAAGGCGAAGAATTAACTGTAGACTATGATATGTTTGAGTAATGCGAGAGAAACCTGCAAACAGGAGAGCAACAAGCGGCAGTACAAACCACTAGCGTCTTTTACAATTTCAATTGCTTCGATGGAAAATGCTAAATTGCGAGCAACCCGGCGCTCGGGATATTAGGGGATGGAGAGAACGTTGTCCGCCTAGGCGACGACTTGATCGACCGCGAGATTTATAAGCATGTTCTGATCGCCCCTGTAGCAATTAGCGGGACCTACCTCGAAGAGCGGCACCCGCGCGGTGGCAAATATTTTGAGGTCCTTCTCGGCGATAGCGGGCTTGCGCGATTTTAATTTAGAAACAATCGCCGTCCTTTGGCACTCCCCGCCAGGCCCAAACCAGCGTTGGAGCAAGGCCGAAGGCGGCGCTGGAGGCGAAGGGATGAGGCTGCGCAGCTGTGTTGATTCCGACGTTGATTGATTTGGACCCCGTTTTCAGTCGCCTTCCCGAAACTTGGCAATGAGCGGCCCCAACAGGTTGGAAAAATCATCACTCCAGGGATGTTCGCCCGGCGCCGGTGTTTGCAATTCCCAGTCTTTCAACAGACCAAAATCATCATCGTTCCTTGCCAAAATCATGACGGTCGAAAACTTGATCATCGGATCGCCACCCGAAACTTCGTCTTCGTCATAAAGCCTCGCGATCAGTTTTTCACTCGTGGCTGTCTCGGTCACCACACCCCTCAAGTCGAGGTGATGGTTGGAGATGTGCGTGATGATGATGCCCCCGGGATTGAGCCGCGACAGATAAATTCGCAGTGCCTCCCGGGTCAGCAAATGAACCGGAATCGAATCCGATGAGAAGGCGTCGACGACGATCACATCGTAACGTGCATCCGTTGCATCGGCGATCGTCAGTCGTGCATCGCCAAGAACGATATTCGCGTCTGGTTTACAGTCCCGCAGGAAGGTAAAGCGTTGGGGATCCCGAGCGATACGGATGACCTCAGCGTCGATTTCATAATAATCAAGATGGTCGCCTGGCTTCATAAGGCAGGCAATCGAGCCGGCGCCAAGACCAATAACCGCGGCGTGAATGGGCCCTTTCTTCTTGTCCTGCACAGCGTCGACCGCTTCCGCGATCGGGGAATCAGGATGGTAATAGGTGGACGGTTGCGGCCGGCCGGTGACCGGCCTGCCGTCGTCGGTGGTCAATCGCTGCGCCCCGTGCAACTCCATGCCGTGGCGCAACACGCGGAAGCGACCGTCCGGCGTCACCTCGATCTTGTGGACACCAAAAAAACTACGCGCCGTTTCCAGGTTCCTCACATTCGGCGGGTAAGTTCGAGTTACAACGAAGACGGCGGCAAACAGCACGGCTAGCCGCAATGGCAAGTTACGGACTGCAACTGCCCACGCGACCAGTATGACTACAGCACCCCAAACAATCCAGTTATAGGGTGGAATGACCGAGAAACCTTGGTGTAACCCGGGCAGCGCGGCGATAACGACAAGCGCAACCACCATTACAAGAAGCCTGGCTTCCTTTTGCTTCGGCCAGGCGAGCCCGGGCCGCGCCAGCGCGGCCGCAACCACCAGAAGCGGGTATTCTGCGGTCCATGAAAAGATACGGGGAGCGATTAGCCCTGAAAAAATTCCACCGAGTACGCCGCCCAGCGACATGCAGAAATAGAACCGCGTGAGATAGGCTGCTTGCGGACGCGTGGCCGCCATCAAGCCGTGGCATATCATCGCCGTGACGAAGAACGTCAGCAAGTGGAGCGCAACATCGACGGTCAGCCATGTGCGGATATCGAGCGCGAGCGTCAGCACGAGCAATGCCAGTAAAAACGGCTGCAGCTTGATCCAGGTGGCTTGTTGGACAAACGTGCGCTGGCTGAACACCAAAATGAAGCTGATCAGGTAGAGCGATAGGGGAAGCACCCACAGAAATGGCGCAGCAGCCACATCTGTCGTGATGTGAGTTGTCGCCGCGATCATTAACGCTGATGGCACGAAGGCGAGCGCCACCCAATAGGCCATACGAGCAAACACCGGAGCGGCTTCTGTCGACTGCGCGGGCGGCAAAATGGCCTCGTCTTCGCGGCGGAAGAACACCAAACTTCCACATAGTGCGAGCAACGCGATGAGCAGGTAATAGCCAGAGCGCCAGATGCTGCCTTGAAAGCTGAGTGTCGAAAATGGTTCAGCAACGAACGGGTACGCAAATAGTGCCAGAAGGCTTCCGATATTGCTTGCCGCGTAGAGAAAATAGGGATTTTCGGCCTGTAGAAGACCAGAGCGAGCAAACCACGCTTGCAGCAGGGGCCCGTTAGCGGACAGCGCAAAGAAGGGAAAGCCAATGGAAACACTGAACAGCCCGAGCAAAAACAATTGCTCGCGGTCGGCTGGCGGCAAGCCCCAGCCTTTGGCAACGGCAACCGGCAGAAAAATGGCTCCGCCCAGCATTACTGCGAGGTGGATCAGTAAAGCGAGCGGACCGCGTACGAAACGGGTGAGAATATCGGCATATGCGTAACCCAGTAGCAGGATGCCCTGAAAGAATACCATGGCTACGGCCCATACCGATGGTGAGCCGCCAAAGCGCGGCAACACCATCTTCGTGAACATAGGCTGCACGGCGAATAACAACCCAGCGCTGAGGAAAATTGCTGCCGTATAGATCGGAATCAGGAGAGTTGAAGAACTATTTGTCTTGACGGACGTGGTTTCGCCCCGATCGCTCACAGACATATCGAGTCACTCATTCCTGCATTAATTCGTTCGCTTTTATCCCGTCGTATCCAACGGTTCAGAGCTTTGAGCCTCCCAGGCTGAAAGCGGACGCCGGTCAGCGCTTCGTATTTGTGCCATCACCCGATATCGAACGTAAAGGGGGAGTTCTCAT
>WNFJ01019372.1_pt1 | contig 15277 bp, 14 predicted proteins | sample 5400461 | NCBI WGS metagenome assembly WNFJ01 (sample SAMN13153349, study PRJNA577476) | soil metagenome | isolation source: 115 cm saprolite on Douglas fir-dominated hillslope | place: USA:California | collected 2013-09-17 | reverse complement strand
CCATCTCGAGATCTCGCAGGAGGCCACCATGGAGATCTTGATCCAGGCCAAGAAGTCCGCGGCCGATCCTCAGATGAAAGCCTACGCGCAGGCCAAGCTCGAGAAACTGACGCGTCATTTCGACCACATCCTCCAGGTCCACATGGAGCTCGGCACGGAGAAGAACAAGAGCCTCGAGACCATGAAGGTTGCCGAGCTCACCGTGCATGTGACCGGCCGCACCGGCAACATCCTGAAAGCCGTCCAGTCGGCCGAGCACATGAACGAGGCGGTGGATCTCGTGATCGACAAGATGGACCGGCAAATCCGCCAGCACAAGGAGAAGCTCAAGGACCATCGGCGCGCCAAGTCCACGGCGCCCCTCGCCCAGGAGCCGGCCGCGGCGGTGCGCTCCAACGGGGTGGCCCGCATCAAACGCTTCAAGATGAAGCCGATATCGGAGGACCAGGCCCGCGAGCAGATGGACGAGTTGGGCCACGCCTTCTTTCTCTTCCTCAACGAGGACAGCCAGGAGCTCAACCTGCTCTATCGGCGGCACGACGGGTCATTTGGCCTGCTGGAGGCGGACCTCTCCTAGCTTCGAGCTCCGTTTGGTCCGCGGAGGTGCGGGTATCCTTACTAGTTGCGGTATAGCGTGTAACCAATGAGCGTTCTTACCAAAGTCTTAGGCGACCCGAACGCGCGCGAGGTCAAGCGGCACCTCGAGCGGGTCGCGGACATCAACGAGCTCGAGCCGCTGATCGAGAAGCTCTCCCCAGACGAGCTGAAGGCGAAGACGTCGGAGCTTCGCGAGCGGCTGGAGAAGGGCGAGGCGCTCGATGACGTGCTCGTCGAGGCCTTCGCCGTCGTTCGCGAGGCGTCCCGCCGCACCATTGGGCTGCGGCCCTTCGACGTTCAACTGGTCGGCGGGATCGTGCTCCACCAGGGAAAGATCGCCGAAATGAAGACCGGCGAGGGCAAGACGCTGGTCGCGGTGCTGCCGCTCTACCTCAATGCGCTGGAAACCAAGGGCGCGCACCTGATCACCGTCAACGACTATCTGGCCCGGCGCGACGCCGGCTGGAACGGCCCCATCTACCACGCGCTCGGGATGAGCGTGGCGGTGATCGGCCACGAGATGTCGCTGCTGTACGACCCCGATTTCCTCGACGAGACGCACCCTGATCCGCGCTTGCAGCACCTGCGCCCCATCAGCCGAGCCGAGGCCTACCAGGCCGACATTACCTACGGCACCAACAGCGAGTTTGGCTTCGACTACCTGCGCGACAACATGGCAGTCGACCTCTCGCAATGCGTGCAGCGCGGCCTCAACTTCGCGATCGTCGACGAGGTCGACAGCATTCTGATCGACGAGGCGCGCACCCCGCTCATCATCTCCGGCCAGGGCCAGGAGTCGACCGAGAAGTACTACCAGTACGCGAAGCTGATCCCCAGGCTTTCGGAGACTGACTTTACCGTCGACGAAAAGACGAAGTCGGCCGCCCTTACGGAAGAAGGGATCGCGAAGATCGAGCGCTGGACCGGCATCAAGAACGTCTACGAGCTCGAACACGTCGACGAGGCGCACCAGATCAACCAGGCGCTCAAGGCCTACACGCTTTTTCACCGCGACCGTGACTACCTGGTCAAGGACGGCGAGGTCATCATCGTCGACGAGTTCACCGGCCGGCAGCAGCCGGGTCGCCGCTGGTCGGACGGCCTGCACCAGGCGGTCGAGGCGAAAGAGGGCGTCAAGGTCCAGCAGGAGACCCAGACGCTGGCCACCATCACCTACCAGAACTACTTCCGCCTCTACACCAAGCTCGCCGGGATGACCGGCACCGCGGTGACCGAGGCCGAGGAGTTCGACAAGATCTACAAGCTGCAGGTAGTCGTGATTCCAACCCACAAGCCGATGATCCGCGACGATAACGCCGACCTCATTTACAAGACCGAGGACGCCAAGTTCAAGGCGGTCGCCGACGAGATCCAGGAGGTTGCCAGCGGCGGCCGCCCGGTCCTGGTCGGGACGGTGTCGGTCGAGAAATCGGAGCGCCTTGCGCGGCTCCTGGAAAAGCGCGGGGTGCGGCACGAAGTCCTCAACGCCAAGCAGCACGAGCGGGAGGCGCTGATCGTCGCCAATGCCGGTCAGCCAGGCGCGGTGACGATCGCGACCAACATGGCCGGCCGCGGCACCGACATCGTGCTCGGTCCGGGCGTGGCGAACGGCGGTGGGCTCCACATCGTCGGCACGGAACGGCACGAGAGCCGCCGGATCGACAACCAGCTCCGCGGCCGCGCCGGCCGCCAGGGTGACCCCGGCTCGTCGCGGTTTTTCCTGGCGCTGGACGACGACCTGATGCGGATCTTCGGTGGCGAGAGGATCAAGGGCATGATGAACATGCTGCGGGTCGCCGACGACGAGCCCATCGAATCGCGGCTGGTCTCGCGACAGATCGAGGGGGCGCAGACCAAGGTCGAAGGCCACAACTTCGATGCCCGCCGTTACCTGGTCGAGTACGACGACGTCATGAACAAGCAGCGCGAGATCATCTACGGCGAGCGTCGCAAGGTCCTCGAGGGCGCCGATCTCCGCGAGCAAGTCCAGGGATGGATCCGCAAGGTGATCGAAGACGCCGTCAACGAGCGCTGCGAGTCACGGCACCCCGACAACTGGGACCTCGAGGGCCTCGTCGGGCAGCTGAGCGCCGTCTTTCCGCTGCCGCCCTTCAGCGAGCTGTCGGCGGACGAATTTGGCGAGACCAAGGAAGCGGTCGTCGAGCGCCTGATGGAGTATGCCGATGCGGCCTACAAGGCGAAAGAGGCGGAGATGACCGAGCCGATGATGCGGAAAATCGAGCAGTTCGTCGTGCTCAAGACCATCGACGCGAAGTGGATCAGCTACCTCACCGAGATGGAGCACTTCAAGGAAGGCATAGGGCTGCGCGCGTTTGGACAGAAGGATCCGCTGGTCGAGTACAAGAACGAAGCGTTCCAGGCGTTCCAGGATCTGCTCAACGGTATCCAGTTCGATATCGCCTCTACCGTCTTTCGGGTGCAACTCGTCAAGGAGCCGCCCACGCCGACGCCTCCGCTCGCGATGGCGACCGCGCGCGGCCGGCAGGCCGGGGCTGCCGGCGCCACCGCGGGCAGCCCCAATGGCGGCGGGAGTCCCGCGCCTGTGCCCGCGGGGAAGATCGGCCGCAACGACCCGTGCTACTGCGGCAGCGGCAAGAAGTACAAGAAGTGCCACGGACGGTAGCCCGGCGCGATTAGATCGGCGGGCTTGGGGTAGGATTTCGGGCGATGGCTAAAAAGAAGAGCGTGTCAGGCAAGGACGCGAAGACCAAGGCGGCCCCTGCGGCCCCTGCGGCCCCTGCGAACCCGGCAACCCCGGCTGCGCCGGCGCGCCTGCCGTTCCGCCGGCCGCAATCGTTGAACTTTGCCGGTGTCGGCCGAAACGACATCTGTCCCTGCGGCAGCGGCAAGCGCTTCAAGAACTGCCACGGACACTAACCATGGACGAGATCCTCGAACACGGCAACGACCTGCTGAAGAAGATTCTCCAGCTCCAGGAGCACCTTTGACCTGCCCCAGAAGGATGAGCGGCTCGCCGCGCTCCAAAAAGAGCTAAACGACCCCAATCTCTGGCAGGACCCGCCGCGGGCGCAGCGGCTCGCGCAGGAGGCCAAGGGCCTTCGCGATGAGGTTTCCGTCTGGCACAAGCTCGAGGCCCGGGCTCGGGACGTGATCGGCCTCGCCGAGCTGGCGATCGCCGAGGGCGATGGGCACATCGAAGCCACGCTGCAGGAGGACCTCAAGGCGCTGGACAAGGACGTCAGCCGCCAGGAGGTCGACCTGCTCTTCGCCAACCCCTACGCCGAGCACCCCGCCCTGGTCAGCATCCATGCCGGCGCGGGCGGCACCGACTCGCAGGACTGGACCGAAATCCTGCTGCGCATGTACCTGCGCTGGGCGGAACGGCGCAAGATGCACGCCGAGATCCTGGACGAGGCGCCCGGTGAAGAGGCCGGCTACAAGAGCGTGACGGTCCGGATCACGGGCAAGCGCGCCTTCGGCTGGTTGCGGGCCGAGCGCGGCGTCCATCGGCTCGTCCGGCTCTCGCCCTTCGACCAGGCACACCGGCGCCACACCTCCTTCGCGCTGGTCGAGGTGATCCCCGAGATCGAAGACGACACCGACATCGAGATCCGGCCCGAGGATCTCAAGGTCGACGTCTACCGGTCGAGCGGGGCCGGGGGCCAGCACGTCAACAAGACCTCATCGGCAGTACGCATGACCCACCTGCCGACCGGCATCATCGTCACCTGCCAGAACGAGCGCTCACAGATCAAGAACCGCGACATGGCGCTCAAGGTGCTTCGCTCGCGGCTGGTCGCGTTGCGCGAGCAGCAGCGGTTGGACCAGCGACAGGAACTGAAGGGCGAGCATCAGTCGAACGAGTGGGGCAGCCAGATCCGCAGCTACGTCCTGCACCCGTATACGCTGGTAAAGGACCATCGCACCGGCTACGAGACCGGCAATGTCCAGGCGGTCCTCGACGGCGACCTCGACAACTTCATGGAAGCGTTCCTCCGCCTCGACGCCGGCCGCGAAGGCCAAGCCGCTTAGCGATCTTGTCCCATGACGGGCGGGTCGCGGTCGACGACGCCGACCAACCGGGCGGCGAGCGCGGCCAGGATGACATTGATTGCCGCCGGCCACCAATTCACGTCATAACCAAACACGACAAGCACCAGAGGGCCGCACGCCACCACGACAGCGAATAAGACGAGGCTGACGAGGGCACCGAGCCTCCCTGCCGGAAAAGGCCGAATGACAAGGTAGAGCGGCACGGCGGTCAGCACCACGTCAACCGCGAACAGCAGCCATGAGAAATTGGAGAAGCCGCCGAGCAAGTCAAAGGTGATGCCGCTCGAGTCACCATCGGGAATCGGAGTTCCAAAGTAGCCGCCCGACAGCGACCCGACGAGGACGATCGCCCCTTGTAACGCAAAGCTGAAGATGATGGCCACCCTGACCGCCCGACCGCCGCCCCGGATCGTCATCAGGCGGCGAGAGCGGGCGAGTGATCCTGCGTTTGGAGTCGGCGTTCGTTTCGTAGCGCGACGCAGACGCTGGCGAAGACGATCAGCATCCCGATGAAGAAGGCCTCGCCCATCAACCGGGTGACCCCAAGCGGGATCAGGTCGAGCGGACCGAACCAGTGGGGGAGAGGATAGACGATCAGCAGGTAGTGGATGGCGGGCGCCGCCGAGAAGCAGACCCATCCTCCCAGCAACAGGCGGATTTGCCCCCGCGACATGACGCCGCTCAGGGCCTGCCGGATGAGCAGGGCGATCGGCAAGATAAGGATCACCAGCGGAAAGCTCCAGGTGACGCTGCTGATCAACGGCAGGGCGGTGACGGCGAGGGCGAACTCGAGCCCGGACCGGCCAGTGCGCGAGGTCATCCGCAACACGACGGCGAGCAACACCAGGACCGCCGGCCAGTCGATCAGCCGCCCGCACCAGCCGGCGCTCCCGCCGTGGTTCGCCGTGTTGGGATCGCACAGCCGCGTGGCGACGCCGGCCAGCGACTGATTTTCTCGATAGCCGGTACCGGCCGCCAGGTTCGGCAGCATCTCGCGGAAGTAATAGATGTTGTGGTCGATCCCGGTGACGGCCAGGCCGAGCGCCAACCCGCCGAGCCCGATGACGGCAGCCGCGGCCAGCAGCTTCCAGTGCCGTCGCCAGGCCAGGTAGGGGAGAAGGGCCGCGGGGAAGAGCTTGAAGATCGCCGCCGCGCCGACCAGCACCCCGCTGGCGACGTCGCGCCGGCGTAACCAGAAGGCCCAGGCACCGGTGAGCAGCAGCAGGAGGAGGGAGTTCATCGTCCCGGCGAGCACCGTGTTCGCGAGCGGCAAGAAGGTCGTGAGCACGGCCACGATCGCCAGCAACTCGGCTCGACGCGGCCGGCCAATCACCTGGTAGACGATCAGCAAGCTGGCCAGGACCGCGGCCTGGATCGCAAACAACCAGATCCGGACGGCGAGGTCGTTCGACACCCAGGTGAGGGGAATCAGCGTCACCGCGAACGCCGGCGGATAAAGGTAGCCGCTGCTGAGCGACCAGTCCCACGTCACGTGATTGCGAATGAAGTTCGCATAGGGGTCGCCACCGGTCGTGATCTGGTGGGAGGCGAACAGGTAGTCCTGGAAGTCATCGGCGCGAGGCGCCTGGGGGCCCAGCAGGGGCAGCAGGAAACGCCAGGCGTAGAACGCCAGCAGGATCCCGATCAGGGCGCTGAGGGCAACCTGGCGCGCATCAGGCCAGCCCAGCAATCGGCGCACGGCGATATAACCGGGTCCTCGCGCCACTCACGCCCGCCGTTACACGGCCGTCACAAGATCCCGGAAACCGGCCGCACGGTTCCCACTGTCAGCCGGTTGTGGTTGCGCAGCGTCGGCTCGGCAAAGGTGCTGAGCGCCTCCCGCTCGCCCTGGTCGAGCCAACCCAGGCTGTCCAGCGCCGCCATCACGGCAACCGAGGTCCAGGTCCCATCACCGCTCTCAAGCTTGACCGAAAGCCCGAGCTTCGATCGCTGGTCTCCGGTGCAATGCGCGCCGGCGGCGCCGCCCTTGGCCAGCAACCGTCCGCCGGTGACCTCCATCAGCCGGGTGTCGAAGCGGTCGGTGCCGCCGATCAGAAACGGGTGCCGCGTCATCGCCCCGACAACCATCCGCGGTATCTCATCGGTGGAAGTCAGCAGGGCGGCGAAGCTTCGCGCCATGCCGGCGAGCGGCACGGCGGCATTTGGCGCGCTGCAGCCGTCGATGCCGTAATGGATGACGGCCGGCGGGCAGCCGGTGAACGTCGCGATCACACCACGGATGCGCTCCTGGACCGGATGGGCGGGATCGAGGTACGTTTCCAGTGGCGCGTTCAGCGCGCAGGCCGCGGCGAGCATGCCGGCGTGCTTGCCGGAGCAGTTGTTGAACACCGCCAGCGGCTCGTCGAGCTGACGGCGCGCCGCTGACGCCGCGGGTTCGTAGTAGGGCCAGTGAGCGCCGCACTGCAGGGCCGACTCCGCGATCCCAGCGCGCCGCAGCAGGCCGCGGACGATCTCCACATGACGCGGCTCGCCATTATGTGAGGCGGCCATGATGGCAGTGTGCTCGTCGCCGAGCTCAAAGCGCGCGACGATCCCGGTACTGAGGCTGCCGATCGCCTGGAAGGGCTTGGCGCAGGATCGAAAGTACGTCACATGGCTGGGGTCGCCGCGGCTCGCGTGCACCTGGCCCTCCGCATCGACCACGGCCACGTGGCCGAGGTGGATTCCCTCCTCGACCCCGCCGCGTTCGACGCGGACCAGCGGGGCGGCGGAGTTCGGCATTCGCTTGAGTATAAAAAGAAGGTAGTCCGCCTTCTTTGGACGCACGGTGAATTGACACTGCAATGCGCGACGAGATGCCCTATACTGCGCGAGTCGTTCGGCCCGAAAGGGCCCAGCCTGCCGTGGCCCCGGCTTTCGTAATGGATTTGTTCTCGTGCCAGCAACAACCACGACCCTGCCGATACGGACGACGCTGCCAGAGAAGGCGCGCGTGGCCGCGGTAGTGCCCCCTGTGCCTGCCGCCCCGCAGATCAGCCTGCAGGGCGTCGAGAAGAAATATCCGAATGGGACGGTCGCCCTGCGCGACGTCACGATCGAAATTCCCAAGCAGGACTTCGTCTTCCTCGTCGGTCCCAGTGGCGCCGGCAAGTCGACGCTGGTCCGCCTTTTGATCCGCGAAGAGAAGGTCACTGCCGGAACCATCCAGATCGAGGGGCAGGACCTGAGCCGCTTGAAGCGGCGGCACCTACCCTACTTGCGCCGCAAGATCGGCATGGTCTTCCAGGACTTCAAGCTGCTGCCGAACCTGACCGTGTTCCAGAACGTCGCCTTCGCGCTGCGCGTGACCGAGGGCTCCCTCCGCCACCTCAAGCCGAAGGTCGAAGAAGTCCTCAGCATCGTGGGGCTGGAAGGGAAGGAGACCAAGTACCCGGACCAGCTTTCGGGCGGCGAGCAACAGCGGGTGGCGATCGCGCGGGCGCTCGTCCATGACCCGCGAATTTTTCTCGCCGATGAGCCCACCGGAAACCTGGACCCGGCCACCGCGTGGGAGATCATTCAACTGCTCTTGCAGATCAATGCGCGAGGCACCACGGTCCTGATGGCAACGCACAACCGCGAGATCGTGGATGTGATGCGCCGCCGGGTGGTGGCGATCGAAGCCGGCCAGATTGTCAGAGACGAGGATGCGGGAGGGTACCATGCACCGGCTCTGGAATCGCGTTGATTTTGCTTTCAGCAGCGCCTGGCAGAATTTCTGGCGCAATGCCGCGGTCAGCATCGCCAGCGTGCTCATCGTCTGGGTCGTCCTGCTCGCCCTCGGCAGCCTGCTGCTCGTGCTGCACTCGCTCGACCAGATCGTCGCGTTGGAGAAGCACAAGGCGAGCGCGATCTCGGTCTTTCTGGCCGACACCACCCCGCTCAGCAGCGCCATGGATTTCAAGCTGCACCTGGAGAATGACCCGCGGGTGACGAGCGTGAGCTACGTTTCCAAGGATCAGGCGTGGGCCCGGTTTCGGCAGTTGCCGGCGCTAGACCCGGGCCTGCTCGCCACCCTGGGCAGCAACCCGCTGCCGGCCAGCCTCGACGTGACCGTCAAAGACATCCGCGACCTCGGGGCGATCGACCAGGAGGTGCGGACCTCGCCGCTGGTCGACAAGAACCCGGCGACGAACTATGCTCCCGACGTGATCGACAAGATCATCCTGCTCGCTCGGGTCGCGGGCGTTGCCGGGCTGGTCCTCATCGTCGGCCTGACTGGGCTGTCGGTGTTCATCATCATGCTCACGATCCGGACCGCGATCTATCTCCGCCGCAAGGAGATCGAGGTGATGAAGCTGGTGGGCGCCACCGACTGGTTCGTGCGCTGGCCCTTCATCGTCGAGGGCCTGATCGTCGGCGTCGTCGGAGCCGTGGTAGCAGTGCTCATCGTCGGCTTCGGCTACCGGCCGGCGGTGATCAACCTGCAGAGCGTGTTGATCTTTGTTCCGCTCGCCTTTGATCCCTCTTACCTGCGGCTCGTGCTGGCCGCGATGCTCGCCTTCGGCCTGTTACTGGGAAGCGTCGGGAGCTATCTGGGCGTAAGGCGGTTCCTCAAACAGTGAGGCCGGCGCGCCGCCGCGCGGCCCTTGCCATTGCCGTGCTGACGGTGATGCTGCTCGGCACGATTTCGGAAACGGTCTACGACAAGCAGCACCAGCTGCAAGGCCTCAACGGGCAGATCGTCGCGACCCGGACGCTGATCCGCCAGTTGCTCGACCAGGAACGCGCCCTGAAGAGCCAGATCGCGGCTCTCGATACGCAGCTGACCGCGGTTCAGGGCCAGATCGATCAGGAGACGGCAAAGCTGGTCGTGCTCGGCCAGCAGGTTGATCAGGCAAAGGAACAGCTGGCGCAGAAGAAGGCGGAGCTCGCGCAGCACATCGCCGACTTCGGCCGCCGCATGCGCATCATGTACAAGAGTGGCCAGGTCAGTGGCCTCGAGCTGGTCTTCTCCGCGGCGAACTTTACCGACCTGATGAATCGGATCTTCTTCTTCAACGACATCGTCCGTGAAGACCGCCGCCAGGCTGCCCAGCTGCAGATGGAGCGGGCGGGAATCGAGGTCATCAAGGCAGACCTCGAAGGCAAGCAGACCGAGCAGGCCGGCGTCGTCAAGCAGATCCAGGATCAGAAGGCACAGCTGCAGTCCGTGCGCGACCAGCGGGCCGCCCGCGAGCAGCAGATCGCCGCGATCGAGGCGCAGTTCCAACGGCAGTTGGACGAGATGCAGGCGCAACGCGCTGCCTTGCAAGCCCAGATTGCGTCCTTGATCAAAGAGAGCTACCGCGCGCGCTCATCCGGCAAATGGAAGTGGCCGATTGACGGCGTCATCACGCAGGGCTTCGGTTGTAGCAACTACGCCTTTGAACCCTACGACCCAACCTGCCCGAGCCATCATTTCCACAGCGGCATCGACATCGCCGCCGACTACGGCACGCCGGTGCACGCCGCCGACGGCGGGATCGTTCACAACTTCACCATGGGATGCACCTGGGGAGGCGGGCTGTGCGGCTACGGCCATTACGTGGTGATGGTGCACGCCGGTGGCTTTACCACGCTCTACGGACACCTCTCCGGCTACGCGGCTGCGGAAGGCGCGCAGGTCGACAAGGACACGATCATCGGTTACGAGGGCTCAACCGGGAACTCTACCGGGGCGCACCTGCACTTCGAGATTGACCTCGCCGACATGCCCGTCGACCCGCTCGCGTACCTCCCGATCTCGTGATCGGCCCGACGGCGGACACGCCTTCCGCGGCGCCTGACATTCCGGTGCGGCGAGATAATCCTCTAATGTCCCGAGCCAAGAACATCGCGATCCTGCTGGTGATCGCGATCGCCGCGTTTTACGCCGGCAGCCTCGCCGAGTTTCAGTTTGGTGCCTTCGCCCCCGACTGGGCGAGGTCACTGCTCTTCTACACGCCGCCGAAGTCCAACGTCGACTACCGCGCGCTGGATGAAGTCTTCACGACCATCCAGAAGCATTACGTCAAGCCGAATCCCGATGGCGTCAAGCTGACCGAGGGCGCCGCCGCCGGCATGGTGAGCGGCCTCGGTGACCAGTTCTCCCGCTACCTGACCCCGGAGGAGTACCGCGCCAACCAGAGCTTCCTCAACGGCCAGTTCGCCGGGATCGGCGCGACCGTGCAGATGAAGGCCGACCAGATCGTGCTCGTCGGCATCCTGCCGGGAACGCCGGCGGAGAAAGCGGGCCTCAGGGCGGGGGACGTCGTCACCGCCGTCGACGGGCAAAGCACCAAGGGGTGGACCGCCGACGACGCCGTCAACCACATCCGTGGCAAGGCGGGCACCGCCATCAAGCTCCAGGTCCTCAGGAACGGCGAGACGTTGAATTTCGACCTGACCCGTCAGGAGATCAACGTGCCGAGCGTCGCCACCCATATCTTCGACAACCGCGTGCTCTACGTTCGCGTCTTCGAGTTCGGCAACCGAACGGCGAACGAGTTCGACCAGGCACTCAAGACCAACCTCAACGGATCGGTCAACAGTGTCCTGCTCGACCTGCGGGACAACCCCGGCGGATACGTCGACGCAGCGAACGACGTGATCAGCGAGTTTGTCAGCAGCGGGCCGAGCACCATCCTGGTCTCGCGCGGCGGCACCGAGGATGTGAGAAAGGTCACGGGCAACGGCCGCGCCTACAACAACCCCCTCGTGGTGCTCCTGAACGAGAACTCGGCGAGCGCGTCGGAAATCACCGCGGGCGCGCTCAAGGACTACGGGCGGGGCCAGCTCGTTGGCGTCAAGTCCTTCGGCAAGGGGTCCGTCCAGGAGGATTTCATTCTGCGGGACGGCGACCTGCACCTGACGATCGCCTACTGGTTGACGCCCCACCATCACTCGATCGAGAAGACGGGGATCACGCCCGACAAGACCGTAACCCTCGCCAATGCGCAGGACGAATACGCCGTCGACCGTACGCCAAACGATTTCTCAAAGGACACGCAACTGAGCGCGGCGCTGGCCATCCTGGAGGGTTAGGTGAGCCGCCGGCAGTCGCCTACAATCGTTTCGTATGCCCGATGAGGCGTTTGACGTAGCCGTCATCGGCGGCGGCTCCGCCGGGTATGTCGGCGCAATCCGCGGGGCCCAATTGGGACTCAAAGTCGCCGTTATCGAGAAAGAGAAGGTTGGCGGTACCTGCCTGCACCGCGGCTGCATCCCGACCAAGTCCTTCCTCCATTCGTCCGAGCTGGCGCACCAGTTCCACAACGCCGGCGTGCTGGGCTTGAAGACCGACGGACTCGAGGTGGATTGGCCGGCCGTGCTGAAGCGGAAGGAAGCGGTTGTCAACCAGCTGTGGCGCGGCACGGAGTTCCTGCTCAAGAAGAACAAGGTGACCGTCATTCAGGGTGAGGGCATCATCGAGTCGGAGCACAAGGTCGTGGTCAAGAACAGCGGCCAGGAGATCACCGCAAAAAACCTGGTGATCGCGACCGGGTCGCGGCCCAAGTCGTTGCCCGGCCTCAAGATGGATGGCGATCGCGTCATCAACAGCGACCACGCGGTCAACCTGGCGCAGATGCCCAGGTCGATCGTCATCGTCGGCGCCGGGGCGGTTGGCGCCGAGTTTGCCTGCGTCTACAACGGGTACGGCGCTGACGTGACGCTCATCGAATTCCTCCCGACCCTGTTGCCACTGGAAGATGCGGAGGTGGGTCAGCAACTCGCCAAGGTCCTCAGCAAGCGCGGCATCAAGGTCATGACCGGCGCGCAGGTGCAGCCCGAGACCTTCAAGGCGGCAAACGGCAAGATGACCGTCAGCGTGAAGACCGGCGAGCAGAGCCAGTCCATCGAGGGTGAGCGCCTCCTCGTGGCGGTCGGCCGGGAGGGGATCACCGACGGCTTTGGGCTCGAGAAGCTCGACATCCAGGTCGAAAAGGGTTACATCAAAACCGACGAGCACTACCGCACCGGGCATCCGAACGTCTACGCCGCGGGCGACGTGATCGGCAACTTCTTGCTGGCGCACGTCGCCTATTACGAGGGCGAGCACATCATGGAGTACATCGCCGGAAAGAACCCCAAGCCCCTCGATTACAACCGCGTGCCGCGGGCGACCTACACCTACCCGCAGGTCGCGAGCCTGGGGCTGTCGGAGAAGCAGGCCAAGGACCAGGGGCTCAAGGTCAAGATCGGGAAGTTCCCCCTCGTCGGAAACGCCAAGTCGGTCATCCTCGGGGAAACCGAAGGCTTCGCAAAGATCATCAGCGACGAGGACTCCGGCGATCTGCTGGGCGTCTTCATCATCGGCCCCAACGCGACGGAGCTGATCGCGCAGCCCGCGCTGGCCAAGTTGCTCGAGTCGACGCCGTGGGAGATCGGGGCGAGCATCGCGCCACACCCGACCGTGTCCGAGTCTGTCAAGGAGGCCGCGCTGGCCGTCGACGGCATCGCGATCCACATCTAAGCGATGGCCCTGAAGACTACCGAGATCGAAGCCAAGGGCGGGCAGAGCCGGCATCGGTCCTTGGGACTGAGCGACGGCCAGGCGGTGCGCATCTACGAGGTGATGCGCCTTGCCCGCGCGATCGACGAGCGGATGTGGTTGATCAACCGCCAGGGCCGCGCGCCCTTCGTCATCTCCTGCCAGGGCCAGGAGGGCGCGCAGGTCGGCACCGCGGCTGCGCTCCGGCCGGGTTCCGACTGGGTGGCTCCCTATTACCGCGACGCCGGCGTCATCCTCTGGTTCGGGATGACGGCCCGGGACCAGATGCTGTCCTTCTTTGCCCGGCGTGAGGATCCGAATAGCGGTGGCCGGCAAATGCCTGGACACTTCGGCAACCGCCGGCTGCATATCCTGACGGGCGGCAGCCCGGTCGCGACCCAGCTGCTACACGCCGCCGGCATCGCGCTGGCGTCCAAGCAACGGAAAGAGGATGCGGTCACCGCCGCCTACTTCGGCGAGGGCGCGGCCAGCCAGGGCGACACCCACGAGGCGATGAACTTCGCCGGCATCCACAAGCTGGCGGTCATCTTCGTTTGCGAGAACAACGGTTACGCGATCTCGGTGCCGCAGAGCAGCCAGATGGCCATCCAGAACGTCGCCGACCGCGCGGCGGGCTACGGATTCCCCGGAGTCGTGGTCGACGGCAATGACGTCCTCGCGTGCTACGAGGTCGCGCGTCAGGCGGTCGAGCGCGCCCGGCGCGGCGAGGGGCCAACCCTGATCGAGGCCAAGACGTACCGATTCACGGCCCACTCGAGCGACGATGACGACAAGCGCTACCGGCCGGCGGAAGAGGTTGCCATCTGGCGGCAGAAGGATCCAGTGCAGCGCCACGCGAGGTATCTGCGCGACGCTGGGATCCTGACGGATCCGCTCGAGGAAGAGATCACCGAGCGGGTCAATCAGGAGGTCGATGAGGCAACCGAATACGCGGAAAAAGCGCCGGACCCGACACCGGACGACCTGACCAGGTTCGTTTACAAGCAGGAGCCACAGGTCTGATGGCCGTCAAGACGGTTATCGAGGCGATCCGCGAGGGCATGGACGAGGAGATGGCGCGCGACCCGAGCGTCTTTTTGATCGGGGAAGACGTCGGTAATCGTGGCGGGGTCTTTCTCGCGAGTGACGGACTCTACAAGAAATACGGCGCGCTCCGGGTGATCGACTCGCCACTGGCCGAGTCCTGCATCGTCGGCGTCGCGATTGGCGCCGCGGTCAATGGCATGCGGCCGATCGCCGAGATCCAGTTCGCCGACTTCATCGCGCCGGCGATGAACCAGATCATCGAAGAGGCGGCGCGCTTCAGCTACCGCACGGCCGGCGACTTCAACCTGCCGATGGTGATCCGAGCCCCCTGGGGCGGCGGCGTCCACGGCGCTCTCTACCACTCGCAGAGCATCGAAGCGACCTTCTCGCACATCCCAGGGCTCAAGGTCGTCGCCCCTGGAACACCGGCCGACGCCAAGGGCCTGCTAAAGGCGGCCATCCGGGACCCGGATCCCGTCCTTTACCTCGAGCACAAGCGAACCTACCGGCTGGTCAAAGGCGAGCTTCCGGATGGGGACCGCGTCGTTCCCATCGGCAAGGCGGACGTGAAGCGCGAGGGGAAGGACCTGAGCCTGATCGCGTATGGGCTGATGCTGACCTACTGCCTGGAGGTGGCGGAGACGTTGGCCGCGGATGGCATCTCGGCCGAGGTGCTCGACCTGCGCACCATCAAGCCGATCGACCAGGCGGCCATCCTCGCCACCGCGCGCAAGACCGGCAAGGTCCTGGTCGTACACGAGGACACGCCCTTCGCCGGCGTGGCCGCCGAGGTGATGGCGATCATCATGGAGAACGCCTTCGACGCACTCGACGCCCCGGTGATGCGGGTCACGGGTCCGGACGTGCCCGCGATGCCGTTCAACCACGTCCTGGAAGAGGCCTTCATGCCCAATCCCGAGAAGATCCTCGCCAAGGCCAGGGAGCTGGCGGCCTCCTAGGCCAGCGTCTGATGGCGACCTCGGTCAAGATGCCGCAGCTCGGTGAATCGATCACCGAGGGGACCATCTCGAAGTGGCTGAAGCAGCCGGGGGACCAGGTCAAGAAATACGAGGGCCTGGTGGAGATCATCACCGACAAGGTCAATGCCGAGGTTCCGGCGCCGCTGGCGGGGGTGCTCAAGGAGAT
>WNFJ01118641.1_pt1 | contig 15278 bp, 24 predicted proteins | sample 5400461 | NCBI WGS metagenome assembly WNFJ01 (sample SAMN13153349, study PRJNA577476) | soil metagenome | isolation source: 115 cm saprolite on Douglas fir-dominated hillslope | place: USA:California | collected 2013-09-17 | reverse complement strand
CCTGACATCACGCCGATCACCATTCTGATCACCACCTGGATTCATATCGGACAGGCGCTGGTCGGATCGGTCGGTGCGCTCGCGTTCATCTTCGCGTTCCTGTGGTGCGGATAAAGACAGCAGTCGAAAAGGCGCGCCGCGGTGGGATGATGGGAGGGATGCAGGCGGTCGATTGACCCGATTCGAGGACGTCCAGCGTGAGGCTGACCATTTGGCGGCGGCGGCGCCGCTCGCGATTGTGCATGCCGATGGGCGCACCTTCTGTCACTTCCGTGGCGGGCGCTGCGGCGAACTGGCCACTCACCGCGGCAACGAAAACGACCTTCACCTCAAAAGCGGACTCGGCTGGTTTGGCCTCGACATGTGGCATCGACAGGCGGATGGTGTATGGGTGCATGGGCGGAGGACGCGGCGCCGGCGAGACCGCTACGCGAGATCACTTGAGGCGCTTCACCAGCGCCTTGACCGGGCGAATGAGTCGAAGGAAACCGGCCCGATCATGTGGACTCACGCGGAGCCGCTTTCGCAGTCGGTCGAACTACCAGCGCGCTTCCGTTGTCCGAAGTGCGATCGTGTCAGCACCGTGACCATTGAACTTTTGCGGGCGGCAGTAGTACACTCCGCCCTAACACCGATTTTCCCGTAGCGGTTAGCGCCGAACACTCCTCGGAGCACGCCACCGTCCTGGATCCCCGGTCCACGTGAGCCGGCTTAGGGACGCGATGGATGGAGCGTGCCCATGGAAACCGCGAAGGCCCCGATCCCCCGCCGCAGTGGCGTGCGCCTCGATGTCATCAGATTTGACTTCGAGCTCGGTCGCCGCGGTCTAACTGGCCGCCGCCTGGCCGAACTGGCCGGGATCACCGAGGTCGGCATCAGCCGCGCCCGGCGCGGTCGGCCGATCACCGAGGAGACGCTCCGCAAGATCACCGGGGCACTTCTCAGTGTGCCGGTAGTGGTCGGCGCGGACCTGCTCATCGCAGAGCCCGAAAGAAAAAGCGCGATCGCATCGGCGACCGCGCGGGAGGTTGCCGGTGGGTCTAGCACCGACCTCCGCGAAGCAGTCTAAATCGCCGTCGGCGCCGACAGATGCGGCGATCGCGGCTGCGGCATGGCTCGACGACCAGGTGAGAGCTGGCCTGCTCCGTCCGGCTCTCGATGAGGCCGAGCTCGCCACGGTCGCAAGTGTTCTCTGCAAGCCGGTGAATGGAATTGGCCCCCCAGCACTCCACGTCGGACGGGAGCGCCTGCGATGAGCGAATCCGAAACGAAGCCGTCTAAGCGACCCACGCCCGAGCAGATGGTGCAAGCCGTGCTCTGTTTGCTCGAGTCTTTGCCGGTCGACGATCGCTACCTCGACCGCCTGCGTGAGCTGATCGAGGGCGAATACGAGCGTCGCGCTCGGGCTCAAAGGCGAAGTGTGTGAGCCGACTGAAATTCCGAGAGATCACCATCGTCGAGGGCCCGGAGATCGACGAATGGCTTGCGCGACAGGAAGAGCTCGAGCGCGCAGATGACGAGCTGACGCGGCGCCGGATCAGGACCGCATATCGATTGCTCGGTGGAACCCTCGACGACGATGGCGATCGCGTCATCCCGATGGAGCTGCTGTCGTGAAGGCGCCCGAGTTCACCTACGCCCGCGGCATCGCGCGATGCACATGGGCCGAGCCGGCCGTGGAGATGAAGTTCGACCTGCTCCGGCTGGATCGTCGCTCCGGGCTGTCGTCCGAGGTGACCGCGGTCAGCAGGGCGAATGGGCACTCGGGCTTACTCCATCGGGCGCGCGTCAACTTCGACAGCACCCGATCCTGCGCTGATTTCACCAATCACCTATCGCGACGTCTCAACGGTCCAGACTGGCCAGGCCTGTTCGAGGTCGGAAAGTGGAAGGTCATCGAGGCGTACCGGCAAGGGCCACCGGCGTTTCTGTTGCGAGACGCGATCGAGCCGCCGGCTGTCGGGTGGGCGCTGAAGCCGCTCGCCATTGCGCGCGACTCAGTGATCTTTTTTGGGGACGGGGCGGCCCTCAAGAGCTACACGATGCTCGCTCTCGCCGTCTCGCTCCAGCGGTTCCTACCGATGGCCGATGAGCTCGAGCCGGCCCGCGACTTCCGCGTCGCCTACCTCGACTTCGAATGGAGCTCGTGGCCGCACTATCGTCGCCTCAGAGCGCTGTCCGGGCCGGGCGAACTCCCCAAGATCCTGTATGTCCCGTGCCAGGGCAGCGGGCCGCTCACGCACCAGGTGGAGCGGCTGCAGCGCGAGTTCGAGAAGCACCATATCGACTACGCGGTGCTGGACTCTGTTGGGCTCGCCTGCGACGGTCCGCCGGAAGAGGCGGAGTCGGCGATCACCTTTTTCCAGGCGCTGGCTCGCCTCGAGGTTGGCAGCGCACTCGTCGCCCACACCAGCAAGGACAGCGACACGATGAAGCCCTTCGGCAGCGCCTACTGGCACAACTCTGCGCGAATGACCTGGTACGTCAAGCGGGTCCGCGCGCAGGGAACGGCCGGCGTCGACGTCGCTCTCTTCAACCGCAAGTTCAACGACGGCGCGCTGCTCGAGAAGCCGATCGGGCTCCATTTCGGGTTCTCTGATGGATCCACGACCGTCTCGCGAATCAGCCTTGAAGCCACTCAGGCGGCCGCGGAGAACGCAGGGGTCGAGGCCCTCAGAGACCGCCTAGTCGCTGCCCGTCGCCATGCCGGCATGCCGATGACCTATCTACAGCTCGCAGTCGCGATCGGCCTGCCTGCGAATCAGAAATCGTCCGACCTGGTCCGCGTCACGGTCAAGCGGTCGCCGGAAATCTTCACCGTCTTCGAGGGTGGAACCGCCGGCCGGGCGCATGCGGTCAGCCTCGTTCAGAAGGCACCCGAACACGTACCCGAACACCTTGACCCGAACGAACCACCCGAACACGTACCCGAACAGGTGGCGCTAGCAGGAGTCGGAAATGGTCGCGATTGAGATCGAAAACGGCACCCGAACAGGTGACCCGAACACCTACCCGAACAGAACACATATCGGTCTCTCTGGAAGGTACCCGAACAAAGGGGGTCTCTCTAAGAGACCCCATGTTCTGGTTCCCGAGGACCTGGGAGATAGAGAGGTTCGGTTCGAGGCCTGCGACCGGTTGAACGGAGGGCGTCCGGTCTTCGCCTCCTTAGGGGCCGGCGCCTTCCGTCCAGCTGCTCGCGCTGCTAGTCATGCGCATGGAGGGCGTCCGGTGTTTTCCGGGCCGGGCGCTCTCCGTTCGCCTCATCGGAACCCGACCGCTTCGGCGGTCACATTGCGCCTAGGCGCGAAGGAGACTAGATGGCCGCGATCAACGACAACGCAAACATTTTCGTGGGCGGGACGCTTGAGCTCTTCAACCGGATGCAAGTCCTCGTCGCTCGCGATGGCGACGTGGCGTATGCCCAGCAGCAGCTGAAGGCCGTGATGGTGCAGGTCTGCGAGACCAAGCAGGATGCGAGCGCGTCCTCGACCGGCTCCGCCGTAGTTCCGCGGCCGCAATGACCGGATGCCTCGAGCGATCGCCGACCTTCTCTGATGCTGGGTGCGCTGTCGCAGCCACGATGCCAAGCGGGTCAGCAGCGCTAGGCCACCCCGGGGTCGAAATTGTTTGCTCGGTAGGTCTGACGCGAGCGGTCCGGTTTTCTCGAACACGCGCGAAATTGGCATCGGGGGGTTGCAGGTGAGGGGAAGGCGACCGCGGCCGGCTGAACTTCGCCTCCTGGAAGGAAATCCGGGCCATCGGCGGATCCCTTCGTCTCCGAAGCCGGGCTCTCGAGCGCCGCGCTGTCCGACCTGGCTGGATCGTGAGGCGAAGCTTGAGTGGAGTCGCGTCGCACCTGACCTCGAGCGCATGCAGCTGCTCACCGCGATCGACCGCGCGTCGCTGGCCGTCTACTGCAGCGCTGTCGCCGAGTTCGAGCAGGCGAGCGTGGTTCTTCGCGAGAAAGGCCGCACCTTCGAGACACCGAACGGCTTCCTTCAGAGTCGGCCCGAGGTTGCGATGCAGCACCGGGCCGCGGTACTGATCCGGATGTATGCCGAGCAGTTCGGTCTAACGCCGTCCGCTCGCACCCGACTCGGAAAGGACGAGGTCTTCGACGACGACCTCGAAGGCATCCTGTCGTGAACGAGTTCCAGGAGCGAGCACTGAGGCTTGCGGATGCGTGGCAGCGAGTGCGCGAGGCTGAGGATCTCCAGGCGGCGTGGGCTGATTGCTCCGACCTCCTCGAGCAAGCGATCGAGGCGCATCGCGATCACGCGCACCTGGTTCGGTTCGCGGGGCGCGTAAACCTGCTCGCGGATGAGATCGCCAAGCGCGAGGTGCTTCTACCCGCCACGCACGGGTCGATGCTCGCGCACGGGGTAGCGAACCAGGTCTTGATCGAAGTTCTGCGGGCTCGACACGAGGAAGAGGACCCGGATGAAGTCTTCGACGACCTGATAATGCTCGACGAGCTCCGGTGGGAGGACGTGCAGACATGAAGTTGGCCCTGCTCCGCGTCAGCGCGCGGCCGAGCGGCTGGTCGGTGTGCCACGTGATCGGTCGACGTCGGCCGGTGATGGCCTGGGCGATCTTCGCGGAAGATCGCGGGCCCACGACGGTCGGCATGGTCGCTCGTGGCGAGACGCTTGTGCGCGGCGATCGCGTGGCCGGCTTCGTGGGTTACGCGGCCGGTCCGGGATGCGAGTCTCAGCTCGAACCGCCGGCGCTCCCGCCGAGCGACCTCGATGACGCGATGAGCGCGGCGCTTGAGGTCCACGTCGACAGGTGGGATGTTTTCGAGGCCGGGATCCGGAAGGCCCTCGAAGCGGCGGCCAACGTCGACTGGGCGAGTGTGGCGCTCGCTGGCTTTGCGCTGAACCCGAGCTTGTGGTTCCGCTTGTGGCTTCGTGGTCGGCGAGAGCACGAGCGCACTGAGGCCGACCTGATGCAGCGACTTCGTGCGCTATCGCTGGTCGCGCCTGGCCGGTCGCTCGAGGAGGCTCTCAGCGACATGGGCGTTTCGCTCGGCGCGCTTATCGCGGCGCCGGATCCGCCATCAACCCCACATGAAGCCCGGCGCACGCCGGGTCGAGGAGAAGGCCAACTGTGAAAGCCATCGAAGCCGCAGCGAGAGCGAGCGGCACGCCCGTCGATACGTTGCGCGCCTATGCGCGGCACATCACCAAGCGCCACGAGGCGGCCAAGAAGCCGGCGGCGACAGTTGCGCTCCGCGAGCGCCGGACGCCGGGCCTTGAGGAAGGGTTCAAGCGACTGGGAATGTCCGCTGAGGCCGCGGGCGCAGCTGCTCGCGGGCGAGACGGGCGGTCGTCCAAGACCGGCGGCCTTATCGAAGAGGGCCAGCGACTAGGGTTAGTGCCAGCTGCAGCGCGAGCGTTCGCGCGTGGCCGCGGCATCCAGGAGGCTGCGACCAAACACGAGGACCCGGACGGCGGCTTCAAGGGTGGCGAGTTCCCTCCCGCCGACTACGCATACGTCCCTGACCGAGAAGATCCCTCGACGTGGGCGCTCCTGCTGACGCTGGTGCCTGGCGGCATGCCAGATCCAGACTCCGTGAAGGCGGCGGTGCAGGCGATCGATCCGACGAACCCGGTTGCTGACAATCCGGTCCCAGACGACGCGCTGCCCGACGTGAAGGCAGCGCTCGCGAATGCCTGGACGAAGGCAGGTTTGCCGGCCGACTCGCTGCCAGAGGTCCTCGCGACGGAGGCTCTGCGGCGCGCGTTCATGCGGGCGGGTCTGAGCGAAGAAGCGGCCGCTATCGCTGCGCGTGGCCGCGACAGGAGGCGATGAAGATGGGCAAGAAGAAGGCCGACGCAGCGACGTTTGCGGATCCGGTCGACCGGGCCCAAGCCGAGATTTCTCGCCACAGGGATCGCGAGCTGGAGATCTGGCGGGACCGTCGGCAGCGGATGCTCGACCTTGCCGTTCTCGAGGCAGAGACCGGGCGCGTGGTCGCCGATGGTGGTGACGACGGCGATGCCGGCAGGCGGCTGGCTGAAGGGGAGGCTGTCCTCCGTGTTCGGGACCGTGCCGCCGATGAGCTCGCTCGCCAGCGCGAGGCGGCAATCCCGACGATCTGGCGGGCACAGGCTGCGAGCAAGAGAGCGACCGAAAAGGCGAAGCGTGCCGAGGTGCTCGAGCGCGAGCCGCGCACCCGGAAGATGCTCGCCGACCTGGCGGAGTGGGAGCGGTGTCCGTACGCACCAGCTGGGCGGCAGCCGGGCGACGGCGGTGGAGGCATCAACCCTGGGAGCGTGGTGGTCTACAACCTGCCGCTTACTCAGCGCCTGGCCCTCGAGGCGGACGAGGCTGGCACGGCGGCAGCAGCACTCGAGCGACAAGTGCTCAACCTCCTGGCTGGAGGCCAGGTCCACGCCGACTCCATCGAGGACCTGATCGTGGAGGGGCTCGGCGACGGCCAGCACGTCTTCCCGGTCCTGCGCGAAATCGAGCGCAGGGCTTTGGTGGCTGAACAGGTCGGTCGGGAGCGGTTGCAGCGCGTGCGGGAAGGCTTCGGTGAAGCGACTCCAGATCCAGAGACAGCGGCGGCGACCTGGACGCTGGCGTGGCAAGGCCGCGAGATCACCCAGCTCACGGTTTCATTCCTGGGGCTGGCCGGCAGCTCGGCGATTGACGATTACGGCGACCCGCCGGCGGGGCTCGTGCAGGTCGGAGAGCGGTCGTGGATGAGGGAGGCGAGCGCCCCAGCCATGGGTGCCGCGTCCAGGGAGAAAGGGCGCCGACGGCCGGAATCGGATCGGGACCCGCACGACGTCAGCGCAACAGCCGCGGAGATCGAGCGCGAGGCCGCCGCCACCGGCAAGTCGGTCGAGCAGGTTGCCAAGGAGTTCGGCGTGCCGGTTCCGGAGAGCTTGGCACCGGTGGCTGAGTGAAGGCGATCGATACGCCTTCACGCGCCGAACGCAAGTCGCAGCGGAACGAAGCCAGCCGGCAGTCTGCCGGCCCGACGCAGGCGCCGATTGCCGAAGCGGAGACGGATGCGGTCGACGGGCTACGCGATCGAATCGAGGGCCGGCGAAAGGCGCGGGTAAGCGCGTCATGAGACCCACCGAAAAGCTGGGGATGAAACCGGCCCACGTCAAGGCCTGCAGGGCCATGCTCAGGGACGCGCCGCACATCAACCTCGATGACGCGCGGTTCGCGCTTCACGAGGCGGAGCGAATGGGCTCGGAGTTCCTTCTTTCGCCTGCGGTCCTGGACGCGCTTCCTGGGGTTCGCGCTGCCGACGACGTCGAAACACTGATGCGTCTCAAAGATGCCGCCGATGGCGCTCCAAAGAACTCTGCGGTCGCCCGCGCATGGATTCGCTTCTCTCACCTCGACCTGGCTGCGAGCAACTGGCGACAACTCATCGCAGTCATGGAAGAGGACCGCGCTGGAGGTCGACGCTGATGGGAGTCATCGCCGATTTGATGGTTCGCGTCGGGGCGGACACCGCTGCAGCGCAGGCCGGCCTCACCGGTGTCGATACCAAGCTCGAGGAGACCGCGGCCAAGGGTCAGAAGTTCGGCGGCATCATGGCTGGCGCGGGCCTGCTCGCCGCCGGCGCGGTGACGGGCGTGGTTGCTTTCGCGGCGGCGGCGATCGCCAAGACCGAGGAGGCTGGCCAGGCGGCTTTCGAGATGTCCGAGAAGTTCGGCATGACCGGCCAGCAGGCCAGCGAGTGGGCTGTGGTCGGCAAGTCACTTGGGCTCTCGAGCGAGCAGATCGGCAAAGGTTTTCAGTTCCTTTCCAAGAACGCCGAGGCGATGGCGCTGACTCTGCAGACTGGTCACCAAGTCGCCGCCGGCACGCTGCAGCCGTACAAGGATCTCGGCATCAACGTGCTCGACGCCGGCGGCAAGGTGAAGTCGGCCACCGAGCTGATGCTCGAGGCGGCAGACGCGTTCTCGAAGATGAAGGACGGACCGGAGAAGGCGGCGATCTCGATGAAGCTCTTCGGCAAGTCCGGCACCGATCTGCTTCCGATGCTGAACCAGGGGCGGGCTGGCATCGAGGGCCTGATCGCGTCGGGCAAGGCGCAGGGCGACGTCATGTCCAGCGACCAGGTCGCGGCAGCGCACAAGCTCTTCCTGGAACACAAACAGCTCGACACGGCGATCGCCGGCGTGACGACGCAGATCGGGACGGCGCTCATCCCGATAATGCTCAGCCTGATCCCGGTGGTCATCGGCTTCGCCACGCATCTCGGCACCGTTCGTCAGGTGATCACCGCGCTGCAGCCGTGGCTCCCGTTCATCGCAGTCGGCTTAGGTGCTGTCGCCGCCGTAATCGTCGCCTCAATGGTGCCTGCCATGCTCCTGTGGACGACGACGACCTGGGCACACGTAACCGCCTCGATTGCGTTGGCAGCCGCAAACATCGCGGCGCTGTGGCCGATCATGCTCATCGTTGGGGGCATCGCGCTGCTCGTGGTCGCGGTGATTCTGATCATTCAGCATTGGGACTTCCTGAAGTCCAAGACGCTGGCCGTCTGGGCGCAGATCAAGGCCGCAGTGCTCGACGTGGTGCATTGGTTCCAGGGCCTGCCGGCCGCCTTCATGGAGATGGCGACCGGCATCGGCAATGCGATCGTGAACGGCATCGTGGGTGGAATCAACACGCTCAAGGGGCTGGTGCTCGGCGCGATCAAGGCGCTGCTCCCAGGAGGCGCCAATGGCCCGGTGGTGCTCGCCCTGCACGCGGCGGGAGTCCCGGGCTTCGACCAGGGCGGCACCGTGCCTGGACCCTTCACCGGCGCACCTGTGCTGGTGCAAGCCCGAGCAGGTGAGCAGTACCTCGGTGTCGGTGCCTCGAGGCGCTCGGTCGCTGGCTCCAGCGGCCCGGCCGAGGTGCACTACCACATTCACGTTGACCGCGGCGCCTATATCGACGGCCCGTCCGTTGACAAGCTTGCCAACATCATCGCGCTCCGCCTGAGCTACGCGACAGGTCGCTGATGGCTGAGGGGACGGCCTCAAACGGCACTAAAACGCCCGTCTCCGGCCGCTGGTCGCGCAAAGGCCTTTCGCGCCTCCGCAGCCGACTCCATAGGCGCGCATTGCCTGTAAGCGGGTCGCCCGGTTTACGCTCGGCGTGTGACGAGCTGGTTCACGGGTTCAGATGCGCTGCAGGTCACGGCATGGGCGACAGCCGTCCTGGCATTCGTGGGCCTAGTCAGCATCGTGGCCAACTCGGTGCTGGCGTGGCAGGCGCGCGCGTCCGCGAAGGCAAGCAGGGAGAGCGTGGAGCTCCAGGCGGCCGAGTTGGAGACGGTGAAGCGCCAGCTGACGCTCGCCGAGGAGCAGTTCGCGGCCACACGTACCGGTGCGTGGCCGCGGCTTCGGCCTTCCATGGTTACGGCCGGAAACCTCTACGTCGAGGGCACAGTGGTCTATGTGCATGGGAGCGAGCCCGCTTCCGAAATCCGAATCTAGATTCGTGGCCCGTCCAAGCCTGGCGCCGGCTGGGGCCTCTATACCGCAAAGCTCGGCTTCATGACGGCCAGCGATCGCGAGAAGCGCTTCCTGGCGGCGCCGGCCAGCCCGAATGAGCAGGAGGCCTGGCCGTTCCCTGAGTTCCTCAACGAAACACAGCTGGGGCCGGAATATTGGATCGGACTGACCTGGGAGCGCCTGGACGGCAGCACCGACAAGCTCGCCGAGAAGCGGAACCCGAGTCTGCAGGAGCCGCCAGGGGTAACCGGCTAGGAGCGGCGCGTATGACCCGCGGTGCTAATGTGCGCGCTAGGTTTCGACCACCGGGTTGCCCGCCCAAGGAGAAACCGCTTCTGACCCGCGAAGAGATGACCGCGCAGGCGATCGCGCTCCGACCCAAATTGCTGAAGCGTGCCTCCGAGTTGGTTGGCCCGCGGTCATACGCCGACGCCGAAGACCTGGTCGGCGTTGTCTACCTGGCGATGGTCGAGCGGCCGCCGACCCCGAGCAACTCCTCACAGCTAAACCATTGGCTGCGCACGGTGCTGCGCAATCAGGCAGCCCTCGCCTATCGAAACCTCTATGGCGCTGTCGTCGTGAGCTACGAGGCGATCCAGGAGACGCGCTCAGGCAGTGCGGCAGAGGAATAGCGATGGGGATGGTGGCGTCGGCCGTCTCGGTCTCACAGGGGATCAGTGGTGTGATGCCGGAGCCGGCCGGCGGGTTTCGAACTACTGGCGGCCGCGATCGCGCCCTCGAAAGCTTTTGTGCAGCTGTCTGGGAGCGTCACGAGGTCCATCGCCGACCAAACCCGCGGATGTGGCCGACCAGCGGAGCCTTCAAGGCCAACATGCCGGGGATTGCCTTCGACCTGATCGTCGGTGCGTGGAAGATTGAGGAGGCGGCCGAGGATATTCCACGCCTGCGGCCGCAGATGGGCTCGGACCGGGAGCACTGGCTCTACGGCACGTCGACGCCTGACGCCGAGCCGAACGGGAACACCTGGCAGCGACGCCGGCACGAGGCAATGCCGACCTCGGAGCTGGACGAGGAACTGCTCGACCCGCCGCTCGTGCCGGAACGCGGCTGGCGCGAAATCTTTGCGTCCGAGCTGGCCAACCATCCGCTCATCCTCGAGGACCTCGACCGTGGTGAACAGGGCGACGGTGTCGAGCTCGTCCTGGAGCGGGCCGGCCTAACTACGAGCGAGAGCGCCGTCATCCGCGGCTGGCTCGCGGGCGATGATGCCGCGACGATCGCCGCAGAGCTTGGCTGGCGACCACAGACTGTCGGGATGCTCTTGCACAACGGGTGCGCACGGCTCGCGGATCCGGCGCGGTGGGCCGCTCGCCGCGACTTTACTAAAGGCCGGGTAGCCCGCGATCTGGCAGCGGCCTCCTAGCCCGGCGACCTTTCACCGCCAGAGCCGACGCCAGAATCCCGCGCGAGCGAGCAGCCGGCCAACCACTCTGTTCTTCGCTCGGCGAGCCATGCGCTTCGGATCCCCGGACACGATCGCCTCGACGTCGTTGACACGACGCGCGAGTCGAAAGAGTTTCGGTGCGAACCTCACAGGTTTTCGTCCATGAACCACGCGACGACATCCTCAGGCTCCCACGTGTCGTCTGGTTTCAGTTCGCCGTTCACGGCCTGAAACTGGCGGAAGCTCAGGCCTCTCAAATCGGTGTAGTGGAACCCTTTCGGCAAAGGCGGCAGGCCCTCGACGTCCCTCAACCGTGGCAGTATCAGCGTGCCGGCTTCGACCCCACGAAAGATCGCCTCGGGAGTCATCGACATCAGCTGCTCTTTCGTGACCTGGTGAGGTCGGCGCGGGCGACCTGCAGGCATCCTGGTCACGGTCGCCAGCCCGAAGCGAGCAAGTTCGTGAGCACGGCCTCCGCGCGGTCTTTGACCTGGTCGCGCGTCATGCCGGCCAGCCGCGCATATTCGTCCTCGCCGTGGATGTACTGGCGGCTCGCTGCTGCGTCAAGAGCCTCGATGAGCTTGTCGTCTCGAGCTGTGACGGCCTGCTCGATGGCGAGGACCGAGCTTCGGCGAGAGCGAGGTTCTGAGCAGTAGTCGTCGAGGATGTCCCCCAGGAGCGCGCCCGAAGAAACCCGGTAGTGCCACCAATCCGCGAAAGCAGCTCGACCGCCGCTCACCCGTAGACAGCGGATGTCACGGAGTGCGTTCGTCAGATCGGCGAGCCCAGCCTGGAAGCAATCCCTGTTGAGGTGAAGGCCTTCGGATTCAAGCTGCGCCAGGTCGCCCTGCAGGGCCTCAAGTAGGTCGACTTTGCTTCGCACACTTTTCTCGATATCCGCGATGAACGCCTGCTGCCGCGGGGTCGGTTCGACGAAAACAGGAACGCTCATGGCGCTAACCTCTCACAGGCGGGCGTCGTGGCCGGAGGCTGAATCTCCGCGCTGTCGGCGTCCGTCACCAAGCACTGTACACGCAGGCACCCGGTTACGCTCAATCTCTGGTGAGCGAATCCCTGAGCAGCCAGGCCGAGCGCGCGATCGCATCGGTCGTCGAGGCTGCATGTCCGCTCTGCAAGGCGGAGCTACGGATCCACGACGGCCGCGGCTGCTGCCCGTGTTGCGGTGACAGCTACGCAGCAGGTCTCGGCCGGCTCGAGGTGCGACGTTGCCCCGATCACGGCCGCGACTGCGACCATTGGCAGGCCGTCTGGGCGGAACGCTAAGACTTAGGCTGCCGACGGATCTTGACCCGCGCCCGGTCGAAGGTGGGCCGGCCGCGCATGATCGCCGGTGACACTGTGACCGGGCCAAGAGCGGCCGCGATGATCGCTCGCTGCTGGTCGATCGTGAGGCCTGGCCAGGCGGACCGCAACACACCCCGGCGCCCCGCATACGGTTCGAGAGCCGCGGTCGCAGTCAGAGGGCCGAGACGGCGCTGCAGGCCCTGCTTGCTGCGCTCAATCGCCGCGGTGGCATGCTCGAATGCACGCGCCGGCAGCCGCCCGGCAGCGAAGCTCGCCGCGGCTGCGTCGAGGCGCTGATCCAGTAGGTCGAGCTCGGCGACCAGGTCGCTGGCCTGCTTGCCCTGACGTCCCTGTCTGCGGACGATGGCGGCAAGGCTTGCAGTGTCGGCGCGCTGCAATGTCGCCTCGGTCAGCAGCGCCTCGAGCTCGGCAGCGCCGATGCTTCCATGTCCCCCGCCGGCTTTCATGCAGCGCCAAACCTTGCGCACTGAGCCACCAGCGTCACGGCCGCGTGCGCCGCTGCGCACCATCGTCGATCCGCATGTCGCGCACGTAACCAAGCCCGTCAGAAGGCTGCGCCGACGTGGCATATGCAAGTCGGCGCCCCGCTCGCCCAGCACGACCTGCAGCTGCTCCCATTGCTTGCGGTCGACGATGGCCGCCCACTCCGCCTTGCCCACGACCACAGCCGGTAGGTAGCGCTGCCCGACACCATCGGCCGCAGGTTTTTCAACGCGGTGGCCGATGAGACCCGCAAGTCGTGGATTGCTGACCACCTGGCGCACGATTTGCGCCGTCCAATTTGCTCGGCCGGTCTGTGTCTGCGGGACGCCGGCAGTGTTCCACCGCATCGCGATGTCACGCAACGACGAGCCAGCGAGAAGGTCGGCGATCGCGGTCCGGATGAGAGCAACTTCCCGCGGATCCTCGGACAAGATCCGGCGCTTTTTCCCTACGTCGTCGAGGATAAAGGTTGCTTTCCAGCCGAAGGGCCGAGGCCCGCCGCTACTCTTCCCCTGCTCGCGGGTCTGCTGCTTTGCGCGCTTGACTCGCTTGGACTTGTCGCGCGATTCCTGATTGGCAAAAGCCACAGCTACCCGAGCCATTGTGATGCCCGAGTCTGTCCCGAGGTTCAGGTCTCCCGCGCGAACGGTGATCACCTGGACCCGGCCGGCGTCCGCCAGGTCGATGATGTCTTCGAGCAGGCGATCGATGTGCCCCACCACGATGCGACTCACCTCGCCCCCATTGACGGCCGCCAGCAGAGCCCTGTAACGAGGGCGGAGCTTCCCGCTGAAGGCTGAGACGCTGTTGTCGACGAACTCCGCGGTGGGCTGCCACGACTCGCGCTTGGCGAGGGCCCGGCAGTCCTCGAGCTGACGATCGACGCCTGCGCCATCGTGGCGGTCATCGCTGATTCGGGCGTAAATTGCGGTTGTCACAGCAGTGATTATGCACTACGCGCGTTCATCTGGAAGATCACCGCTGTCGAATCGAAGTCGGCGCTTGCCGCCAAGCAGTGGATCCAGCGCATCGTCGTCGGGACGATCGGTGTCGAGGTGGCCAGCTCGCTGGTCAGCATCCTGACGAACTCGGTGCCAACCTCCGCCACTCACTGAGGATCGAGTGGACCTCCAGACCCTGATCGTTCGGGTCACGCAGCTGATCGATCTGCTGTGGCCGTTCGCGCATCCACAAGAGGTCGTGGTCGCTTTGCTGAACGACAGCATCGACCTGCTGGACAAAGTGTGGTTCGGGTTCATCCTCAGCACCACCGACTTTGAAACCGGCGGTCCCTTCATCAAGAACCTCACAATTCAGCGTTTCGAACCGAAGGTTCAGATCGTTTCCAATGTCGCACTCGCGCTGGTGACGCTATGGGCTGCTTATCGGATCATGTGGGGCCACGGGTTGCGCAGCCAGTACACCGCGCGAATCCTGCTGCCTCGGCTGATGATGGGCGTGGTCCTGATCAACTTCTCGTTGCCGCTTTTTCAGATGGCGGTCGATGCGAGCAATGCCCTCAGCGGGTCGGCTCAGACATTCGTGAGGCTCGACGACCTCTCCACGTTTACAGCGAACTTTCGTCACGATCCTAGTGCCGGCGCTCTGGAGATAGTCACCACAGCTGCCCTGGCCGCGGGGTACGACGCACTGGCAGTGGCCTACCTGATTCGCTACGCGCTGCTGGTGGTCCTGGCGATCACGGCGCCGATTGCCGGCTTGATGTTCATGCTGCCGGAGACGCATCACATCTCGAAGTTGTGGGCGTCGCACTTCTCAACCAACCTTCTGATGCAGCCGTTTCAGCTCTTCGTCCTGGCGATTGGATTTGGCCTCGAACGGGATGGCGTCAGTCCGGTCCACCACTTGTTTGCTCTGGCCGCGTTGGTGGTCGTCTTCAAGGTGCCGGGAGCGCTCGGTGGAGCAGAGAAGACTGCTCATAAGCTTCAGTCGACAGTCGACAAGGCGTTCACGCATATTGAGCACGCGCTGGCCAAGGCTTGAGTGCGCCTCTGCGCGTCTTAGCAATGCTTGCGGGCGCGGCGCTGGTCTGGATCGCCCTCGCCTCCGAGGTCCCGAGCCACGAGAGGCTGCCGATCGCCGCCGTCGTTGTGGGAGCCGCCGTGACCCAGCCGTTCGGCTGCACCTCGCTGGCGCTCGAGCCGTTCGATCCGTTCTGTCCAGGACGCCACGTTCACACGGGAATCGACCTTGCCGCACCCAGTGGAACCGACGTGCACTCGGCGACCGGCGGCACTGCCTATGTCGGCATGGATCCGAATGGTGCCGGCAACTATGTTGTCGTGGTTTTCGATGCGAACACGCGCATCTATTACTGCCACCTCTCCCAATTCCTAGTGCGATCCGGGGAGTCCGTCAGTCCTGACCAGGTGATCGGTCTGGTCGGTGCCACAGGACTGGCCACCGGCCCCCATGTTCATTTCGAGGTCCAGGTTGATGGGACGTCTGTCGATCCAGCGGCATGGCTTGGGTCTTAACACCCTGGGTAGGCGCGGGCTCGATTCGAAAGTACGCTGGCCACAAATTCACGGAGGTGTTCGATGGTCAACAAGGTGATCCTG
>WNFJ01042765.1_pt2 | contig 15283 bp, 30 predicted proteins | sample 5400461 | NCBI WGS metagenome assembly WNFJ01 (sample SAMN13153349, study PRJNA577476) | soil metagenome | isolation source: 115 cm saprolite on Douglas fir-dominated hillslope | place: USA:California | collected 2013-09-17 | reverse complement strand
CTTCGCGGAAACTTGGGACTGGAGAATAGCTAGGAATAAACTATGAGATTGTTTAGACTCTACATTGGATTCGTAGGAGTGTTCGGAGTCTCGGTAGGATTGTTGGACGCAATCTTTCCTTCAATGGAAGCACGTTGGCTGTATTGTGGTCAGGGGGTAAGTCCTTGGTTTGACAAGACTTTCGGTCCACCATTCTGTTTTACTCCCAATCCTTGGACTTTTGCTCTCTCATGGTTCATGGGAATACTCTGTCTCTTAGGATGGTGGATGTGGGATAGTCTCATCGAGCTTTTCAGAGAAACACCAGAGAAGAAACCAAAATGATGCAAGATGTTCTACGGTGTTCTCAATGCGGTGGACCCGTCTGTTCTCAATGCGGTGGACCCGTCAAGAAGGACGCAGAACGTTGCGAGTATTGTGGTTATTTGTTTGACGAAAAAACTGAGCGAGATCTAGATCCGCTGCCAGTCGATCCGCAAAAGATAGGGCGTTTCTTTGTTGGGTATCGTATGAACTGGCAGGCTAGGGTTCGAGAAGGACTAATCCAGACTTTGAAAGATATCTGGTGGGGTCCAAGAGAAGAAGATCACTAATTCGCAATTTCCACTGGAAACCGATACTTCTAAAAACTCATCTTCTCGACCAGAGCCTTCTCTTGAGCTCGCACACATCGAGAGAAAAACGTCAATGTAAGGCTGAGGGCTGCACAAACCAGTTAGACAAGAGGAATGTTTCGGGACTCTGCTACGCACATTATGGTAGAGGACAGTCGCCCCGCATCTCGATACTTAGGTCATATGAAAGCTTGAGAGAGAGAGAAAAGGAGGAGCCTCGGTCTATTGAGATTCAGATTCAGGAGGAGTTGTTTCCGAGGTTTAGGGCTTGGATTCTTGAGCGTTTGTTGAAGGGTCATTTGACTGTTAAGGAGGCTGTCTATGGTGGTTCGATGTTTCTGAAACGGACTTGGGGTCATGGTTCTGCTGATACTACTCGGGAGTGGTTGAACGAGCTGTGTAGTGATGAGGGTGAGTTTGAAATCTTTGATCCTAAATTCGAGAATTGGGGTCCGTGTGTTAGACAGAGGACTCCAGAGTTACAGAAGGAACTTGAGAAGATTACGAAGGCTGGCTGAGTTTCGCTAGATCTTCCGGATTTTCTCTAGGACGAATTCGCGAATGCTCTCACCCGAGGAATGATCCCAGTCAACAGCCCAAGACGCTTTGGAGTAGGTGTTCCACCAATAGGGCATTTCGTTGGATGCAACGAACTCTTTGCAGACATATTCGATTCGCTTTCCATAAGGCCAACTGTGTCTTGTGCGTTTACTGACGACTAGATAGATAGGGGGATCGCCTCCTCTTGACCAGAGATAACATTCAAGATGAGTCGGGTCTTCAAAAAAAGGAATATTGACACTGACATAGGACTGGCTCATTATCACTTCACATCGGCATTCGAGACATAATCCGCGATTGGTTCTAGCCTTGTGAAGAAAACCGTTGACATCAGAACTTCGAATCTCAGATTGTTTTCCATCCCTTTCTAAAACGTAAGATCGAGTCAACCTTCCATGTCACACTCCGACGCTACATGCTCGGGGCTTCCGCACTCTGGGCATCGAACTAGGACCCATCCGCTATTCTTGGTCTTGTCTGGCCAGTGAAAATGGTGTGTGACTTGCTCGTTGAGGCATTTGCGACCGTCTTCTCCGTCCTTGACTAGTGGATGCCCGTCAACGAAGCAAGTCTCGCCATACATTGTTATCTTACCGTTTCCTCCATTCGTGCGAGTCGAGCCACTTTACGATAATATCTAGGGCATCCGTGAAACCTTTCTGATAATCGTACTCAGTTAGTTTGAGAACCTCGGATGTCCTCATGGCATAGAGTAGATCATCAAGGGATTTCCTCTCGGAGAAGTTATCCGCTTTCTTGGTTTCCGTCATCCTCAGTCTCTTTCGATGGTATGGATGATTTTGCTGAACTGTTTCTGCATGTCTTGGCAGACTGGGCATGTTCCGTGTGCGACTCCTAGGATTGAGGGTCTTAGTCCCATCATCCCGATTCTCCAGGTTGCGACGACTTCAGGGGTTAGATGGACTGTTTCGAGGGTTGTTCCGCAGCCAGCGTTGCATTCCAAGTATTCGAAGTTCATCTGTAGGCTCTGGAAGACTGTCTTCGTGCTAGATCTAGCGGGAGTGTCGAGGTAGGCATCGACTCGACGACCCTCAGTCGCTATCATCGGCTGATCCTCCTGACATGTATGACTTTGGCTGCCAAGTCCCATTTCGAAGTCAACTGGCACGATGCTATTGCGAGCTCGTCTTTGGTATGATCGTTGCCGAGATGGTCCATCATGTGGTCACTCTCTCGTTCAATCTTGCAACCGCTTATCGGACACTTCATCTTTCACTCCTCACTAGAATCTATGGGCCTCTCCAAGCAATAGGATGTTTGTTACCGCAGAGGGGTAACTCAGGTAACAGACTTGGGAAGGATATCTCAGTCAGCAGTGCAGAGGGAATGCCAGACGGTTGCGAACCGCCTGAACGCTGGGCGTTCTTACTGAGACTCGCGGTTTCCACGCTCACTACTGTTTCCTGTTACCTTCCCCAAGTCCTAGGGGAACTCCGTAGAGATTTTCGTCTTCTTTTCGGTTTCAACGAGGTCTTTGAGGTAGAGTTCCAGCCTTCCCTTGTGATGTTCTAGATCAGCTATCATGCTATCGAGGATTTCGATGCCTCTCTCAACAAATTCTTTGGTCGTTGCTCCCATCACTTGTTCGCCTTTGCCTGGATGTCTTTCACCATCTGGTCGAGCTCGCGTCTTGACCTCTGGACTGTCGGCAGCTTGAGATATCGTCTTACAAGATTGTCGAGATAATCCTGTGTCACGAATCGGAAGACTTCCGAGATGGTTTCAAGCTTCTCCTCAGTCTTGGGCCAGACAAGTTCTCGAAGAACAATCTTGCCTCGGCTACGGGTAGTAATCGAGGGTAAGAATTCCAATACAAACTTCATCAGGCTTTGATACTGTTCCCAACGGGCTTGGCTAGATCTTCTCATTTTGCAACGGCACTCTGCTGAATCTGGAAGTGTTCGAGGCGTAAACAGTCTTCTCCGAGGCTGAAGATGTGATAATCAACAACGTGAAGTATGTAACCGCACTCGGTACAACTGACGACATCACATTTGGCTGATCCAGCGATCAGCTTTCTCTCGATTGAAAGGTTACATCCAGGACAGAGTTTAGGCTGCTCATGGGATGAGACATAACGCCATTTCATTCTGCCTTGGCCTTCTCTAATTGTCTGATACTTTCAGCGAGAAGTTGCTGAATACCTTTGAGGATGGCGATAAGCCCATCAAGCATGAGTTTGACAAGAATCTCTTTCAAGCCTGTTTCGCCTGAGGACCTTGTTCGAAGGGCTTGGGTTTCTCGCTGATCTTGCATGGGCTACAGTAGTGTAGGTTTTGTTCAGGGGTCTTGAGGTGGCCTTCTTCTCTGTCGCAGAAGTGTTTCTTCTCGTCGGTTCCCACAAACATCTTGCCACAGATCATAGTTGAATCCTCTGGTTTGAGATAGCAGTTTTAGAAGTAGGGACTTCAACCTCTTTAACGGCTGCGTCATGATCTAGGCCTTTGTTGCGAAGTCGCCAATATCTACGACGCATCGTAGAACTCCAGATAGGTCGAGATACCATCTTTCTCACGTTAGAATACTGCGTTAGAGAGACTTTTAAGCGTGGTGTAACCCGCTAGTGGTATGGAAAGGGAAAAAACCAGTATAAAGGTGGAATCCCAATTATGGAAGCGAGCGAAGATTGAAGCCATCAAACGCGGAATTCATGTCGCGGAACTGGTTGAACTGGCTATTCGTCGGGAATTGAGACAATGACCCTAGACACTTCACGATACATCCAAGTCGGCGACTTCCTGAGAGAACGTTGTCCTAAGCTTGTTGAGAAGCAACATGATATTGATCTTAACCTCCAGAATCATCCGAGATTGTGTCGGGCTTGCGGTGTCAAGGTCTGTCCTCATTGTTGGGGAAGCTACTCCAACTTCAACAATCATCTTAGACAAGACTGTGCCGAATGGAAACGATCAACCTACATCTCACGGCATACTGGGCACAAGGCGAACTGGGATGGTGACATGCGGTTGAGTGGCCGAACGCGTTCAGGAGGACTTGACAGTTGAGCGTTATCGAGATTCCTTTCCTGTTCACTTTCAAGGATGCGATGTTGTCAGGCAAGAAGACGATGACGACTCGGACCAAATCATGGGCTAAGGAAGGCGACACTTTTCTAGCGTTCGGTAGGACCTTCAGAGTCAAATCCGTGGTTGAGATGAAGCTTGGCATAGTAGCTTACGAGTTCTTCAGCGAAGAAGGGTTTGATGCAGCAGAAGACTTCATTGAGACTTGGAACACGTTGCATCCTCGTAAACTCTGGAATCTGGAACAGAAAGTCTTCAGCCACAGTTTCGAGCTTGTGAAAACATGAAAACGTTTGAGGCTCACATCTGTCCTCGATGCGGATACGCTGTAGGTGAGGGTCATACTAAGGACCTCTGTGATTGGAATGTTCAGGCGAGTCAGACTAACAAGGAAGCGTTGAACTCAATTAAGAGGATCAAGAAAGCGATTGATCGGTTCGATGAGACTATGAGGGAATTGCAGCGATGAGATTGTGTCCAACTGATGGGAACGAGTTGACCTTGGAATTCCAAGGCTACATCACGAATTACTACAGATGTTCGAAATGCAAGCAACGGTTCAAGGGTTTCATGGGGGATTTGGATGAGAAGCCTGAGGCTGAATCTTGAGACAATGCCCGAACTGTGAGTATGTGGACCCTCCTTACTGGCGACATCCAGCTTTCTTCCCAGATCTAGACTATGTACGGTTCGACGACTTCCAGCAGATTTGTCCGGACCTTGCTAAAGACTTGAAGCCAGGGAAAACGGTCGAGGACAAGTTCTATGTTTACCGTCGAGGACCCAAGAGCAAATGGGTCTATCGAATCTGGAAACCGATCTACGTCGCGTTCGGTGAAGGAGGGGCTTCGCCTTGGAGCAAGATTCGGAAAAACAAGTTCTACGACTCGTCAGGCAGAGTTGACAAGAACAATCTTTCTCGCCTGTTCAAGGCTATGAACCAGAACCGCTTGCCCAGAAACAGGCTAGACCAATATCTTGAGATGTCAGAGGCGTTGTTAAAACCCGATGACTAAATGCGAAAACTGCGGGCACTTCAACCCCTACTGGCTGCCAGACTTTCACGACATTGAACGCGAATATGCGAAAGTTGACGATATTGAGGGAGCTAGATCCTTGCCAATAAACCAGATTGTTGAGAAAGACGGATTCGCCTGGAAGCGAACAGCGAAGTATGTGCGACGGCTTCCGCTTGAAATCTTCCGAGCTCGAGGACGATGGGGAACGCCCTACAAGAACAGCAAATACTATGATCCCGCAGCCAACAGCTCAGGCAAATTCCGTAAAGGCCATCGGAGAAGCCATCCAAGTTCACAGAAGAAGTTAGAGAGTTGAGACTTCTAGACCTGTTCTGCGGGATGGGAGGATGGAGCGTCGGGTTCCACAGAGAAGGATTCGAATGCTTCGGGCTTGACATAATCGATGTAGGGTATCCCTACAGGTTCATCCATCAAGACATTAACGATTTCGATGGGAGTGACTGGAGGAAGGTAGGGATTGACGTTGCAACTGCGAGTCCTCCTTGCACAGAATTCAGCCGTCTGAAAACACTCTATGGTCATGGCAGCAATCGGAAGGCTCCAGCTGATCCAGAGAAAGGAATGGAGTTGGTGAAGCAGGCAAAGAGAGTGATTGATCAAGTGCAACCGAAATTCTGGCTGATCGAGAATGTTGGAGGAGCAGTTCAATATTTTGAACCCCTCCTCGGCAAACCCAAATTCATACGGAAACCGTTCTACATCTGGGGAAAATTCCCTGAATTTCTCTTGGAAGAAAGAGATTATCGGAAACCTGGGATGCAACATTACGATAAGAAAGGACCCGGCCATGTCAAGTTCAACCCAATGATATCATGGCTGCGAGCTCGAATCCCATTCCCTCTATCAGTAGAACTAGCAAGAGCGTGTAGAGAACGTCTTGAAAACTGATCTCGCTGTTCTCAAGGAACGAGAAGGCGCGAAGTCAGGGAAATATCCTCCCAACTGGCCAGAGGTTGCGAGGTTAATCAAGCAACGGGCTAACTGGATGTGCGAACGTTGCGGGCACTTTAACGATTACGAGAACGGTTTCACTCTGGCTGTTCACCATCTGGACGGTAACAAGTGGAATCTTGAATGGTGGAATCTTGCTGCTCTCTGCCAACGCTGTCACTTGAGGGTCCAGGCGAGAGTTGACTGGTTCCAAGACCTCCTCGACGGAAGACACTCAGAATGGCTTGCTGATCATGTTGAGGGCTACAATCTCTGGGCATCGATAAACGGAAAACCTCTACTCTCTCTTGGCGAAACCTACCAGAAGGATCACTCTAACGACTGGCCAATGGTGAAGCCGAATTGAATGTTCGTTACAGAGCCATTCGCAAGATGACCGAGAAATCACCAGAATTGCTGAACCCATTTCTCAGCATGGTCCTCGGACTCTTGCACATCTTTCCACTCTGCTGCATCACCAGTTTCGTTCTTGCTGAAGTCGGGATTGCTCTTGAAAATCTGACAAGGATACACTTCGACCAGTTTCAGAGATTGGAGAGCGACTATTACGATGAGGGTAGGAAGATGCACTTGTGTATGTTTCACGCTAGGCTTGTCGAGAACATGCAGAGTTACACTTACGAGACTCGACCTTGGTATCAAATGTTAATATTTCTGCTTGGGAGCGACGATTAGATGGCTAAGAGACAGTTGAAGGTGGAGATGCGGAATGCTCGGCGATTCCTGAGACAGCGAGGGGGAATTGGGAAAGATGGAATGGTGAATCTGGTAATAGCGTCCAACTATTTCTGGCGAAGAATGAAGCCTGAGATGCGTCAAGACTGGCTGATTATCGCGGGTTGGGACCCTGGAGGATGGGTCTTCTACAACTGGCATCAACTACCTGAACAGATGAGACTAGATCTAGCGAGAGTAGGAACAGCTAGGATAGAGGCACTCATCAAAGTCTAGTCAAACCTGTCGAGAATCTCCTTGTTGTCTCTGACCCAGTTCTCTGGCCAAGCGATCACAAAACTCTCAGGAATCTCACCCCTACTGACTTGTCGTAACATGGCTCGCCCTTCTTTGCGTCGAACAAGCACTAGGAGTAGCTTGACGATCCTCCACTGAAGTTTGAACCATTTGATGGGGCTAGATCTCGTCAACTTCGATCTGTTCCTCCTCGGGGCTGAGATCATCAACATAGATAGCTGTGGATCGCAAGTCTTTGTGACCCATCAGACTCTTGACCTTCCAAGGGTCCCGGCCAGTCCGTCTAGCATGATGTGTTCCAAAGTAGGCTCTCCAACGGTGAGGATGAGCTCGCTTCCAGTTCTCGACTCCAGCCATCTTCGCATATTTCAGGCAGATGTTGTAGCCCTGTCGCCTGCCAATCGGAACGATCTGTTCGATTTTGGGAAGTGGCTCTGAGTAGTCCACCAGTTCCTTGTAGAGATACGAGGGAAGAACCTTGAGAACGGTCCTACCTCCCTTCACTCTCACCAAGACACCGTTATTCTGAAGCCGTTCCCGCGTCACCTGGAGAGACTCACTGATCCGTAGGCCCCTTCGACCCAGAAGGGCTAGGAAAAAGTAGTCTCTCATGCTCACCTGCTTCGCGAACCACTCCATCGCCTCGACCTGTTGCTCACTGAAGCTGATTTCCCCTAGCCCATCAGCCGAAACTCTCAAAGAATCGCCCTCTCGCAAAAGTCGTCGGGGTTGCGGAAAAGGCTTCCCAAAACTGCGGTTTTGGGCAATCCCCTCTCAAACTGCTCTTTCCAAGCTGAGGTCAGGGCCACTTGTTCCGTCTATACAATCATCTATCTAGTAGTAATATTATACTTGTGTGTGCGGAGTGGTGGCACACAGGTAGCCAATGTCAAGATACACTGGGTATCAAGACTACCATAGACGGGCAACCGTCAAGTGGCAAAGGAAGCTCAGGGAGAAAGCTCGGAGTCTGTTTCCGCGAGCATGTGCTATCTGTGGGATTGTTGGTGTGCTTGACCTTCATCACCTGACATATCGGAAGGAAAGACCTCTCAAAGACCCGATGAAGACTTTCAGAGAAGCAATCGAGAATCCGAAGAATTTTGTGCAACTGTGTCGAAGATGCCACTTCGCGGTTAGTGCAGTTTACAAAATCAGTCCTGAAGTGATCCCGAAGCTTCTGGAAATAGTTAAGCTGACGCGAAAGGGTCTAGACAAATGAGCATTCAGGACCCTAGAGCGTCAGAGAGGTACATGCCCCGTTGGGAAATTTGGATGGGCGTGTTCCTTCATTATGCCTTCTCAAATGTTGTTAACTCGCTTTCAAGCTTCCAAGTAACTACCCAGTCTGTTCAGGGGGTTATGTCTAGCGAGACTAAAGTTGCTTGGGATAAGCTAGCGGGATGCGTCCTCATCTTGGAAGCACATGTCATGGACCTCTGGCGAGAAAGTTCTAAAAACAAAAAAGACGAGGATTTTCAGAAAGCCTACGAACTGTTCCATGAGTTCTTGAAAGAGGACCCCGACGACATTGTTCCTCTTGCTGCGATGGAGAAATCGGCAGCATATTATCACCAGATCATACAATTGATGCACAGAAGGGGCTTCCTACGTTTCAAACCTCCTAGATCATTTGGCAGAAAACATGATGAATGAGCTCGCTGATATTTCCAGCATCACGACTGAACCACCTTTCCACTGCCCAATTTGCACATCGCTGCTTCAGAAGAACTACTACTGTCAGAAGTGTCACAAGAGTTGGTTTGTCTTCGGGATTGAAGGTAGGATTGTGATTGTAGCTTGACAAATCCCTACTGGGAAGAATCGCCTTGGTTCTGGGAGGAGATCAAAGAGCGAAAAGACGATGGGGGCGTGATGCTGGCTGTTGCCACAGGACTTCCCAATTGGGGCAAGTCGTACTGGGATATGGCTGTGATGGAAGACTTTCACAAAGACTGGGGCCTACCAGATTTTCGGGGAAAATATCTGGATCACGCGAATCCTCCAATCGTCTTCAACAGCTACCAGTTCTGGCTTCGGATGCAGACCTGTGGAGAGTGGGAATGGACCCTCTGGGACGAGCCTAACAAGGGCTTGTCTCACCGCGACTGGTATCTCGACATGAACAAGGCCGTCGTAACTTATATCCAGACTTTCCGTTTCAAACACAAGCCTCTCTTACTGGCTCTGCCTCACATCAGACTCTTGGACAAATCAGCTAGAGCAGTGATGGTAGGAGAGGCGATGATGAAACGCCCTGGACTCGCCAGAGTCCACCAACTAGAACCCGACTATTTCGGGACCCGAGAGTTCTTCAAATATTTTAGAGGCGAGGTCGAGGAGTATCTTCCTAACAGGCAATTCCGTAACTGGTATGAGGAAGCGAAAATGAAGTTCCATGAAACAGACTTCCCGAAGGAAGCCTTCCAGCAACCGACAGAGACAGGAGAGACTAAATCTAAACAGACTGTCGAGCTCGAACGAGTTGAAGGAATTGTTAGACAGGACCCGTTGAGGTTCGGGAAGCCTTCGCCGGATGGAAAGAGCTACGTTCTGAATGCTCAGAAAATTGAGGCATTGACCAATACTACTGCAAGGGTCGCGGGGAAGGCTAGGATCAGGCTTGAGGACGAGTTCGGGTCCAAGGCTTCTCCAAAGAAGTGATTGAGTGCAGCGAGTCAGAAATATTAGCCTAAAAAGGCTCTGGTATTATTTCAGACTTGGACATAACACATACCTTGCGCTAGCAATCGGACTCGCACAATTCTTCATAATAACCTACACTCTGTTTCTCCAACGATTCACAATCTTCGCGGGTCTTCGACTGTGGGAATTTGCCGTTGCCTTCTCAGTTCTCTACATGATCGCTTCTGTAATCTTAGGATGGTCGCATCGGAGAATACAGATGGGGGCAGAAGCTGAAATGGGAACACTCACTAATCCCTACGTTTTCAAAATAAGTCCAGGCAAGGAGACACTATTGTTCATTCCTCTACAGATGTTCAGCTTGGAAATCCAGAGGACGTTGATGGCGAGTCATGGGTTGCTAAGTCCGAAAGTCCAGGAACAGTTTGATGATTGGTTGAAGAAGCTTCAAGCGTTGCTTAACGGTGAGGAGTTCAGATGAGACAACGGGATTAACTTATATGCAATCCAAATTCGCCTTGTCCAATGCTATGTAGAAGCTGCGGGTCCAAGAACCTCTGGACCTTTCTAGATCTAGGAAACCAAGCAATCCCCAGATTCCCCAAAAGTCTCGTCGAGAAAGTCCCCCACTTTCCCTTGGAACTCGCCAAGTGCGAGGACTGTCATCTTGTTCAACTGTCAGAGTCGGTGGACCGAGAACTCTTGTTTCGAAAGTTCTGGTATCAGTCGGGAATAAGCTCTACAATCAGAAGTGACTTGGAAAAGATAGCTGGCGAGGGCAGAATCCAAGTGTCTGAGTTGAAACACGGTGATGTTGTCGTGGACATTGGCTGCAACGATGGGACCCTACTCGGTTTCTTTGATGAATCGGTTAACAGGGTGGGATTTGAACCCGCGATAAACATGGCAAAGCTCGCTAGGCAAAATGGGTCGAGAATTGTAGAGGACTACTTTTCAGCCCAAGCTTTTCACAAAGTAGCATTCTACCAAGCGAAACTCGTCTTTGCGATTGCTATGTTCTACGATCTTGAGAATCCAGTACGGTTCTGCCAAGAGGTTTCAGAGTGCTTGGAAGCGAATGGAGTCTTCGTCGTTCAACAGAACTATCTTGGTCTAATGCTCAAGAACACTGCCTATGACAACATCTGCCACGAACATCTCACCTACTTCTCCCTGGCGAGTCTAAAGAAGGTCCTAGAGAAAACTGACCTCGAAGTTTACCACGTTGAACTGAATGAGATCAATGGTGGTTCCATGAAAACATTCATCGCCCACAAAGGAGCTAGAACAGTCGATAGTACGGTTGCGATGGTGGATCAGGATGAGATAGAACAGAATCTTGAAGGCAAGACAGTCTATCAAGAATTCCTGTATAGAGTCCGAAGCAACGCTCGACGACTGAACAGAAGTCTGGAACCGTCCCAAGGAAAGAAGACAATGATCTACGGGGCTGGCACAAGAGGGGCGACACTGTTTCAGTTCGCTAGTATGTTTCACAGACCGGAAATCGTCGGGGCTGTGGACAACAATCCAGACAAGCAAGGACACTATTACATCGACACAGGAATCCCGATCATTTCACGATTGGGAACATTGAAGAATCCTCCAGACTACTTCCTAGTCCTGCCATACCATATTGCTGACGAGATCATTCAGAAAGAAAAAGAGGCGTTCCCCAAAACCAACTGGATCATACCGCTACCAGAGTTCCGTATTGTATGATTGCGCTCGATAGACTTTCAAAAGGTCTTTTGGTACTACTTTTATCAGTCTCTTGTCTCTCAGGATATTTTTACTGGCAAGACTCAGTGGATCGAAGGACAAGCCTAGATCAAATAAGATTGCTTGAGGACCAAATGCGAACAAGCAATCAGCAGGTCGCAAGTCTCAATCAAGAGATCGTCCGGCTCGAAAACTTGAACGTTATAGAGGGAGGAAACAATCAACAATTACTCTCTCAGATTGAATTGCTTAATTCACAAATTGCCACCTTGGAAGCCCAAGTCAAGAGTGTGAACTCTGAAATCCTGGCTCTTACACAAACAATCAATCTTCAACGCACATCGAATATAGCTACCAGTCTAACGCTAGACTATACCAAATTCACCAATACTTATTATCTGATCCCTCTGCCACCAATAAACTATGAAGGTTATTTCAGAATAAGTTGGCTTGCTCAAGCCCGATATGGCTTTGTAGTCCAAGTCTTCGACATCAACATTACAACGCCATCACAGGTTTCCGGTGTCTTTGATGTTCCAGTAGCGCAAAATGCTACAACTAACATGATGATTCATTGTTACGATACAGTTTACAATGGAAACGGTGGCCAATACGTCTGTGTCGGAACAGTGACTTACAGTATTCAGTATTGGTATTGAAAATGGATGGGCCGTCTTCGCCGATTGTTAATCTGGTTGCTGAGAATCATATTCGGCGACGAGGACCCTGAAGAATACGAGAGGATGACTATTCACTGACAGACTATCGATTCATTATCAATCGAGTCCTGAAGAAGGTTCGACAACCGTTTGCCATCTTTCGGCTGGCTGAACCGTTCGAGCCATCAGTCACCGACTTGGTAAGGAACATTGGAGGAGAATGCTTCATAGATGTAGGAGCTAACGTTGGAATCTACGCAATCAAATATAGAAAGCATTTCCGACAGGTTTTCGCCGTCGAACCACATCCTAGAACAAGGCAAACTCTCAGAATGAAAATTCTGGTTCGTCACGCAAGAAACGTTAGAGTGCTTGAATTTGCTGCCTCGGATAAGGAAGGCTGGGCTGACATGGTTCTAGATGGAACGATGGGAAGATCTAGCGGGTCCGAAGGCATGATAGAACCCGACTTCACCTATCGCCCATCGTCTAGTCCTGACGTTATTGGAGATGTCAAACAGCAGAATTCTACACTGAGAAAGATCAGAGTAAGAACAAGTCCTCTAGACAGTTATCCATTCCCCAACGATATTGAGCTAGTCAAGATAGATGTTGAAGGGGCCGAGTTCAGAGTCTTAGACGGAGCTGTTAGGACCCTAGCAGGAACTAGACGAGTCATCGTCGAATTGCACGATAGAGATCGAAGGGCTGAACTTCAGAATGTCTTGCATGATAGGTGGGGTTTCAAGACTCGATGGTTGGACGCGGATCACATTCTTGGAGCGAGAGTTGCTTGAAAAAGGCTCTGATAATTCATCCTTGGTTTCCAATCTTCGGGGGAGGAGAATATCTGTGTCTGTGTGTCTGCGAGATTCTTCAGAAACAAGGGTATGAAGTTACTATCGCTAGTGATGTATTTCAGCCCGAGATGGCAGAAGAAGTCTATGGGATGGGAAGCGTCCTTGGGAAATGCAACCATATTCCAATGCCAGAATTCCATCCTAAGCGATTGGTTCCTGGGTTCAATCTATATGGGGTCGAGAGGCTTTTCTGGGCTAGGCGAATAAAGGATAGTTTGAAAGATTTTCCAGCAGAAATTATAATCGCGACTCAACCCTCATGGCTCAAATGCAAGCAGACGAATCGTTACGACTTCATGTATAATGTTAGGGACCTCTACACATACCCGAGCTTGATGTTGAAGGCTGACCCTAAGACCTTCCTAGCGAGACACAAACGGGGCATCGGCCTACAGTGGAAAGCCTACTTTTTCGTTCTCTCAAAATTACGGGATGTTATGATAGGGAAGCCGAATGTCAAGAGATTCATCGCCCTGAGCCATCTAATCTACAGGGATCTAGTTGCGAACGGCTTCCCCAATTCGGAGATGGTTTATCCTCCCGCGAGACTCGATGTTTTCCATCCTAGACCGAAAAAACGGCAAGTGGTGATAAGTTGTCGAATTGATCCGGCGAAGCATCTAGAAACGTTCTTCAAAATCGCCGAGTCTTTACCTGATGAGAAGTTCATTCTCGTTGGACGCGATAACCAGACGACTAGGCTTGCTCATCCAAACTATGCTGAACGCCTTCTGGCAACAAAGCCGAAGAACGTCGAGCTCGTCAATTCCCCGATTAAGAATGTGCCAGAATACATCGAGGAGAGTCTTGTCTATCTATACACAGGCATAGAACCAGGCATCGGCATCGCGATTATGGAAGCTTGCGGGGCAGGATGTATTCCGATGGCTCCTCACATCGGGGGAGGAAGCGAGATCGTCGAGGCTTTGGGGGCTGGGACGTTATTCCACAACATTCCGGAGGCTGTGAACAAACTCAAGAATATTCTAAATGATCCGAATCCTCTACCAGACCAGATTCGTAGAATGGCTCTCAGCGTGTTTGGCAAAGACAAGTTTGAGCAGAGAATCCGAGAACTTCTTGTCAGTTGAGAAACAAGAGCTCGGAACGCTGATCTTCTACTGCTGGATTGTTGCAGCAGAAATCATCAAGATAGGGTACATCACTACTTGCGAGTGTCATGGTTCGGGTCAGCCTTTCAACGGTTGGTTCTTCCAAGCGTTCCAGCAATCACCGTATTCTCTCTGGTGGAACTATACTGCTGGACAGCCACCGCATCAGATCGTTATCCACTTTCTCGCGGGCCCCTACTCGCTGCTCTGGTGGTTTCTGAATCTTCCTGGGCACTTCGGCTATTACCCGTTTTTCGGATACCTCTTGATTTGCGATATCGCCATCTTCGCTCTGTTGGCTCGAAAGAGTCGTTGGTATGCTCTCTACTTTCTGACATTGACTGTCTGGTTCACTACTTATGATCCTGTTGATTTCTGGATTGTTGTTTTTGCTGTTTTCGGAAGATACCGCGTTGCCTTGCTTGTTCTATCTCCGCTAACCAAGCTGCCAATCGGCTCGGAACTCTGGACAGGGAACTTGTCAGTCTGGATATGGACGTTTACTTCTCACGACTCGTTCTCAGGGAGTGAGAACTGGGGTCGATACTTGTTGCTGGGAAGTATCTGGCTTTTTGCTCTTGCGTTTCATTTTCCGAAGGTATGGGGCAAAATCGCCATGAAGATTCGCGGGAACGCGAGTGATGAAGGCCCAAGCGAACCATTCAGTGACGAGCAACCAGAGCTCCAAGGGTTGGAATCTGAAGAAGACAATGAAGGGGAGGTAGCAGAGATCTAGAACTGGTGGGATGAGAACCATCAAGTGATAACTTTTCGAGAAATATCCTATTGTGAAATGTAGGAATTCGTGGATGAGCATGAAGGGCAAGGTGAACCATCCCATGAAAGTATTGGGTCCGATCATGATGGTCATTTTGCCGTAACTGAATTCTTTCGTTATCTTGTTTCTTGATTGTAATAGAGGGAGATTTCGAGAAATGGTTCTCAATGCGAACAGTGAATATTCTCTGTGGACTCTTGGCCAGTCAGTATCGGATACTCTGACGAGAAAGCCCATTATTTGGTTAGCATTCCTAGGAGGTCTGGGGCCTGTTTCTGTAATCGTAGATACATGATCTTGGCTGAGATTTGGACAGCGATAATG
>WNFJ01220938.1_pt1 | contig 15284 bp, 12 predicted proteins | sample 5400461 | NCBI WGS metagenome assembly WNFJ01 (sample SAMN13153349, study PRJNA577476) | soil metagenome | isolation source: 115 cm saprolite on Douglas fir-dominated hillslope | place: USA:California | collected 2013-09-17 | reverse complement strand
AGCTGAAAGGGGATGTGCTCGAGTTCCAGATGACGCGCCTCGATCTTCGCAAAATCCAGGATATCGTTGATGATTCCCAGCAAAGCCTCTGCGGAGGACCGGACCAGCCCCAGCGAATCGCGCTGGTCGGGACTCAAATCAGAATCCAGGACGAGTTCGGTCATCCCGAGTACGGCGTTCAAGGGCGTGCGGATCTCATGGCTCATGTTTGCCAAGAACTCGCCTTTTGCGCGGTTTGCGGATTCCGCGGCCTCCTTTGCTTCCTGTAATTCTTTCTCTCCTTTTTTGCGCTCGGTGATGTCCTGATAAAGGGCGAATTGGCCTGCCAGTTCTCCGCTAACACGCAGCGGCACGCCGTGAATCTCCACATCCATAAGGGAACCATCTTTCCGGCGGCGCTGGGTAATCTTATGAACCGCTTCACCCGAACGAGTCTGGCTCGTCAACGCTTCCGCCTCAGCGCGCATCTCAGGCGTGGAGATCAAATTGTCAAGGGAATATTCGCGCGCTTCCTTTCTCGTATAGCCAAAGAGCTTTTCAAACGCCGGGTTGCACAACTGGATGCGCGGCGTCAGATCTTCGACAACGATGGCCAGCGGATTGACTTCAATCAGGGCATTCAGGAAGCTGGTGCGCTGTTCCAACTCCTTTTCGGTCCGGCGCCGTTCGGTGATGTCCAGGAACGTGACCACGGCTCCCACGATCTGCTTGCCGCGGATAACAGGATGGGACCAATACTCCGCAGCAAAACTGGTTCCATCGCGGCGCCAGAAGAGTTCGTCGTCCACGTGCCTCTCCACTCCAAGCCGGAACGCTTCATGCAACTTGCATTCCGTCACCGGATACGGGGTTCCATCCACGCGGGTGTGATGCATCAGCGCGTGCATGTTTTTCCCGAGCAAATCTTCCGCATCCTCATACCCCAGCATTCGCAGGCAAGAGGGATTTGCAAAGGTGCACTCGCCAGCTATGCCCATTCCATAAATCGCTTCGGCAGTGGAGTCCAGCAGAAGCCGCGTGGTTTCCTCGCTTTGGCCAAGCGCCTACTCCGCGCGGCGGCGCTCCATGATTTCTTCTTTGAGTTCTCGCGTCCGTTCTTCGACCCGTTTTTCCAGGGTATCGTGAGCCTCCCGCAGATCCTCTTCTCGCAGCTCGATCTGCTGCAGCATGTGATTGAACCCATCTGCGAGGTGGCCGAGTTCATCCTCAGCGCGTTTGATGGCTCGAAGGCGATAGTTCTTCTCGTTGGCCACGGACTGCATGGCGCTTGAGAGTTCTTGGATCGGTTTCGAAATGGCTCTCTGAAGCAAGCCAGCCATCACGTACGCGATGATCAAGCAACCCAGCATCACCAGCGATACTGTTTCCGTATATCGGCGGAGGCGGTCTCGGATATCTGCCAAATCCGACTGCACATACACAGTTCCGGCCTTTTGTCCGTCGAGCCAGATGGGCCGGTAGATGTACAGCTCCGTTTTGCTGAAATGGCTCTCGCCGATGGGGTTTTCCGGAAACACCGCTTGGCTGCCGACATCTTCCCGGACATACGATGCAAAACGCTTCCCTTTTGCGTCGTAGATGGCAGCTGCGATCACGTGAGACCTCGCCCGCATGGTTTGCAGCGTGCGCGTGGCGGAGTCCGAATCGTTGAAGGTCAGCGCGCCGGTGGAATTCGTGCCTACAGCATCCGCGATTGCAATCAGTTGGCTTTGTTTGGACTGCCGGAACACATGAAGGTCGTAACTCAGGAAGGTACCGCACGCCAGAAGCAGCGCTGTGCTGCTGGTTGCCATCACGATCACCATCAGCTTCCCGCGAATGGAAAGTTTTCGGAACAAATTCATGTCAGCTCTTCGGCGCGGAAGCATCACTCCAAACGTTTCGCGCCATCCCCAGCAGTTGCGAACTCATTTTGAGCCGGGCGCGCGCTGCTCCGCCCAGATTGACTTCAAACCGCACCCGTTCTTGTTCGACTAAAAAGTTGATTGCGCCGCCGGCTTGCAGAAATCCGTCGGTCTCGCCGACAGTCAAGACATTGGCCCCCTCCAAGGCGGTCAGAATCTGTGTCAAGCGTTTGGGGTCGGACACGCCGATAAACAGAATCTGACAATCCCGAAGGTTATCTTTCGCGGTCAGAATCCGAATCTTGATCTTTCTCCCATGCACGGTTTTGCCGGCGACCGCCTCCGACAGCGAAGTCCCGAACAGATAAGTGCCGACCACTCCGATTACAAAAGGCCTGTCCTCGCTCGCAAACGCACCGTCAGGCCACTCGACAAACTTGGCGAAGTTCGCCAGATACTCGGCTTTTATACGGTATTGACCGGAAGAAGGCGCCTGCGCCCGGGCGGCAGAGCTCAATGCAAACACCAAGAAAGCAGCCAGGATTGCTTGCAACGGTGCGCGTTGAATGAGCCGCGCGCCGATTCCCGGAGCAGGCTGACTCGAAACGAATGTCGTGGAACTGGCGATCGCAATCCTCCGCTGGCGGCTCTTGCCTTTACCGCTCACAATTCGCCCCAGCAAAGATGGGCACAATCGTGGCCAATCTCCCCAACGGAAAGTGGGCTCAAGGTTTTAGAATCAATGAGTTACAGAGGAGCAATCTGCCGGAAAATTGGAGGTGGAATTCAGACTGTGCCATTCGCGATATTGCTGTTCCAATGTGGAACATTGCCGAAGTCTAGACGCACGCCACATTTTCTTGCTCGAAGAGGTGAAAAGCAGAAGCATTTGATTGGAAAGGGAGCTTGGAGGCGCGGGTGGGATTTGAACCCACGAATGGAGGTTTTGCAGACTCATCGTGGATTGCTATCTTGTTGGTTCGTCTTGCCTTTACGCCCGCGCAGCTAGCCGATTTTGGCCCTGATTTGGGCCCAACTGTTCCTAAATTGTTCCCAACTTATGGGGTGAACCCCTATAGTGAGACAAAATCTTTGGGCACACTTGCAGTTTTCATTCGACCTTCGTTGCATCTCCTAGCAGGAGAAGGGGTCCGGGGAAGAGGACGGCGTTTGAGTCCCCTTCCCCAGCAGCCCTGTAGAAATCTTCCCGCTATTCTCTTTGTTCTCAAAGAACTCCGTCATTGCGCTTCGGGATTCGGCCTGGCCCTCAGCCTGTTGCTCGAATTCTTCCCGGGATCGATAGCCCAGCGCGGAGTGCAACCGCTGCCGATTGTAATACTCTTCGATGAACTCTTCGACGTTCGCTCGCAAATGATCCAGGTCATCGTACTTGTTGGCATAGATTTCTTCCCGCTTCTCCTTGCCCTCTGCCATATGGTTATGGCATTACGCCACGGAGAATGTCATAGATGACCGACGTCTCTTCGTTCATGATAATCACGTTGCCGCTCACGCGCGCGCATATTGCAGCATGCGAAGCTGGCCCTTCACGAATGGATTGGATCTGCTCGCAGACTGGATTCTTCATCCCAAACCTCCTGCGGAGGCCTGTGAGAATAGCCCCACCGTCCGGGATGTCTATTAGCAGCTACACTTCAGTTCCAATTTCCTCTTTCTGGCTCAGTCCTCACGTTCGATCTTGACCCTCGCTCGCAAGACCTTGACTGAGAGCTTGGTGTGTTCCGACAGCGGCTCAAGGATGTCGTCGAGGTCATCACCCCTCAGCGTCAGCCGCTCGGTGCGCCCCGGCCAAAGGATCACGACTCCCACATGGTGGCCGCTCAGAATAAGGACATCGATTCTCCGCGGATGATCAAACCTATGTTCGTGTTCGTCCTCACCCTGGTCATCATCGTCGTCACCATCTACGTAAACGTACCGCCGCACCACAACCGCCTGCGAGTCTTGTTCCTCATACGCCTCGGGCGCCCGCCCGGCGCTGCTCGCTCCTTCCGCGCGCTGAAGCCGTTGCAATTCCTTCGGGCTGATGGTGACCGAGTTCACGTGAAAAGTAAGCAGCGTTTCGGCGGGCAGGACGATTTCCCGTTTTCCGGTCAGATAGGCTCCGGCAGTTCCCGCGCCCGCGCCTATTAGTGCACCAATGGCCGCTCCTTTGCCGCCGCCCGCTGCTCCTCCAATCGCCGCGCCTGCGCCCGAGGAGCCGCCGATGATAAGCACGTTCCGCTTCGTATGTGGGTCGGCCTTGACGGTCAGATCTCCCGTCGCGATGGGATGCTGGCCCGAGCGCGACTGAACTCCCGTCAAGCTCAGTGTTAGCAACGCTGGACGGCTCATTCGGCCGGAGCTGACCGCATTGCGGATCTGGCCAGTAACACGCGCATCTTTGGGTGCCACGATATGTCCGCCAACGATCAGGGGTTCCGCCAGCGTGGCCGTGAAGCTGTCGCCGGGTTGGCTGCTTTGGCTGCTCAGCGCATCCAGCAGGCGAACGGAGACCGTGGCGGGCGTCTGCGCCGCCACGGTTCCGATCAGGCCCAATAGAGACACCAGTCCTGCAAGCGAAAAAGTTGCTAGAGTTCTTTTCATCAGCATGGCTCCTTGCACCGAAGAAGAGGTCCTTCTAAGGTTGACACTAACACGAGAAACGCTGCACAAATGGCGCCGTGCAGTTTCGCGTTCCCACGTGGTAAACGCCGAGTTCGGGAGTGATAGCTTCCGTTCGGGCCGCTCCAGCCCGAAACGGTGGGCGATCTCGCCGAGCCTTCGCAATGTTGTCGGGAAACTCATCGGCCGCGCCTCCCCCGAAGGCTCAGCACGGAGTCCGGAAAGCAGAGGAACACCAGAATCGCCACTATCCCGATTAGCGCATAGGTTGACATCACACGCCTCCCGCAAATATTGCCCTAGAACAGCACGTCGAAGTCTCCTCGGAACAGCCGCTTGTAGTCGCCAAAAGGTACTCCATATTGCGGGTTGGCCCACCCCTCATCCCACTACCGCATGCGGATCTTTTAGAAACCTTGATTTAAGAACAGACCTCAGGACGACAATCAAGAGACCGCAAGGTACGAAGACCGCCAAAGTGAGAAGGATCATCTTGCGTATTGTCATAGCCCCTCCCGCGACGATTCCTGTATAAGGCACCAGTACGTTCAGGACTACAGCAAGCATGGGGCCAAAGATATGTTCCTTGCAAACCTCTAAGAGTCAACAGATTAGCGAATATGTGCCTTTTGCATTGTGGGTGGGTCCCCACACACGTCTGAGGGGTTCCAACTCGCCTTGGTATCTGCATTCCTCGTCATGCGCAAGACCATGCGCGAGCGACTTTCCGCCAAGCTGGGGGCGCTTACGCGGGCCTTTCCAGATGGTGGCAGCAACCAGCGCCCGAGCTCAGCGAATGGTTGGGGTCTCTAGCGCCGAAATATTAATTTCAACTACGATTCGATCCAGGAAGTCTGACCAGTCTACGCAGTACCGCCGCTGGATGGCCGCCCTTCCTCCCCGCAGCGAGAAGAGCTGGCTGACCTAGGCGTCACTCAATGCTCTCGCTGAGCGCTGGTTTCCCCGCTACCATCCTTCGTCCGCATGCGCAGGTTGCCCTTTCGAACTTGGGCACTGAGAAGGCGAGGCAGGTCGACGAAGGCGGGGCAATTCACTACACTGGGTGTAACGACGCGACACGTCTGGAACTTGGTGGAGGACGTCTAAGGTTCGAAATCAACCCTTTCCACAGTTGGCACGCAACATGCGTGCTGAGTTGGAATTGGGTACGTTTTTGGAAGAGAGAAAGAAAGTATGATTTACACGCCAGCCGGTCAGGCGGTCCTGCTGCTGATGGTCCTTCTGGTCACCGCAGGAATCCGTCCCGCGAGAGCTCAAGAAGCTCTGTCCGCGGATCAGAGTATAGCTGCAGCTCATGCGGAATTGCGGAAGCACGATTATTCTGAGGCAAGTCGCATTCTCGAAGACGCGCTGAAACGATTTCCCTCGGATACGAGGCTTCAGGTTGAATTGGGCAGGGTGTACGTCTACCGGCGGCAAGACGATCGGGCCATGGAGTTGTTTCGCTCTGTTTTGAAGCAGGAACCGTCAAACCGCACGGCGAAGCTAGAGCTAGCCCGGGTGCTGAGCTACCGTAAGAAATATAACGACGCAGATCGGCTCTTTCGTGAACTTCTGTCCGCTGATCCCACAGATGAAGCCGCAGGCATAGGCCTTGTCCGAAACCTGATTCTGCAACGAAAGGTTGCGGAGGCACATCGTGAAGTAAACCAAGCTCTGTCGCACCATCCGAACAGTCTCCGGCTCCAGGAGTACAAAGACACCCTGGACAAGAGACAGTTGGCCGGTGGGGCCACCGGAGAAGAGGCTCATCCAAACCGCGCATACGCTGATGGGAGCTATTTCAGCGATACGGCTGGGCATCGTTCCTGGCGATCCGCCCAAAGCCTTGATGCACAGGTCGTCCGGGGTTTGACGAATAGTTTTCGTCTTGAGGAAAGGTCCTTGTGGGTCAGCCAGGGACCCAAAGCAAACGTATTATCAGGGACTGATGAAATCCGTGTGAGACTGAGGCCTCAGCTGCTGTTGGGGGGCGGTGGCGGAATGGTGCGTTTTGCGGACGGTTCGAGCCGGGCGCTCTATCGGGGCGAGCTAACGCTGCATCCTTTCAAGAAATTCTGGTTGCAAGGTGGATTTTCAAGAATTCCCGTCTCTCCCACGTTTGAGGCCGCTCAATTCGACCTGCTTGCGGAAGGATGGTGGAGTCGGCTCGATTGGCAGCCGCGCAACTGGCGCCTGAGCGCAGACTTCTTCAAGCAACACTATTCCGATTCCAACCGCACACAGCGCGAAGATGCAGAAGTCTTGCGCTGGCTCGGGAACTCGCACTTTGCGCTGGGCGTGGGCTATCTATACACACATTCGTCTTTCTCGCAAACGCTCCTACACGGCTACTTCAGCCCGAACCAGTATCACAGCCACCTGGGAGTGAGCGGATTCAGCTTCGGCCTGGGCAAGTTCTTCCGAGCGGAATATCTCGGACGGTACGGCGCGGAGTCCGTATCGCAGAATCCGTATCAAATTGCTTGGGAAGCGACGGCACGAAATCGCTTCCTGTTTGGCGGGTTGACCCTGGGCGCGGACTACTCCTACTTTCACCTTGCCCAAAGCACCGGAGCATTCCGCGCGCAGATGGGCCGGGTCAGCCTGGCCTACCGTTTTTAGAAGTTCGCGAAGCAGAACGAAAGCGAGGTCCGCCTTCCAATGCGCTGCGACGACAAACGCGGAGAATGAAGATGGGTGAACAATTGCAGATACTCGTAGTAGATGATGATAAATCGATCGTCCGGTGGCTGAGCGCCGTCCTGACCGCCGAGGGTTATAAGTGCCAAGTCGCGCAGAGCGTCAAAGACGCCGAACCTCTGCTGCAGGAAGGTCCGTTCGATCTTGCACTGCTGGATATCTACGTCGGGAGCGGGAACGGCCTCGATTTCCTCGAAAAGCTGAAAGCCGCACAGCCCCAGTGCAATTGCGTAATCATAACGGCGCACGCCAGTGTAGAGACAGTAGCTCGTTCTGTATCCGGGGGCGCTCTCGAGTACATCAGCAAGCCTCTTCTGATTGACGAGCTGCTGGCGCTGATCCGGAAGACCGTCAGCCGGCGAGAGACGACTGCCACTGTTGGCTCAAAGGATGATTCTTCGCCGGAATCCGCAATCATCGGGCGCAGCCCCAAAATGCTGGAGGTCTACCGGGCTATTGCTCGCGTCGCTCCAAGCACAGCCAGCGTGCTGATCACCGGGGCCAGCGGGAGTGGCAAAGAGCTCGTGGCGCGGGCCATTCACGCGCACAGCCGGCGCGCCAACAGGCCCTTCACTCCCATCAACTGCGGGTCATTCCCGGAAACCATTCTCGAAAGCGAACTCTTTGGACACGAAAAGGGCGCTTTCACGGGCGCGGACAGCAGCCGCCGTGGATTGTTCGAAGCCACGGATGGCGGCACGTTGTTTCTGGACGAGGTCTCGGAAACAAGTCTGAGCTTTCAAGTAAGGCTTCTTCGCGTGGTGCAAGAGCAGCAGATCCGCCGCCTGGGATCGAACACATTCATTCCCGTGGATGTTCGCATTCTTGCGGCCACCAACAAGGACCTGAGTGTGCTCATTCGGAACGGGCAATTACGGGAGGACCTCTATTATCGCCTCAGCGTGGTGACCATTCCTTTGCCTTCTCTCGAGGAACGCCGCGAAGATATCCCGCTCCTCGTTCAACATTTTCTTAAGCGATTCAATCAGCGCAACCAGCGCCAGGTGCGCATTAGCGAAGACGCGGTCCGTGTGCTGAGTTCAATGAGTTGGCCGGGCAACGTGCGTGAGCTCGAAAATCTGATTGAGCGGCTGGCAATTTTTGCTGCTAGTGACGAAATTGCAGCTGAAGAAGTGGAACGTGAAGGAGCGCGCCGTAAGACCGCTAACGCAGTCTCGGATCCAGCCACAACCACGCTGCCGGACAAGTTGCAGGAAATGGAGCGCCAGGAAATTCTTCGCGTGCTGCGAGAGTCGCGAGGGAACAAATCATTGGCGGCGCGCAAGCTGGGCATTGAGCGCAAAACGCTATACGAGAAAGCGCGGCGCCTAGGCGTGGACATGGGCTCGACACAGTCATGACGAATTTGCACAACGCGTCGCGGGGAAGGAGTCGCACCCAGACTAGGCGCTGGCTGTATCTAAACCTGTGGCTTCTGGCGTTGGTCGGACTGCTCGCTATGAGTTATCCGGTGGAAGAGCTCAGCCGCCGCATTGGAGATCTGTACTTTCGCCTGCGAGGCACCCAGGCCACATCGCCCTATGTTGCGTTGGTGCTGATTGACGATGCCAGTCTCGACCGTTACGGACGCTGGCCCTGGAAACGGTCCTTGCTCGCGCGGGTCGTTAGCGCAGTGAGCGCCGCAAAGCCCAAGGTTGTTGGTCTCGATATTTTGCTTTCAGAGGCGGAAGACAAGAACGACGACCAAGAACTGGCGCGCGCGATCAGAGTGGCCAGAAATGTTGTCCTCATCGCCAAAATCAGCAACTCGCAGGAAGGAAGATTTTGGGTAGAACCGTTACCGCTCTTTGCGCAGGAGGCCGCAGCCGTCGGGCACGCACAAGCCGCATTGGGTCCAGACGGCATCTGTAGGAGCATTCCCGTGCGCGAGCTGAGCATCGAAGGTCCACGCTGGGCCTTTGCTCTTGAAATCGCACGCACATTTCGCGGGGGAATCCTAGCAGACAATGGGAACAAGCTGCGACTTGGCGACACAACGATCCCTACGGTAGGCCGACCCGGCTATCCGGAGCTCGCCGGAGTGGAGAGTGAGGCGCCGCGTCTCTTACCAGTCGACTATCGTGGTCAAGCCGCGCCGGGAGAGGATCCCCAGCCGTTTGTCGCCATTTCCGTCAAGGATTTGCTGGAAGGTCGGGGCAACGATCAATTGCGTGGAAAAGCGGTGCTCATCGGGTTCGGCTCGACGGAAATCAGCGACCGCCTTTCTACGCCAGTCAGCGGCAACTTGCCGATGCCCGGCGTCGAAATTCACTCCAATCTTGTGGATGCGCTGCTTTCGGGCAGAACTCTACGCCCTGTACCAGGGATGGCGCATGTATTGCTGCTCCTGGGCTTCGCGCTAAGTTCCACATGGGCGGTATTGCGCTGGCTCGGTTGGAAAGGGATCCTCGCGTTGGCAGCGTTTCTGGCAGCCATTCTTGCAGGCGGATATATCCTTTTTGCGAAGGCGCATTTGCTAATTCCTCTCGGGCCTCTGCTCTGCCTCGCGACTCTTGCTGGCCCGATGGCACAATTACAGAACCTGCTAATTGCAGATCGCGGCGTTACCGCAAGATTGCGTGAGCTGGAGCGAGTCCTGCGGCTGCCTCACTCTGAAGGCGACAGAACTCTGCCATTTGCCTTACAACGAGAGGCAAGCTCTTCCTCTGGCAGCCTCCCCTGGAAAATCGAACTGCTCAGCCAGCTTCAGACCGAACTGAGTTCGCTATATGCGTTCGACGAAACTCTATTGGAATCGATGCAAGAAGGACTGGCTGTCTTTGCCAATGACGGTAGGCTCGTTTTTCGCAATCCTCGCTGGCAAAGCTTTTGTGAGCGGCATGGGTGGAACTCATCGTGCCGTCTGGAGGAGTTTGTGGCGGCGCTCGGCGAGCCCGCCTGGCGTAACTTGCCTGAATCACTCGCCCAGCCTGGCACGCGCTTCGACGCGGAAGTGCACATCGGAGATGGGCTCTGGCAATTGACAGCCGTCAGGCTGAAGGCAATCGAGCCAGGTAACCCTTCGGAACTGATCCTTGTGGTCGTGACGGACCAGACAGCTCGGCTTGAACGCGATCGCGCACGCGCCGAAGCCCTCGGATTCGTTACGCACGAACTGCGTACACCGCTGGTTTCGATCCAGGGATTTGCCGAATACCTCCTGCGCTATCCAGAGAAAGCGGGAAAGAGTGAAGCAGCAACGACGATTTTCCGCGAGTCCGGGCGGCTGGTGGCCATCATCAATACGTATCTGGACGTGCTGCGACTGGAATCGGGCGCACAACCATTGAAGCGGGAAGTCGTGCAAGTGCGCGACCTTGTGGGACAGGTCAACCGAGTGGTTCGGCCGCTGGCTGAGGCTGCTGATATCACGGTGAACACGGAGATCGCTTCCAGCTTGCCCTCTTTGGAAGGCGATCGGAATCTCATTGCAGGAGCGTTGCTAAATCTGATGAGCAATGCCGTGAAGTATAGCCCGCCTGGAAGCTCAGTAAAACTGCGCGCACTGCCTGCAGAAGGAAGCGTCGTTCTGGAAGTGTGCAACCCCGGCCCGATCATTCCACCGAGCGAGCTTCAGCGCCTCTTTGAACCCTTCTATCGCCGGCAGGAGCAAGAAACGTTTGCTTCCGGTTGGGGTTTAGGCCTGGCCTTTGTGAAGCGCATTGCCGAACAACATGGCGGCCAAGTTGAAGCGACCAGTGATCCGATAACTGGGACGTGCTTCCGATTACGTTTGCCGGTTACACGTGTTCATTTCAGCGAGGTGCTCCAATGAGACGCGCCACTAGTAGTATTGCGATACTTTGTTTTGCATTGCTTGCATTGGCTGTGGGTCCGGCTGCGGCACAAGAACAGCAAGCGACGCCGCCGGTCTCCGCTCCCTTTGCTGGCGCCACCATTTCCGACTGGAAGGGCAAGATTCAATTGAATCTTCCGGGACAACCCCCGTCGACTCCCGCTCGTAGCGAGGTTCTTCCGGCGGGGACTATCCTGGAGACTGAAAGCGGTCGGCTGCTTCTTCACCTCAGCGACGGAAGTCAGATTTTGATTGGCCCCCACACGCGGTTGCTTGTTCAGCAGCCCGCACCTTCTGACCAGAGCTATTTTCAAATTCTCTTCGGTAGAATTCGCGCCTTCGTCAGCAAGCAGACGGGCGGGGCGGGAGCCTTTCAGCTCGGAACTCCCAGCGCCGTGATTGCGGTTCGCGGCACCGAGTTCGAGATCGAAGTCAACCGGCTGCACGTCACTGAGGTGGATGTTTTTGAGGGCTTGGTGGAAGTCTCTGGACGCAGAGCCCGGGTTTTCGACCCGGGTCGGCATTGATGGGTTCCCCGAAGAACCTCGGCCCACGGATGAGATTCGACCGGAGATCGAAAGGCCACAACCTGGAGAGAGGGAGTTGCGGGACGTCAAGGACTTGACAGAAATTGGAGAGCGGCATGGAGTGGGACATGAACTTGAAATGGAGCGGGAAATCGAAAAAGAATTAGCCTCGGAAATTTCAGAGATGATGGAGCGGCAGGAAGTCTCGGAGCAGCCCGAAGTCGAAATCGAGACCAAAGGAGGCTCTGAACCATAATAAGAGAGCCTCGCACTGGCTCCGAACCACGTTCGAAATCTTGCGGCCCACCTTATCACTTTCCTTGTGGCTCGCGGTCTTTCTGGATTGCTTATCCGGTCTGACCCGCCCGGATTTAAGTCTAGCCTGAGAGTTGAGTTCATTCGACTCATCACTGCGTTGAATCCCCCCAGCTTTCCAAAACAGGGCGCTCTTGAACTATCTGAAAAACAAAGACTTACATGACTCTCTGTTTGGACTGTCGCTTGCCTTGGTACTAGGCCGAGATCGGCTCGCAGAGCCGAGGAGAAAACAAAATGAGAAATTTCAATTCTCTCAAAGGGTCGCTTGTAGCAATCGGCCTGTTACTGGTGGGAATCTGCCCCAGTGCAATGGCCAAGAACTCTTCCGGAAAGAAGCCCGACAAGGCGCACAAATCATGGAAGGGAGCGGTGAAAGTGGAAGCCAAGGGTCGCTACGACAGCAACACCTTCCTGCTTTCGGATCGGCAAAAGACTAGGTTGCAGACGGCGGGACCCGCCGAGCAGATCAGCGGCCGCTTCAACGACATGAACAGCGTGCACGATTACATCTTTACGCCTTCGGTGAAGTTCCTCGCTGAAGGCCCGGGCGTCGGTGGCCGAAGACTCGGCTTACAAGCGGGCGTCAATTACGACATGTACTTCCTCAATCCCAGGCGGCGGCACTTTAATATTGAGGTTGCCGCGGAGCAGAACACTTCGCGGAACGGCAGAGCACGTGTCAAGTTTCAGTACATTCCGAGCTACTTCTATAGAAACTATCTGGCAGACGCGACGAATTTCACCACTTCTGTTCTGGCGAGCGAGCGCGTGTATAAGCCCGACGTCTACAGCGAATGGGATGTCACGGTGGATTACCGGTACCGTCTGGCTGGCGGGAGAGCTGCTCTGCTAGGACGCGCCGGCTATCTGCAGCGTCGCAACCAAGCGCCATTTATCGGGCATGATCGCAACGAACCCCACATGGGTGGCGGGCTCGACTCTAGGCTAACCAAGTGGTGGGGAATCGACGGCAACTACGACTTCGCGCTTGTAGATAGCCCTCGCGTGCAGGAAGTAATGATCCTGAACGAGCCGGATTTTGGCGTCGATTTCAATAATGACGGAAATGCGACTGATTTGAGTATCCGGACCGTGCAATTCGTGGACCGCCGTCACCACGAGCAGCGTTTCCGTGCCAACACGAAGCTCGGAATTCGCGAAAAAAGCTATATCGAGTTCGGTTATGAGCGCCGGCACAGGAATTTCTTGTCGAAAGAGCCGTTCGACGTGTTGCACAACGGTCGGACCGATAATCGCAATACTTTCCAGGTGGCGTTCGTTTCACATCTAAATGACAGGCTCCAGTTCACGACTGGGTATAGCTACATTTTTGAAAATTCCAACCGTCCCAATGATCCCGGAGTCGTGGGCGAAGTTAACGACTATAAACGCGCTGGGGCATTCGTGGGCCTGAGTTACCGCTTCTGAGCGGGTGACTGGTCACGAATCTAACGGGAACATCAGGCGCATATATGACAAGCACGGCTGCAATCCGGAACAGATGCATGTCCCTCTCGCTGGGAGAGACCGTGTCAGGTGGTTTGGTGAAACAGCGTGTGTTTTCCCGAGCCAGGTCAAATGCCGCCCGTGTTCTGGATCTGCCCAGTGTCAAGGCGCGTGTCGTATCAAGACGCGGATGGGTTAGAACCTTCCACCTACGGCGCCAGGACCACGGCCTAAAGGTGCAATTTGAACGACTTACACCGCCCCTCCTCTGGCCAACCAATTGCCCCCATACATGTAACCTCTTGGGGCTCCTACAAGGACGGCGGAGACACTCATTTTAAGGGGAGTTCATTCATGTGCATTTTTCTTACGGACGAGACGAAGACGAACATGCGAGTGTCTTATGCGTTGCGCTGGGTTCCACGACCGAGTATGGCCACCCTGCTGCCCTGTCCGGTCTCTCCGCAGGCTGGCGACATTGCGCTCGCGAAACTCGAGAAAATCGGCAAGAACGCGACTCTCGAACTGGCCAACGGCCGACGATGCACTCTTCATGAAGGAGACCTTCTCGCGGTGGTGTTCGGAAACCGCTACGCGACCCTGCAATTCGAAGGCTATGCACACTCAAATGGAGATTCCTGCGACTTGCTCTCCATGGGTGGTCTCTGCGGTTTAGTTGAAAGCAAGCATGCAAAAGCTGCTGATCCAAGCAAGCTGCGTCTGCTGGGTGCCCTCGGGGACCGCAACGGATCTCCTCTTAATCTTCGAGACTTTGCCCTGGCCCCACAACCTCAGCCCAACCATCCCAACGTTGTGGTGGTCTGCGGCACCTCCATGGATGCTGGTAAAACGCACACGGTCATGAGCCTCATCATGGGTTTACGGAAGCAAGGGCTTGCAGTCGCAGGCATCAAACTAACCGGTACCGCTACCGGCAAAGATACTTGGAATATGCTCGACGCTGGTGCGTGTGTAGCACTAGATTTTGTTGACGGTGGATTTCCATCAACCTATCTCTCCACCTTGGAAGAACTGCTCCATCTATACGATCTGCTCGTCTCGCGTGCAGCCGCGGAGGGCGCCTCTTGGGTGGTCCTCGAGATCGCGGACGGACTGCTACAGCGCGAAACCGCAGCATTACTGCAGCATTCTGGCTTCACTGCCAGTGTGGGCGCATGGATTTTTGCTGCGAGCGATCCTCTCGCGGCAGCCGGAGGTGTCGCGGTTCTACGCAACTGGGCCATCGATCCGCTGGCGATTAGCGGAGTGGTTTCCATGAGTCCACTGGGCATGAAAGAAACACAAGCAGCCACAGGGCTGCCGTGTCTTACTGCCGGTGAGTTACAGTCTGGCGCCTTGAATGTCCGCCTGCAGGAAACTGTCTCTAAACATGCTGGCACTCTTTTTGCAACAGCTGGGAGTCGAGAGGAGCTCCTCAATACGTGAGCAAGGGCCGCGTCTATCTTTGGACTGATGGTTCCGATCGCGGCCTGTACGGGCATCTGACCGCGAGCGTCGAATCCCTGCATCATCTCGATGTCAGCATAAGAGATGGTAGCGGTTTGTCGGGACGTTTCGTCTGCGTGCGGAACGGCGGCGCGGTCCATGACCCTGATCCGGTAACAAAGTCTGAGCGTGCGGTCCCTCTCGGTGACGCACGACCGGACGCGACGGGCGACTTTTTATTTGAGCCCGGCCGTGGTGGTGGTCGCATCGACAAGGTGAGAATTACAGAGCCAAATTTCCGGTGGCGCTATATTCAGGCCTCACGCTTCGGCGAGGTCAACACCTATTTCCACGTCGACCGCATCGCAACTTATATACACGATTTGCTGACCGAATTGGGTTCTGCACCATTACCCCGGGTCACGGCGGTGGTAACTGCCCACCATGCCGCTACTGAGCAAGACGGCACTCGCGATGGGGTGAGGGGCCGCAACCACTGGTTACCTTTTCAGGGAGGCCACTACCGCTTGCCCAGTCGGCGCTACGAGATGCCAGAGTACAATCCGATTGCGTCCGCTG
>WNFJ01634327.1_pt1 | contig 15286 bp, 15 predicted proteins | sample 5400461 | NCBI WGS metagenome assembly WNFJ01 (sample SAMN13153349, study PRJNA577476) | soil metagenome | isolation source: 115 cm saprolite on Douglas fir-dominated hillslope | place: USA:California | collected 2013-09-17 | reverse complement strand
AAGCATCTGTAGATCGCACTTGCCCTCTGGCAGGATGCTGAAAAAATATTCAACTTGTCATTCCGAGGGCGGAGTTTGCCCGCTGACTTGCCACCTCGCTATGGGTCCGGGCGTATGATGAGAGTGGTGGGGGGGGTTGCGGGAGATGGGGGTAAGTGGCGGGAATTGTTGTTGTTGCGGGCCGCCGCGCTGGTTGCTGCGCGGCGGGGGCATAAGGCCGTTCAGTGAGAGTGCTAGCGCGATGTTCGTTGGATGGAGATTAAAACAAAAGGACTTATGCCAAAGCGCAGCAGAATCCAACGAACATCGCGAGGCCGCCCCGGCGCGCCGCTCGTATCGTTAACGAAACAAAAGGGTAATCCAGCGCGCACAGGTCGACAGGCGTAAAATCCAACGCGCATCCCAACGAACATGCCTCGACGGAACTTCGCTCCTCAGTCCAGGGATCGCCGCGCTTGGTGGTCCAGATACCGAAGCAGCGACTCACGCTCGATCTTCCACCAGCCGCGCCGCGAGATGCGCCACGCGGCGATCGCGCCTTCTTCGACCAAGCGCGTCACCGTGTCCGGGCTGCACCGCGCGATCCGCGCCGCCACGCTGACACTCACCGTCTCGCGCTCACGCGGGTTGGTGCCGCGCTCCTTCACGTCCACCTCCTGGCTGTGTTTGCGTTCGAGCGGCCCGCGCCCCGAGATCAATCCGGGTTCGTCCGCATCGGCTTTCACGGGAAGCGGCCTGCCCGAGAAACACCTCAAGCAGAGATTCGCGCGGAACGCTGGAACGGCTCGACCGCGACGCTGCCAATGAGCTTCACACATCGCCGGTGGGACATGGCAGCGCGCGCCGTTCGTCGTCATCAATCCCCAAGAGATGAACCGCGAAACCGACGTGCACTTTTCCTGCGATGGCGCTTTCGGGATGGGGACGGCAGAGCTCACGGGGGGGTAGTGGGCCAGTTTCAATTAGGCCGCTCTTTTCGCTTCCATGTCCAGAAGTTCCACGACTTCTTCTAGGCTCCAAACGTGGTCAGTGATTCCTGCTTCCATCGCAGGAGTGACCCGCAGTGTTTGATGTATCCGGCAGAAATTGTAATGCATGTAGTGGAGCGCGACAGCCGCCGCGTGATTCTCAACTTTCTTGCTGAATGCATTTGTCAGCCGCGTGAAGCGCCGCATCTTCATCCTCATAGTGAGGTTCTGGCGCTCTACAAAGCTAGTAGAGATATGCTGCGGTTTGGGATTGCCGATAATCGGGATTGCTCGGCAGCCGATACATTCTGCCGGGCTATAGCGTGCTTCGCTCTCCTCGCGGTCTGCGCCGTAGAGCTTGACCAGCATCGCGTAATCAATTTCAGAGCCGAACGCGCTCTCTACCGCGTCCAAGTACACGCGATGGCCGTCTGTGGTCAACTGTACGCGATGCGCGAGACGTTCCGCCAAGTCATGCATGAACTCATAGGCCGTTCCCGCACCGCGAGTCCCGATGCGCCAGCTAGGAACTAGTTTCGTGTCCGCGCAGAGCGCCGTCCAAGTCCAAACATCACCGTAGCCGAACTGCCCCTGCTTGTCGGCGGGGACATTCTTCTGCTTCGCGTAACAGAAGCTCCAAATCTCATCACATTGGATTCGCTTGCAGGGCAGATTGCGAAGTGTGCGCATTTGGTATTCCTCGCACGCACGCCCGATAGTGACGAGTAGCTTGAGAACGGTGTCCTTTGCCACGCCGGTCATGCGAACCGTGGCCCGGATGGAATTGCCTTCCACTAATGAAGCTATGACCGCTGCGCGGCGCTGCTTTGAAAGTGTATTCATGGGCTGTATTATGCTCAAGCGGTAGAGCAATGTCAAGCTCTAAATTTATTTTGCACAGCCATAAAAAAAGTTGAGCAGGGGGCTTGCTTGCAGACTGGCATGGGGTATAATGAAAACCGCCGGAGCGCTCCGGGCTTCAGCTTGGCCAGCGAACCCGAAACTCTCCGGCGGAGAGTAGGTGATGCTATGAGAGTCTCCCGCCCCTAGAAAGGGCAAACGGTGAAGGAAACTCCGTAGGCGACCGGCGTGGGGGTGGTTCCAGTTAGGGGCCATCCCTCACACGGTGCATTGCCTTTATATCGAAAAAAGCCAATGAAATCAAGGAAAAAGTGAGGAAACACGATGGCTGAACAAATCAATTATAAGGCTGTCTTGGCCGATTTGGAGGCAAAAAAGACTCAAATCGAATCGGCAATTGCAGCCATCAAGATGATCGCCGCACAAGGTGGAACGTTTACTCCGGGTTCCGATGGAAACAAACTCGGGCCGAGCGCATTCTTGAAAATGAGCATCCCGGACGCGACAAAGAAACTGCTCGAAACCACCAAACAGAAGCATTCCACGCAAGCGGTGATTGACGCCCTTGTTGCAGGCGGCCTGCCAAAGAGCAAGTACACAACCGTCTACAGCATTCTAAGGCGACGGGCAAGGGAAGTGGGTGACTTACTCAATATGCAGGGCGACTGGGCACTGACCGAATGGTACCCGAACTTTAAGAACAAAGGGACAAAGGAAGAAAAGGGAACTAAGAAAGCCGCTGCGAAGAAACCTGGAAGGAAGCCTGGACGGCCGAAGAAAACCGAAACCGCAGCTACCGCTCCAGCTCCACTTGCGGCATCGGCCTAGCTTTCTTTCTCTTTTGCCCATCTGGTCCGGGCAGCGTTGCTGGCTATCTGGTGACGCTGCTCGGGCGAGAGTTTCTTCATGCGTGCTTTCCCGCTCTTTAGGCCCCCAAGGCGTCCCAGAGCTACCGCTGCGGGATTTTTCTTCGGTTCCTCACGGGTAGAAATCTCCACAATACGAGCGGCTAGTTGATTTACGTCCTTCGGCATCTTCTTCCTAGAGCGCTTCGGCATACCTCAATACTGCCACAGGCTCAGACGGAAGCAATACCCTTTAACGGGCAAACTGGCCCACTACCCACGGGGGAGCCTCCGCGCGGCGATTGGCAGAGCTTCCAGACAAATCGAGCGACAAAGGGAGGAGTCAGTTCCGGTGGACGGCGCAGCGAGCGGCGCATTTCAGAGCAACGCCAGTCAGTATAGTCAGCTTGTGCTGGAAAATCGAGGGGGTTTCCTGAAAGACCGACTTAAGACTGAGCCCCTTCTTAGAGGAGGGCACAGCGACCGCCACAACGATGATGAGGAGAATGCCCAGCAGGATAATCTCTACCATGAAAACCTCCTCCAGTTGACGCTTTCAATATACTCGCTCCGACCCAAAAGCACGCAAACTCCGCAATACGCGCACGTCGCCGGAATAGCCCCCAGCTCATGCCATGTCGTCGGGAAGCGCATCGCACTCGCGAAGGCCGTCGTTGGTGATCGTTGCGATGCGGTCTTTCCTCCCCATGTCATCCCAGAGGGTGCAGCGTCCCAGTTCTTTCAAATATTCGGCCGCGTCGTCCTTCGCGAGCATCACCGGCTGAAATTCCCGAGCTCGGCTCAAGCGGTTCGCGTGATCCAAAAATGCCCCCCCGATGCTGGAAAAAGACTCGCCTGTTCCGAACCAGTCGTTCTCGCAGTCGTCGAACTTTGTGAGGCCATCCCTCAACACCAGCACGCCCGATGCAAGGTGCCACGCCTCGGCAATGAGAATACTCGCGGGCACTCCAGTGACCACTTGCGCGGCCCGCGCCGCCAGCACTGTGTAGGAAAGGAAGCGCGCCGTGTTGATGCGATTGCAGAGTGAGAGCGGAAGGAGCTTGCGTTCCGAACACGCATTGGTGAGCGCGTCGCTGAGGCCAGCCATCGCACTGCGCAATTGGTCAGCAAGCACGGAGTCGATCGGGGAAATCGCCCCGGCCGCTGAGGGTTCAAGTTGTTTTCGGGGGATTCGCTCTGGCACGGAGCTCTCCTTCCTGGTTCTCGGTCTTGGGACACCCTCAGACCTTCTCCCCGCAGATGTCCGTAAAATGACGAATTGTTTCGCCCTCTTCATGTTGCCTCCTTCGCGGTTTCCCGCATTTGAAAAAAACTAGAGAATCACGCCGCGCGACGCAGCATCCGCTTTAGCGCCCAGATCACGCGGTTGGCTTCGGCCATCGTTCGGATCACTCCGCTGCGCACCGGAGACTTGCTCGAATGAAGAAATGCGTCGAGGCGTTCGCGTGTCCAGCCAAGCTGCCCGAGCAAGCGATACAGCAACTCCATTGTCGGCGCGTCTACCAATTGGACTTCTTTCTGCTCCTGGCCACGCCTGCCCGCAGTGCCATAGGCTTGCGCAAGTCGGCGCGAAGGCCGCTTTCTCTTCAGCAGCTCTTGAGGCAGCAGTTTTTGAATTGCGTCGATTGCGGCATTTGCCTCGTCCGCACGCAGCTCGCGGAAGGATGAAATCTGCCGTCCGATCGCGTCAGCTACCCAGCCCAGGCGCACCTCGCGGTCTTTCGCATCTCTGTTCGCCTGGCGGCAGAAGATTCCCCATAGCGTCTGGAGTCGCTTCAGTTGTTTCCCGGTGATGGGGCCTTCCGTCACGCCGCTTCCTTTCTGCTTTTCCGCACCTGGCCGAGGAACTTCACCAGGCGGCGGACAGAAAGATACTTCGCGACGCGCGGCTTGCCGTCGCCGGCGCGAGCGAAAATATCCTCCACGCTGCATGCCGCAACGATCTTCTTGAGTTGCACTTCGCTGAGCTTCGCTGGCTCGCCGTTTCCTAACTCGCGCGAGGAGATTTCGCGCACTTCGTCCGCAAGCAATCCGGGCAGTGGGTCCTTGTGATCGATCCGCGAAAGCCACTGTTCGAGGTGCGCGCGCCCGCGCAGGAAGTTTTGATAGAGATTATGGCTGCCAGCCAGGACAAGTCCGCATCCCGAGCGGTCGTGCAATTCGCGCAGGATTTCCAGAGAGGGAATCTCAAGGTGTTGCGCCTCGTCCACCACGATCGCAGGCGGCCGTTTCTGCACACGGAACTCAGCAAGAACACTGCTGAGCAGCCTCTCGATGCTCGCGACGTTCGTGAAAACACCCGCCTCGCGCCCGATGCGCTTCAGAAGCGAGCGCGGCGGCATGTCCACCGTGGCGTAAATGTAAAGGGCGGGGTTTCTCTTCTCGCGGTTGCGCTCCGCGATCATGTGCGAGAGTACGAAGGTTTTTTGTGTGCCCGGTGGGCCGTAGAGCAGGCAAACTTCTCCGTCGTCGCACGCGGAAGCCAGATATCCCGAGATGATGCAGAAGTTCTTCGTGTGGAAAAGACGCCCGGAGCTGTCAGGCGGCGCGCCCACGTCGGCTGTGATGGGATACCGCTCAAGGTAGTCCCAGATCTGCTTGCGGATCATCGAATCGCCACAGCCCTCCGTCCGATAGTGGCCCTGCAAGAACAGGTTGACCGTCGATTCACCGCGCCGGACGCGCTCGGCGAATTGCCCCGCAGTGAGGTCCATCACGCCGAGATATTTCCGCAGCGCGGCGCGCACCGTTTCCGAATCCGGCGCATTGACCTGGCTGAGGCGATTGCGATCGTTTTCCTGGTGAACGCGTTCCTGGTCGCTGATTTTCATGGTTCGGTCTCCTCCGCCAGAAAATCTTTCACCGCGTCGTCCACGAAGGGCGAGGGCTTCTTCTGCTCGTCGGTGCGTTCGGAAATTTGGCGCGCGCCTGGTACGGCGGCTGCGACCGCCGGGCTGTCCTCCAGCTCCACGCCGCTCAGGAAGTCCTTGTCCTCCGCCACAGCGTCGGAAACGAAGGCCGGCTGCGCAGCGCGACGGCGCGGCCGCGCCGATGCCGTCCCGCGAGCTCCTGGCGTTGCCGCCGGCAGCAGCCGGCCATCCGTCCCGGTCCGCGCGATCGCGCGCTCCATGAGCGCCTCCCGCTCCGTCTTCCAGCCTTGGTTAGAAGCCATTGCGGAAAGTACCGCCAGGTAATCCGCGTAGCCCTTGCGCAGCGAACGCTCGCGCCGCATCGCAGCTTTAATCTGATCGCGCGTGATCTGTCCGTTCGGGCACTGCGCGACGAATTCCTGGATGCGCAGCTCGCCGATGAACTGCAGCGTCTCCGCATCCGCCACGATTGCTTCGCCCAGGTTGTAGGGATCGCGCAGGATCGCCACTTCGCGGCCTTGGCGCGTGTCCAGCGCGAAGAGGCTTTCGTCCGTCGGCTCGTACCGCATCTTGTCGAGCTGCACGCAGCCGCCTTTTTGCACGATGCGTTTCGCGCGCTCGGAAAAAAGAATGTCCAGCATGCGCGGATCCACGTTTCCGCGATTGCGTTCCGGATGCGCTTCTTGCATCGTTTCGTTAGGTGTATGGCCGTTCAGCTTGTCAAGCCGGGTGTCATTCTCTTCATCGATAAATTGGATCGCGCTGCTGATGAATTCCGCATCCAGCGGCAGCGGGCTGGCGCCGCGCTTGCCTTTCAGGAAATCCTCGTGGAACTTCTGCGCCTCGCGCGCATCTTCGGGGCATGCCCCCGGCTTGTTGCCCAGGTAAGCGGGGCGCCAGCGCGGATCGAACCGTTTCGACCAGCGTCCCCCGAACCACGATTCGATCGGCTTCGAGCGCGGGCGGTAGCGCAGCGCGCTCGTCACTCCCACTCGGTCCCGTTCGAGCAGCACCCTCGCGCCCTCGGAGAGCGTCACGGCCTCGATGTCCCGGCGCACTTTTTTGAAATCTTCCCCATTGTCCCAATAGAAATTCCTCGGCATTCCGTGCGAGAGGATGGCGATGCGCAGCGCCGAATTGATCGTGCGAGAGCTCGGCGTCGGCGCAAAACAGAAGCCCACCAGCTTCCGCGAGCCCCAGTCGTAGAGCGCGGTGAGCCAAATCCGGAATGCTTTATTTTCCGGCAGCTCCGCGAAGAGCGAGTTGCGGACCAGCACGTCGAAGACTCGATGGTCGGAGATCCACCAGTCCATCACTGGCACCGGGCTGCGCTGGATGAATGGAGAGCACTTGCTCCAGTGCGCCTGCTCGCCCTCGCGGCCAAGGACTTTCAGCGGCTCCGGCAGCGCGTTCAGGAAATTCCGCGCCGTGTCGTAGCACGGCGGCGCGTCTTTTTCGCCGAGCTTCTTCCATTCGCGGCACAGCGCTTCCCAGGCCATCTCGCGCGAGAGTCCTTCTTTGAGGAATTTGTTCTGGAGAAAAAGAGCGGCGGCGGGATGCTCATCGAAAAACCGTGAGCGGTCTTTGTCCTTGCGCGGCTTCTCCGCAAGCGCCGCATAGCCGCCGTGTTCGAAGCGATCGAGCCAGCGGAAGATTGTGGCCCTCGAAACTGGAGGCTTTTGCTGCGATGCGACGTATCTGGCGAGGTCATCCATCGTTCTTACGGTCTTGCCGTCGGCCAGCCGAATCGCTGGCCGTTCCCCGTTCGTGCGCTTACGGAAGTCGAGCAGCGGCTCGATCGCTTTCAATCGCGTGCGCGCCTGGTCTTCCAGGTCTTCGGGGATCGCGATTCGCGGCGCTTGAGGAGCTGACACAGACGCGAACAAGGGCAATGTTTGCTCGGCTGCGCGAACAATCGCGAGACTATTTCTCAGTTCATCCGCGTACTTGGCCTGCGCGGCGGCCGGAAGAGAACTCAGCGGAAACACAAACGGATACTTCCCGTTGCGCGCACGCGATTCGGAGCGGCGCGCGTGCCAGGCGCGGGCATTGCGCCGCGCATGCCCTTCTGACAATCCAGTGAGCGCGCAGACTTTTTCAAGNCTCAGCCATTGTCGCGCCTCCGAAGTACGAGCGCAGGAATCGCTAATTTGAGAAACGCTCGCAACGTGGCCAGCCTCGGCAGGCGCGAGCTGTCGCGGGTGAGATGCGTCCATACCTGTCGCAGCGCTTCCTGAATGGCCACGGCGGTCCACCCGTCGTAGTGTCGGACCGTGACAAAAGCAACGACGGCGGGACGCTTCGCAAATGCCCGCGAAATCCCTTTTTCTTTGCGGGGGTGATCCGCAAGCGCCGCATAGGCGCCATGCTCGAAAAGTTTGATCCAGCGAAAAACCTGCCGCTCCGAAATGTGGGCCTGCCGGGCGCGGTACCGGGCGAATTCGGTGAAAGTGAGAATCTCCTCGCCCGATGGCAGAAAGACCTTCGGGCGCTCGCCTACCGCCTGGCGCGACCGGAAGCGGAGCAGCGGAAGAATCACGCGGAAGCGGCCGCGCGCCGTCTGCGGTCCTACGATTCGCAGTCGCTTCATTTGCCGTCCGAGCCGAATTGGTGCGCCCTGTTCCATCTCTAACCCGCGAGCTCGATTCGCGCCCTGGCCGGGGACTCCACTGCCGCCAACAAATTCAGCAAGACCTCTGGATTCGTGCGTGCCAGCAGCTCCAGTGCCTTTCGAATAGAACCGACTTCCACATGCCGCCTGGACGTGATCCTCTTTGGAACCGTTGCAACGGCACCAGTGAGGCCCTTATTGCGACTAGATGGCCTCGTACGAAGCCATCTGGAGCGCCATGCACGCTGGCGGCAAGGGCTCCCGGAACTCACGTCGAAATATTTCCGTCCTGGCTTCCCTTCGGGAAACGTCCGGTCGCATCCGCACGCGCAAGTGATGACGCCCCCGTTCATGGCTTCGGCATCCTTTCCGCTGACAGCAACTCTTTGCGTAGGTGCTCCTGTTCACACTTCTTTTTGTAAATGCCAAGCTCTGCTTCGGCAAACTCGACGAGCGAGAGAAGACGGGGACCCATGATGAACCTTTGTAGTCGATCGTCGCCGGTGATGTCGCACAGGGGAACGATTAGTGATGCAGGGAACCGCGCTGTTTCGTTGCTCTGCGCGGCGAAAGCATTTAACATGCTGCTCGAAATCCGGCGGCCTGCCCGGTGAGAGAGTTCCACAGCGAGCTGGGGGCGCTTCTCATTGAAATCTGTGAACATCTCGCTGAGAAGATTCCTGAGAGCGGCCTCAAAGTCGCGGCCGGGGGGTTGGATTTTTTCTTTCATTTTCTAGTTGCAGTACACTCTCGTAATAGAAGAGTATCCTGCACGGGAACGAGAGTCAATGGAAATATGAGCAAAAAACGCGGCAAGAGGACGCGGCATCCCGTCCGTCAGGGCGGGGGGTCCCCTGCGGTCGAGAAGGCCATCCCCACAGCAGCGGAGAAGGCTGAAAGAGCCGCAATGATCAAGGGATTCCGGGAGACTAAGAGGTGGACGCGCGAAGTGCTGGCCGAGAGGCTGGGCCTCGATGGAGTGACCGCCGTGTACGCCTGGGAACGCGCCGCCTATGAACCTTCGGCAGAGACGTACGTGCGCCTCGCAAACTGGTCAACGGGTGCCGAATGGAAATATATGGAGTGGTTTTTATCTAGGGCTGGCCTTGATCTGCGGACCCTGGAACAGGTAGCCGACATGCTTCCGAAAGGACGAGCTCTGCCCTCGGACGAGAACATAGCGATATATTCTCTGCAAGAACCTAGAGAGGTGCTGTCTTTTCCAAGGGCACTGATCGCGAACGAGGCATCAACCCGTTTCGTGCGCCTTCGCGAGTCATTCCGGAAGCGACTCAGGCAAGGAGACATGCTTCTCATCGATACGCTGGAAACGGACCCGCGAGATTTAGGCGAAGACTGCTTCGTGGCAGTCAACAGTGGGAAGGACAACGACCCTGAGTTTGGCTTTTTGAGCGAGCAGAATGCCAGTGTAGGCGAAATTCCTGTTAGCCATTTCATGCTGAAGCGACTCGACGGTGGCGACTTGTTCCTGGGTAGCTCTACAGGGTCTCGACCCCCGGACCTGATTCGGGAAAACATCGTGCTGGGCCGCGTAGTCGCGTGGAGCATCTCCACTCGGGAGCCGCGCACGCAGAGAAGAAAGAAATGAAAATGCTTTGGAGCTGATAGAGGAGGAAATCGTGATTCAGGTTGAACGCAGCAGCAGGGACAAAATCCAAGCCGCGATGGACGGCTTGCTCGGAGTGAAGGAAGCCAGGCGCAGCGGCATACGGCCATTCCTGGGCATCCGCGACGCGTATGTGCATTGCACGGGAGACTTCGATCTCCGGCTGCTGGATTCTGGGGGTCTTTTCCGCGTGTCGGAAGCGATAGCGACGACCGATTTTCCCAACATCCTGCTGAACTCGCTGACGAAGAAGCTGATCCAGGATTACGCAGAGTTCCAGATCGTGCCGGGTCTCGAAAAGCTCTACGTCACGGCGCGGCTGACGGACTACAAGCCGCAGGACCGCGTGCGGCTCGGGTATCTGAGCGATCTGCCGACAGTGGCGGAAGCTGGGTCCTACACGGAGCTGACAAAGCCAACCGACGAAAAAATAACCTACTCGCTTGTCAAAAAGGGCGGCCTGCTGACGGTGAGCGAAGAGACAATTCGCAATGACGACTTGAGCAAGATCGCACAGTTCCCGCAGAGAATGGCGCGCGCAGCGCGGCACACCCTTGCGACCTTTGTGAGCAACTTCTTCATCACGCCGCCGAACTATGATCCGGACGGACTGGCGTGGTTTCATGCGACGCACGCCAACACGGGCGTTACGGCGCTGTCTTCGGCCGAACTCGACGCGCGGGCCATCCTGCTGGCGAAGCAATCGGAAAAGGACTCGACCAACCGGCTGGGGCTGACGCTCGACTGGATCATGGTCCCGATCGATCTGCGGCCGGCGGCGATGCAGATCAACCGCAACATGCTGGCGACGAACAACTGGTACCAGAAATTCGGGGTGAACGAAGAGAACATCATCACGAACCCGCTGTTGACGGACACCAACGACTGGTATGGCGGGAGTTTCCCAAGCTCCGCACCCTTCCTCGAAATCGGCTTCCTTGATGGTTACGAGACGCCTCAGATATACCTGGCGAACATGGTGACGCAGGGCACGCAGTTCACGAACGACCAGATGCAGTTCAAAGTGAAGTGGGTGTTCGGCGGCAAGCCCATCGACTTCCGCAGCGTGTTCAAGGAAGTGGTGCCGTAGGAAGAGCCATTGATCTTGCGTGGTGCCTCCGCGCGAGTCGGCCTCCTGACCGCTCCTCGGTAACAGCGGGAGAGCGGTCAGAGCTGGTCGAGAAAAGCAGTATCCCGGAACGGGCGCATCCTCACACGCGCAAACAAGCTGGCCGGGCAATTTCCAGGGCCGCTCACCGCGGCCTCGGAGAACTCAGGGCTGACGCACTTGAGCCCAGCGAGCTTCGCGCAATCCCGCGCGGACTCCGAGCCTGAGACATCTCACGGGCGGCCGTGCGGCCGACTCGAATTTCTGCGAGGTGTCTCACGGCGATGTCAACGACGGCGGGAAAGCAAGAGCAGGGAATCAGCCCCGAAAATCTGTTGCCGCTCGACGCGCCAGAGCTGGCGGCCTGGATCGTCGTCGATGAGCTTTTGCTCTGCCACGTTTTCCGCCGCATCAGACAGGCCGACTGGGAAACTTATTTCGCGAGCGGAGCGGCGGAATCTGCCAGCGGGAATCAGATTGCGAGCACAGACGCGGACGCCCTGGCCCTTTACCGTAGTGCGATCCTCCGCGTGGATGGCTATGAAGGTGACGACGGGCGCAGGCCGGAGGATTTGCCAAGCTGGCCGGAATGCATTCCCCAGGATCACCGCCTGGCGGCGATTGATGCGCTTCGGAGAATCTTCTGGACGTTCGCCGCGGACTCGATCGCGACCGACAAAGGGCGCGTCTCGTTCGAGATCATATCGACCGACGGCAAGCCTGGACCATTTGTCCGCTACTTCAGCGCTGTCCATCACTTTCGCGCGCCGACGGCCGAACAGCGCGAACGATTTCTTCGAGCCCGGACGAGATACACGGTCTTGGTTTCGCTCTATGACGAGCTGATCGAGGGCGTTGAGGGGTATTCCGTCGATGGCCGCGCGATCACGGGCAGGGACCAAATCGCGCGGGAGATGGATACTTACCACAAATCGATCGCAGCGGAATTGCTGCTCGATCCCCATGCACCGTGGCGCACGCAAGAAGTCCCGGTGGCCGCAACCAGCGGCGCTGTGGGTCCGGAAACCGCCGCGGGCATGGCGCGAGGGAAGCTGGTGAACTAATGGCGGCGACGGCATCCATCATCATCGAAGTGCAGGACGGGCAAGCCACGGCCGCGCTGCAGCGGGTTAGTGCGGAAGGCACGAAGATTGGCGCAGCGCTCCAACCGGTGCAGCGAATCTCTGAGCAAACATTTAACAACATCGAACACGGCGCGCTGAAGGCGCGGGAGAGCGCCGCGCTGCTAGGCGAAGAGTTCGGAGTGAAAATCCCGCGCGCCCTGCGCGGCACGATCGCAGAGGCATCGCTGATCGGCCCAATCTTTACGGCTGCCTTCAGTGGGCTTGCCATTGTCGGTTTCATTCAGATTGCCGTGGAGGCGGGGAAGAAGATCGCTGAAGTCACGGCGAACATGATGGGCTGGGGCGAAGAAGCCAAAAAGTCGATGGATGCGCAGGTCGAGCTGAACAAAGTGTTCATCGAGACCACAGACAAGATAGAAAAGCTGCAGGAGGCATACCGCCTCATCGGACTGCACGGCCTGCCGCTGCTCTCAGAGAAACAAAAGATTGCGAACGAGGACCTCGGGGCCGCAAAGAAGCGTGTCGCCGAACTTACAGCCGAATTCACGAAATTGAATAGCACGATTAGGGCGAACGAGAGCCTGTCCAGGGCCGGAGGCTTGTCCTCCGCTATGAATTCGCTTTTTACGGGGGCCGTTCCGATTCCACTGGACAAAGACGAGCTGGCCAAGGTCAAGACCAAAATCGACGATGTTGTGCAAGAACTGGCGTTGGCCCAGGAAAAAGTGCGCGGCCTATCTCCTGTGCTGAAGAATGCAGCAAAGGAATTCGACACTACGTTCGCGAAAGACCGCGCCGAAGAGATCAAGAAAATTGCGAAAGCAACAGAGGAGGCCAGCGCCAAGCTAGAAGAAATGGCCAGCGCAGCAAGAAGAGGCGGTCTGACCGGAGAGCAGCAAATCACGGCGGACGCCTTGGCGCAAATAGAGGCAGTGGAAAAAATCTTTTCGAAGGAGCCCATGCTGGCGGCTCAGGCCGCGGCGGCTGTCGCTGCGATCCATGACGAAGCATCCAGGAAGCGGATCAAACTTCTGACGGACGAAGCCGACAAGAGATTTAAGATCGAGGACGAGGAACAGCTTAGGGAAGAGGAGGATGCGCGCCAGCACGCCGAAAAACTCCGGCGCATGGAAGACGAAACCATCAACATCGAACGGCAAGCCGCCATCGCAATCGCGCCACCGTGGGCGCGGGCAAACGCCACGATCATCGCCGACTACCAGGCTCGCATGGACAAAATTCGCGAGATGCAAAAAACGGGAGACCTGGACAGCGAGCACGCGGCGAGGCAGGCGGCGGCCGCGTGGACGGACGCGTTTGCGAAGATGCGCGACAAGCTCGCTGGCGACCTGGAAACCCTCTTCGACAACATCACCAGCGGGAACATAGGGAAGTTCTTCCTCACGCAGTTCAAGCACCTGGTCTTCGAAATGGTGGCTACGTGGATCCTGGGAATGCAGCAGATGCGCGGCGCTTCGCAGCAGAGCATGGGCTCGGGTGGAGGAATCCTCGGCGCGATTTTCGGGGGCATCTTTGGAGGCGGAGGAGGAGGAGGAGGAGGCGGAGGACAGGGGGGCATCGGCAACATTCCTGGAGTGATCACGAATTTCGGCGGCGGTGGGAATGGCGATTTCGGGGGGGAGACGGGGATGAGCGGGCCTGCGTTCCCTGGATTGGCGGGAATCGCCCTCTCCGCCGGGATGGGAGGCGGACCGGGCACGACGCTGCCTTCGGGCGCGGGCGGAGCTGGGGGCGCGATTGGCGCGCTCGGCGGACCGCTAGCGGGCTTCATGGCCAAGATTTTCTCGCACGGCGCAGGGCCGATCAGCGGGGCAGGATTGGCGGCCCTGGGCATTGGCCTTCTCAGCATGAGCGTCGGAAAGGGCGGAGTGCTCGGCGCTCTCGGCGGAGCGGCGGGCGGCGCGCTGCTGGGTTTCTCGATCGGGGGACCGATCGGCGCGATCATCGGCGGCATTGCCGGATTGATTGGAGGACTTCTCCATCACGGCACGAAGAAGGCGCGGCTGGCGATCGAGGAGGATATCAAGCGGAAGGCCGCGACGATCGAGGACTCCTACAACCTTTTCCAGAGCGATTGGACGAGCTCGCGCGACGCGCTCGAACAGCTTCGGCAGCAGGGCGTGGACGCGCTGAAGCAGGCGGGCGTGAAAGACATCGCGCGATCGCGCGTGGGCCACGTCGATCAGTGGATCGACAAAGCGGAAAAAGAAATCGATCTGACCCAGGCGGAGCGCAATCGGCGCGCGGCGCTCACGTTCGGTCCTGCGCAATTTCGCTTGGGAGGCTTCGTCGGGCCGAATCTCGGCGCGCCTGCGCCCGCATGGTTTGCGGGAACGGCGATGCACTTCGCATACGGCGGAGCGGTGCCTGCGATGCTCCACGAAGGCGAATACGTGATGCGGCCGGAAGCGGTGGCGCGCTGGGGACGCGGGAGGCTCGACCGCATGAATTCGGGCGGCGGGGGCGGCGGCGACATCGTTATAAATGGGCCGCTGATTCACGCTGACAAAATCGATGATGCATGGCTCCGCAACGGAGGCGCACAGAAAATCATGGTCGCGCTGCGCCGCGCGCGGTTGGAAGGTGCTGTGTGAGCGAGCGCAGATGCAGCGACGGCGCTCCCATCCCTGGCTGAACTAGATGCCGAGGTGGCGAAGGGGGAGTCGAGGCGCGTGAACCGCGAAGACATCGTGATGGTCAAGACCCGCGACGGCGGCGCGATCTCGTTTTCCGCTGGCCAGAAGTATTCGCTGAAGCTCGCCGCCGGTGAGATCACAGACAGATGGGCGGACGGCTCGCCGATCACGCGTGCGGAGTTCGAAAATGTGCTGGCCCCGCAGGCACCTTTCGAGATTGATTTGGGGGCCGCGATTGTTGCCAGCGGGTCCCTGCGTCAGTGAGGATTTTGAACTCTTCCCACTGGCGCTCTGTTCATGCGCTGGCAACGGCAGGCTTGCTGCGACGGCCAGCGCCGGGGATCGATCCCTGGCACCTTGCGGTACACATTCGGGGCTCTCTGCCCTGCCTCAGCCGGGGTATGGGCAGCCCCCCATCGAGTAGTTCGCGATGGGCACAAAGCGAAGGACAGGCGAACGCTTTCACTCTCGCCGAACGACCACTTACTCTCATTGAGCGCCCGTTTTTACTCTCACCGAGCGACCGGAGCAACACTCGCCCTGCGGTGTGCGCGCATAAGGAGTTTCTGCTAAATTGGTTACGTTGTTCGCATCGCCGGAGAGGTGGCCGAGCGGTTTAAGGCGCACGCTTGG
>WNFJ01219545.1_pt2 | contig 15287 bp, 15 predicted proteins | sample 5400461 | NCBI WGS metagenome assembly WNFJ01 (sample SAMN13153349, study PRJNA577476) | soil metagenome | isolation source: 115 cm saprolite on Douglas fir-dominated hillslope | place: USA:California | collected 2013-09-17 | reverse complement strand
CACATTGAAATCGCGATTGGTAGTCATCGGATAGGAGTAACTCGAAAACAGCTTCCGGACCTGCTCGGAATCGGCGTACTTGAGCGTGAACATTTTGATCGCACGCTCGGGCGGAGGCGCGTCGGCCGCGAAGGCTTGCGCCAGGAAGAGGATCAGGATCGGAAGGTGCTTCATCCTATTCTTATCGGCTATTCCACCACTTTCGCCATGAGCACTACGATGGAAGCTCGATCGGAACCGTCCATATTGGCTTTGCCGACCACTACCTTCTGACCTTCACGGACGTCCACGTCGGTACTCATGCCCGTGTCGAGGTATTGATACTGCTTCTGGCCTGTGGCGGCAGAGCCGGATGAAACGATCGGTATTTTCAAGCCCACCTTAAGGCTATCGATCCTGATCGCACGACCTTTCTCGTCGGTTGAGATCGAGGCTGATCTGAATTTCACCTGACTGATGGTCCTGTTGCCATCCATGGACGGACCCTCCATCACGACCCCACTGACTTCGCCACCCTGCCCGGCGCGGACTCGGATCACCTCCGTATCGATCAACTGATAGCCCTTGTAGGAAAAGGTGCTCTTGAGTTGCTTCACGACGCTCTCGAGCTCGGCGGGGACAGCGCCGCCTGCGGGCTGGCCTAGAGCCGACATCAGATAGATCGTCACGTCGATGTTATGGACCGCGGGGGGCGGCACATCGAAGCGCTTAATGATCTCCTCGGCTTCGGACATGGCGGCGCTATCGCGCGCGGTGATGGTCAGGGCTTTGAGGGACGAATCAAAGGTGATGTGACCAGTGGTAATCAGAGGGATCAAGCTTCTTGGATCGATATACTTGAGCTGGAACGTGCGGTGAACGTCCTCGGCCTGCAAATGCGGCAGCGTGGCAAACAGAATTAGAATCGCGAGTTTTTTCATCTCAATCTCCAGTTCGATCGACCAACCAGATGATCACGATATTCGGATCATCGGTCAGCATCTTTACGACTAAAGGTTCTAGTGGGGCGGACCCCCTAGTCCGCGGCCGGCCCCCTGGCCGGCTTTTCTTAGCTCTTGGAATTGCCTGCGCGGTCGCAGCAGGCCGACCGGGGGGTCGGCCACGGACCGGGGGGTCCGCCCCACCAATGGCGGCGGGTTTCCGTTGCACTGGAATCGCCAGGATCAACGCCACGGCTATCGCGAAGGCCAATACCAACGGCCATGCGCGCTGGCTGTGATTTTCAATCTTCCCGAGTACTCCAGACCGAACTGCGCTTAGAAACGCAGCATCCACCAGCACCAGTTCCTTCAAAGACGCCTGGCTGGCGCGCAAGTCTTCGAGCAGCTCGCGGCAACAGGAACACTCGGTTACATGTTGTTCCACACAGCGATCGTTTAGATCGCCTTCCACGTAGAGCGCAATCAACGGCTCGTATTCACGGCAAGTCATGATCGCCTCCCGATCTTCAAGCGGGCTGAGGAGATCTGCGATCGGACCGTCGCCTCCGAAGAGCCCAGGATTTCCGCCACCTCGCGAGTCGAAAGGCCTTCGATATCGCGGAGGGTAATTGCCGCGCGCTCTTTTTCCGGAAGGGTGCGAAGCGCGCCCGCAACCAGCAGCGTCGCTTCGGTGGAATTCCGAACCGGCATCTCGAGGTCGCCCAGGGAATCGGTATTTCTCCGCTTGCGAATGATATCGCGGCAGACATTGACAGTCACCCGGTATAGCCATCCGGGCAGGTTGCGGGAATCGTCGATCTTCGCCAGGTTACGGTGCAGTCGCAGGAAAACTTCCTGAGCCGCATCCTGCGCGTCCTGCCGATTCGCAGTCGATTCGCAGTCAGGCGGAGCGCCGTCCTGGCGACTAAAACTTCGTGCATCCTCATCAGCGCCTCGAACGCAGCGGGGTCTCCGGTTTGCGCCAGGCGCAGCACGCGATCGGGCGGCTCGCTCGACGCCAAAGCGTAACCGAGCATCGGCAGCGCTACTCCTCCGGGCTCCACCAGGATCTCCTCAAGTAAGTAATACTCCAAAAGACCCGCAAACGTGGACTCGAATTTTGCCCTATGATGGTTTTTCGCCACAGAAATCAATGCTCTTGTACGCCTGCACCATTTTTCTCAGCGCGTTCCTGTTATTCCAGGTTCAGCCTCTGATCGCGAAAATGATTCTGCCCTGGTTCGGCGGCTCGGCTGCCGTCTGGACCGCCTGCGTACTCTTTTTCCAACTGCTCTTACTGCTCGGGTACCTCTACGCGCATTGGTCGATTCGATATCTGCGGCCAAAGGCGCAATCGACTCTGCATCTCGCGCTGCTGGCGGCGAGCTTGCTCATGCTGCCCGCCATCCCCAACACGGGCTGGAAGCCGGCCGGCGGGGAAGATCCCACGCTGCGAATTTTCGGCCTTCTGGGCGCAACCATCGGGCTGCCTTACTTTCTGCTTTCGACCACAGGGCCGCTGGTTCAGGCATGGTTCGTGCGTGAGCGAGCCACAGCCGGAGCCGCGACTTACCGTCTTTATGCGCTCTCGAATCTGGGGTCGATGCTCGCGCTGCTCAGCTATCCCGTGCTGGTCGAGCCTTATCTGGCGACGCAAACGCAGGGCTATGGATGGTCCGGTGGCTACCTGCTCTTCGTGCTGTTGTGCGGATACATGTCCTGGCGCGGGCGCGTTGCAGAAGTCCCGCTGGCGCAGGAAACCACCGCGCCGGGGCCTGCGCCCGGAGCCGGGTTGATGCTGATTTGGACTGGCCTGGCGGCTTCGGCTTCGACGCTTCTGCTGGCAGTGACGAATCATCTCTCCCAGAACGTGGCGGCGATTCCGTTTCTATGGGTGCTTCCTCTGGCGCTCTACCTGTTGAGCTTTATCCTGTGTTTCGACGGCGACGGCTGGTACAAACGTGCCTGGTTCCTGCGCATGCTGGCGGTGATGCTGGCCGGCATGGCTTACGCCTTGTACTCCGCTAAAGATCTGCCCCTGAATGTATCTCTTCCGCTTTTCGCCATTGGACTATTCGTCAGTTGCATGGTCTGCCATGGGGAGCTGGCGCGACTGAAACCCGATCCGCGCTATCTGACCCTGTTCTACCTGATGGTCTCGATCGGCGGGGCGATCGGCGGTGTCTTTGTGGGACTGATCGCACCGAACGTTTTCTCCGGGTATTACGAATTGCCGCTGGGTCTGATCGGTTGCGCGGCGCTGGTGCTGATTGCGCTGCACCGCGATTTGACGCAGGACGGCGAGTGGTCGCTGGGATGGATCGCGGCGCTGGCTTACGTTTTGATTCTCAGCGGCTCGGTGGCGTATCAACTCAAGAAATCGCATGGCGGGAATCGGGTCGCGGTGCGAAATTTCTATGGCGGGCTGCGCGTCAGCGATTCGGGAAGCGGGAGGAGCGCCACCCGCTCGCTCACGCACGGCACCATCACGCACGGCGAGCAGTTCCTGGCGCCGGAACGGCGCAGAGTCGCGACCACATACTATGGACCGCAGACCGGCGTGGGCCTCGCGATCAACGGCCTCGATCCCAATAATCCCCGGCACATCGGTGTGATCGGTCTGGGCGCCGGAACATTGGCCAGCTACGGGCGGCTGGGCGATCGATTCCGGTTCTACGAAATCAATCCGCTGGTCTTGCGCCTGGCGCGCTCCGAATTCAGCTATCTGAGAGATTGCCAGGCTGAGCTCGAAATCGTTCTGGGCGACGCCCGCCTGTCGCTCGAGCGAGAACCGCCTCAGAACTTTGATGTACTGGCAGTCGACGCATTTTCGAGCGATTCGATACCTGTGCACCTGCTGACCGTGGAGGCTTTCCAGGTTTATTTCCGGCATCTCAAGCAGGACGGTGTGCTGGCCGTCCACGTCTCGAACAGGTATCTCGACCTCAAGCCCATTGTGGAACTGGCAGCGAGGACGTTGGGCAAACAGACGCAGGTGATCGACACGGAAGATGACGACGACATCGGTGTGTTCGGGGCCACCTGGGTGCTGGTAACCAGCCGGCTCTTCGAGAGGCCCGATCTCGTACGTCCGCCGCCTAAACTGATCGCGCAAACCGGTCTGCGCCCTTGGACCGACGACTACAGCAATCTTTTCCGAATCTTAAAATGACGGGTCCGAATCCTAAAATGACGGGGTGTTGATGGAGAGCGGCCGGGTAACGCGCTCGTATTCCGCATTGAACTCACAGCCGAGGAGCGCGATGAGGGACATCAGATACATCCAGACCAGCAGGGCGATACTGGTCCCCACGCTGCCATAGAGCACGTTGTAATTGGCAAGGTGCCGCACGTACCAACCGAATCCGGAGGTGGCTGCGAGCCATAGGAATGTGGCCAGGACCGCGCCGCGCCATAAGTCCCTCCAGCGCTGGCGCCTGTAGGGACCGAAATAATAGAGCAGCATGGTGACCGCCACCGCTGCGCCAAAAGCTACAGCATAGCGGCCGAGCCGGGTTAATAGATGCCAGGAGCCGGCGACTGGTGTGAGCGTGGGGTCGATAACGAGCTCCCGCATGAAGGCCCGGTCAATGTAGCCGCCGAACAGAATCAGTCCGCAGGCGATGAGTAACGGGATGCCCGACAGTATCACCAGCATCATGGAGATTGCGATATTGTGCGGGATGGACCTGCCCTTGGCGATGCGGTAGGCTCTCTGGAATCCCTGCATCAGGCTGCCAATCACGCCCGACGCAGCCCAGACGCTCAGCACGGCGGCCAGGATCAGCAAATGGATGGGGCGCTGGCCCTTGACCGTGAACTGATAGCGCACCAGATCTTCGGCGCCCGGCGGGACCACCTCAAAAAGAAATTCGGAGATGGTTCGGGATACAAAGTCGGCTTTGGTCTGAACGAGGATAGTGGCAGCCGCGGTGATCACGGGAAAGAAAGAGAGCAGCGCGGAGTATGCCGCAGCCTTGGCGACACCGAAGCTGCTGTTTTCGACTGCGGAGATCAAGGATCGGCGGAACGTCAGCAGGTAGGCGCGCCAAGTCAAGTCCACTTAAAAACCAGTATACGAGGCGCGAAACGGCCAGTGTCTTAGGCTACTTCGAAGCGGGGCCGGTTGCCATTTTTGCAGCGCTGGAATTCGTATCGCTCGAGGGATACCGCAACCACGACTGAAGCAGCTTGCGGTTCTTCTGAAGAACTCTTTTCGAGCCGGAGCACTTTTCCCATGCAACGGAGATTGACAACTCCGTTTGCCCCAGAGGTAAGCGTAATCACATATTCGACGGGACTGTCGATCTCCATGTCTTTACCGCCGACAAACAGGATTCCACCTGAACTGATGTTCAGCGTGATGCCTGTCTCGCAGACCTGGTCGGAACCGGCGCGAACGATTTCCACCGGAAGTCCCATCTCAAATCGCTTGGTTCTTCGTTGTTCAATCACGCTTTGAGACTAATGGTTTTCCCTTAGATAGTCAACCGTTTTTGAAGGTATTTAGTACCAATGGTAGTACCTCGTACCTGTACACGCCAGATAGCAAAGTGGATGGCACGAGTCCAGTGCGTATAATAGTTTTTTCGATGAGCTTCACCTCACTTCTCCATTCGGTCAGCTACTCCGGGTCCTGGGGACAGCCCGCGCTGACGCTGGATCAGTTTATCGATAAGGCGGCCGACCTGAGCTTCGATGGAGTGATGCTGATGGCCAAGCGTCCTCACCTGAGCCTGCTCGACTACGGGGACAAGGAGCGCGCCGATTTGCGCCGGCATTTGGAAAAGCGAAATCTGCGGGACACTTGCATCGCGGGATACAACAACTTCACAGCGGACCTGGAGCACGCTGAAGTTCCGCAGCGGGAGATGCAGATTCACTACATCACGGAGCTGGCCCGGCTCGCCGGCGATCTGGGCTGCAGTCTGGTCCGCATCTTCACCGGGTATGAGCATCCGGCGCAGGGTTATACGCAGCAATGGAATCTGGTGGCCGGGGCGATCAAAGAGTGCGCGCGGCGGGCGGCCGCATTTGGTGTGACGATCGGCGTGCAGAACCATCACGATCTGGCGGCCGGTTTCGAGAGCCAATACGATTTGATCCGCGCCGTGGACGAGCCGAATTGCAAGGCGTTGTTTGACGCCTGGGCGCCCGCGCTGCATGGCGCCGACCTGACGGCGGCCGCGCGAAAAATGGGGCCCGTGACGGTCCATACCACCATCGCCAATTACCAGCGGCGGCCGCGCTACCGGTACGATTCCGCGGTGGTGAACTACACCGCTCTCACGCCGTATGTGCAAGCCGTGCCGATCGACGAAGGCTTCATCGACTATCGCCGCTTCCTGGCCGACATGCGAAGCTCCGGTTTCAACGGCAGCGTCGCCTATGAGATGTGCTCGCCGCTAGAAGGCGGAGCGAGTCTCGAAAATCTGGATCGTTACGCGAGGCGATTCCTCGAATTCCTGCGGGAGTTCCGCGGCGCCGGATCGGCGGCAGCCGACTAGACATGCCTGTATCCCGCATTCAAACCACCACGGTCGGCTCCTATCCGGTCCCGGACTGGCTCCCGGCGCTGCCGAGCGATCAGGCGCGAACGGACGCGATGCGCGTGGTGTTCGACATTCAACGCCAGGCCGGAATCGATCTTCCGACCGACGGTGAGCTGTACCGATTCGATGTCAACCATCCCGACACCAATGGGATGATCGACTATTTCATCGCGCCCATGGAGGGGGTGCGCACGCGCATCGGGCGCAGCGATTGGGAGACATTCGAGCGCAATCGATCGATGGGCTTTCGCAGCAAGCCGGCGGGCGTGGTGGTCAGTCAGCTGGGCGAAGGAGGTCTGAATCTGCGGGCGGACTGCGCGAATGCGGCGGCGGTGGCGGGCGGTCCGTTCAAGTTCACGGTGACCAGCCCATACATGCTGGCCCGCACCCTGGTGGACGGCCACTATCGCGATTTCGAGACGCTGACGATGGCGATCGCGCAGGTGCTGGCTTTCCAGGTGGCGGACCTCGATTGCGCCTGCGTGCAGGTGGACGAGGCGAATATTACGGGCAATCCGGCCGACGCCGATCTGGCAGCGCGCGCCATCAACATGCTGCTCGATCGGGTTACGACCGCGAAGGCTGTGCACCTCTGCTTCGGTAATTACGGCGGACAGACGATTCAGCGCGGCGAATGGCGATCACTGATCCAGTTTTTGAATTTGCTGCACGTGGATCACCTGGTGCTCGAGCTGGCCTGCCGCCCCGAAGAGGATCTGGATGCGCTGAAGGACGTGGATCCGAAAATCAAGATGGGCATCGGGGTGGTGGAGGTGAAGATCAACCATATCGAGACACCCGAGGAAGTGGCTTGGAGGATTGAGCTCGCCGAAAAGCGGCTCGGCGCGGACCGCATCGCGTGGGTGCATCCCGATTGTGGTTTCTGGATGCTGAAGCGCTCGGTGGCTGACCGGAAGATCGCAGCGCTGGTACGCGGCCGCAATTTGTACCTGGGAATTTGAGATGCCCTTCGGCAAGGGATCGAGGCATGCGCCGGAGGGTTGCCAGTACAAGGATAAAGCGACCGGCGCGCCGGTTCGTCAACTGACGGATCACCCGTCCATCAGTCATCCGACCTACTTTTTGCAAAGCTCGTTTACGCCGGACGGGCGAGCTTTGATCTTCACTTCGTACCGCTCCGGAAACGCGCAACTTTTCGAGGCGTCTTTCCCGGATGGCGAGATCCGCCAGCTCACGGGCGTCGCGGCGATCCATCCTTTTTCGCCGGCGATCCATCCTGGCGGCGAGCTTATCTTTTTCGTGCGCGGCAGCGGCGTTTGGGAGATCCATCGGGCAACTCTGGCGGAGCGCTGCGTTATCGAATTCCCGGGCGCGCAACTCGGCGAGTGCTCAGTTGGGGCGGGCGGCGAGTGGATGACGGCGGCGATTAAACAGGGCTCGGGCTGCGGCATCGTGGGGGGCAGAAGCGATGGCAGCGAGTGGCGCTCGATACCGTTTCCGCGCACCGTGATCCATCCTCAGTTTCATCCGCTGGACCCGAACTGGATCGAATTCTCGGGCGATCCCGCGCCGCGCATGCACCGGGTCCGGCGGGATGGCTCGGGGCTGGAATGCCTTTACGAGCACGGCAACGACGAGTTTATCGTGCACGAAACTTTCCTCGGGACAACCGGAGACCTGGTGTTCACGGTGTGGCCGAAAGCGCTGCGGCGCATGGATTGGACCACGCGCGAAATGCGAACGATCGCCGAATTCAACGCCTGGCACATCACTCCCAATCGCGCGGGGACGGCGATTCTGTGCGATACCAATCATCCCGATCGCGGAATCTTTCTGATCGACGCGGCCAGCGGCGCGCGCCGGCAGGTCTGCTTATCCGAATCGAGCAATCAAGGCACGCAGTGGAAGACTTCGCGATATGCGCTAGCCGCCGATTTTGCGGCGGCGCAAAGCTCGGCCAAGACGGGCGCTCTGAGCTGGATGGAAGTGGCCGGCGATTCCGTGTACGGCCCCCAGTGGACCCATCCACATCCGTCATTCTCCGCAGACGAGCGGCGGATTACCTTTGCCAGCGATCGGACGGGGATCACGCAGGTTTATGTCGCCGAGTGCAACGAATGAGAACGAATCTCCACATCCTGGGGCTGTTGGTATTGGCGGCTGGCTCGGCACAGAAGCTCCCGCCGGGGCCCATCAGGGACTCGCCGCAAGCCAAGGAGAAAGAAACCGTTCAGGCCGGCGGACACGGATGGGGCGTTTACAGCCAGGTTGGTAATCTTCGCTGCCAGGGTTCGGGGGAAGCGATCGTAGGTTTCAGGATCCGGAGGGGTAGTGCGCTGGATTATCTCCAGATCGTCTGCGCGCCGGTTAATTGCGTGGGTGGCAAATGCGGATGGACAAGCTATCTTTCCGAAGGCTCCGCCGGAAACCCGAGTGGGGGAAAGACCGCCTCGCTACTGCTTTGCCGCACCGATGAAGCCCTCTCCGGCTATCGGGCCACCGTGAAGAATTTCGACGTCGGCGTCGTCAAGATGGAATATGTCGATGACGTCGAGATCCAGTGCGCCAAGATTAGTGGACCGGCCAGCGCGGCGAACCCTCGCGCCGTCGCGGTTCTGCCGGACGGGAGAACCTGGCGGCACGCGGGAGGAAATCTCTCGGCCGGGTTCGGCTCCTATTTGAACCGGCCGGGTGTCTGTTCGAGCACCAGCGCTTCCGCCGTCTCGTTCGCAGTCGGGCACTATGGCGTTACGCAGGCCAACGTGGTGCAGGCTATGTCGCTGTTTTGCGGGGCCACACAGGGCGCCTGTCCTTCCGGTACCAGCACGAACTTCCCGCCGTTGGCTGGCCTTTACGGACGCACGGCGCAATCGTGCCCGGAGTGCTGCAAGCAATGCGTTGTGTTGCAGGGCTCGACCAATCCGATTACCGGCCGGACGGACAGGGAAGTGGCGAACCTGCCGGTGCAGCGCTACAACTGCCATCTCTATACCCTGAGCTACTTGAATTATGTGACCCCTCCGATACCCAAAGGCAGGGTTCCGCGCCAATACGACCGCACAAACATCTTTGGTATGGACTGGGAGTTGGCAGGCACAAGCCTCCGCGCGGTCGATATGCAGAAATACGGGTGGAAGCAGATTAGTCCGAGCAGCGTTCGCCCAGGTGATATTGTCACCTTCGGACCCCCTGACAAATACGAGCACAGCGCGATTGTAATCCGGTCGGGCGACACGGTCGTTCTCAGGCAGAAGCCGAATCCGTTTGCATGCGTAACGGATCTCACCTGGCAGGAAGCGCTCACATTTTTTCCGGCTCGTCCGGTTAGCGTTTGGCGACGGTAAGAACTTACTTCGCCAGGTCAATCACGCACATCTGGCCGAAGGTCGCGTGCCTTCCACATCCAACGCCGACATACCGAAAGACGGGACTGAGCAGGATCTGGCGATGTCCACGGTCCGATGAACCGTCGTCTACCAGGAGGCCAATCACCACGGACCGGGCATCGGTGGGCCCATAGGCATTGGCTTCGCCGAAACCGGACAGGCCGGTGGCATGACGCTGCATGCGCGTCCAAGGCTTACTGCCATCGGCGCCGATGTGTCCGCTGCCACCGCGCGGTCCTTGATCCTTGACCAAGTCGTCGGCTGCCCGATCGAGCGGGACAGACTCCGCCAGCGGTCCCATCGGCGAGGTCGCGCGAAGCGCTCGCACGGCCTCCAAGACAGCGGAGACGCCTTCGTTCGTCATGATTGGCATGGCCCCGGGCAGCGTCAGAAGTTTGCCTCTAAAGTAGCCGGTCCACTGCTGGATAACTTTGGCGTAGTCCTGCGGCTTCTGCCGGGCGTAGTTCAACTCGGCAACCACGGCCGCGCGGTTGATCTGGGCGGCTCCCACCAGCACGAAACTGAAGGACAGGACGGTTAGCCGGCGCATGAAAGTATTCTCCCAGACTTGCTCATTACAGCCGCGCAGGGGTAATTTCGTAGATATGGGTTTCAAGTTCGCATTACTGTTGCTGGCTGCGCCCGCCTTGTTTTCCGAAGACTGGCCGCAGTGGCGCGGACCCCGGCGGGACGGGGCGCTACCTTCCTTTCAGGAACCGAAAGCATGGCCCCAGAAGCTGACCAAGAAGTGGAAGATCCCGATCGGGCTCGGCCACTCGTCTCCAATCTACGCGGCTGGCAGAATCTACGTATTCAGCCGGCAGGAAGGCAGCGAGGTGATTTCGAGCGTCAACCCCGACAATGGCAAAATGTTTTGGAGCCAATCCTATGCCGCTCCGTACAAGATGAATCCCGCGGCGGAGAAACATGGGGAAGGGCCGAAGTCGACTCCGGTCTTCGCGGGAGGGAAGCTGTACACGCTCGGCATCAGCGGCATCCTATCCTGCCTGGACGCGGAGACCGGGGAAGTTCGCTGGCGCAAGGAGTTCTCAAAGCAGTTCCAGCAGACCTCTCCGTTGTATGGAACCGCCATGTCGCCGGTGGTGGATAACGGCATGCTCATCGCGCACGTGGGCGCCAACGACAGTGGAGCCCTGATCGCGTTCGACGCCGACTCCGGCGATGTTAAATGGACCTGGAAGGGCGACGGCCCGGGCTACGCGTCGCCGATTGTCGCGGCGCCGAGCGGCGTGCGGCAGGTAGTTACGCAAACACAGCAGAACGTCATTGGCGTGGATCAAGCCTCGGGCGAGCTGTTGTGGCAAATTTCTTTGAGCACGCCTTACGTGCAAAACATCGTCACTCCGATTTTCTTTCGCTCCACGCTGATCTATTCCGGATTGTCGAACGGGATCAAGGCAGCCGCTGTTGTCAGGTCCCGTGGAGCGTGGTCTACCCGAGAGATGTGGAGTAATCAGGATGTTTCGATGTACATGAGCTCACCGGTGCTGAGCGGCAATCTGCTGTTCGGTTTTTCGCATAAGAATAAGGGACAGTTCTTCTGCCTGGACGCGAATACCGGCGAAACGAAGTGGCTCGGCGATCCGCGACAAGGCGACAATGCGGCGATCATTCAGCTGGGCCAGCGGCTGCTGCTCTTGAAAGACGACGGCGAGTTGATTGTGGCGCAGGTGAGCGTGAAGGGCTTTGAGCCACTCCGGCGGTATAAGGTTGCCGATAGCCCGACTTGGGCGCATCCGCTGCCGCTCGAAAAAGGCATCGTCATCAAGGACGCCGATTCGCTCACCTTCTGGAGCTTTTGAGCGTTTTCGGATATAGTTCGCGGGTGTGGTAAAACTCTAAGTTACGTCCCTTTTTCAATGCCGATCAATGCTCGCCGGCATATCAAAAAAATGCGCGGAGGCGCGCAGTCTCACCTGATCGAGGGCGACGACGGCTGCTTTTACGTTGTCAAATTCCTGAATAATCCACAGCATCGGCGTATTCTGGTCAACGAACTGGTCTGCTCTGTATTTCTGCGCTATCTGCAGATCTCCTGCGCGGATGCGGCATTGATCGAAATCACGCCGGCGTTTCTATTGGAGAACCCGCTAGTGACCCTGGAACTCGGCACGAAATCGATTCCCGTGCCTCCGGGCCGGCACTTCGGGTCCAAGTTTCCCGGCGATCCAGCCAAGCTGGCGGTGTACGATTTTCTTCCCGATCTGCTGCTGCATAAAGTCAGCAACATCTCCGATTTTCGCGGCTGCCTGGTATTCGATAAGTGGGTCGGCAATGCCGATGCCCGCCAGTCAATATTCTTTCGCGCCAAGCTCCGGGATTGGACGCCAGGAGAATCCGCTCATCCGCTCAAGCTGGGATTTCTGGCGCTCATGATCGACCATGGGTACGCCTTCAACGGGCCACATTGGGATTTCCCCGATTCGGCGATTCACGGCCTGTACTCACGGAAGCTGGTCTATGAGTCGGTGCGCTCAATGGACGACTTTCAGCCCTGGCTCGATCAAGTAATGAACTTTCCGGAAGAAGTGCTCGATCAAGCCTATAAGCAGGCGCCGCCGGAATGGATCGAGGGTGACCGGGAAGCCTTCGAGCGGCTACTCGAAAAACTGCTGCGCCGGCGGAAGCGCCTGCCGGAGCTGATCAGCGACTGCCGGAAAGCGAAATCGAATCCATTCCCGCATTGGACGTAATTTCAGCGGCGACGCGTTCGGCAGTCGCGGGGGCCAGCAGAATGCCATTGCGAAAGTGTCCGTAAGCAAGCCACAAGGACGAATCCGCGAACCGGCCGATCTGTGGCTGATGGGCGTCGGCGCGCGGCCGGAATCCGATCCAAGCCTCCGGAGGTCCAGCCCGGCGCAGTGCGGGCAGCAGCGCCTCGGCGCGGCTGGCGATGTCGCGCACTGTCTCCGGGTCGATGGTGCGATCGAAACCCACCGTCTCCATGGAGGTGCCGGCGATGGTGAATCCGCTGCGGCGCTGCAGGATGTAGGTGTGGCCCTGGCGAAGGATCGACGGGCAGGAGCCCGGCTCCAGGTGGTAGCCAATCAAGTGGCCCCGCACCGGGAAGGATCCGGGCAGACGCCTCGGCGGTCCGTAGCAAGGGATTGCGCCGCTCCAGGCGCCGGCGGCAAGCACGGCCGACGCGGCAGTCAGCGATCCCGTAGGTGTCTCCACAGCGACTGACCCCGTATCCGCATGAATCGCTATGGCAGGCAAGTTTTCGTAAACGCACACCTGCCTGCGCCGGCACGCCTCCAGCAGAGCCCGCGTGACATCGCGCGGATCGACCGTCGCGTCTTCCGGATAGAAGAGAGCTTTTTCTCTGTCGGCGGGTGTTGCGATTATGCCGAGTTCTCGCTGCTTCTCCGCGCGGGCTTGCAGGTCGATCCACTGTTCTTCGGTGACCGCGATATCGAGAGCGCCATTACGCTGGTAATCGATGACGCAGTCCGATTCCCGCTCGAGGTCGGCGATGAATTGAGGATAGAGCCCAGCGCTATGCACGGCGAAATCGGACCACTCGGTGCGCTCTGTGACCTCGCCGCCCGGCGCCAGCATTCCAGCGCCGGCCCAACTGGCTTCACGGCCGGCTTGGCCCGCGTCGATCACGATGACGCCACGTCCACGTTGCGCCAGTCTCCACGCGATGGACAAGCCAATGATCCCCGCTCCAATGACGATGGTGTCCGCACGCGCGGGCGACATTACTCTCCGCGGCGAACGGCAGTCACCTTGAGCGTCGCGGATGGATCTGCGAGGGAGCCGTCGACGACGGCGCTGCCACCCTCGAGGATCGGCTGACCGGCGGGGGTCTCCAGCGGATACTCGTCGGCGGCGCCAGTCACGAGGAGTGTCCATTTCTCGCCGCTCTTCCGCAACTCGCCGCGCGCAGTGATTTTTGCGGCGGCCGGCGTATAGCCCATGCGCTTGACGGCATCGCGAATCTCGGCGAGCGCCACTGTGTTTCCGGGTGCGAGTTCGAGAACCGCGACTGAGTCCTCCGTGCGGAAGGTTGCTGAGGTAACGCCCTTGATCTTCTTCAGATTCTTAGGCGCCGATTCGGCGCAAGAGGCGCACTCGAGGCCGGTAACAGATTGCTCCACGTGCAGAAACTCGGCGACGGGCAACAAGGCAAACAGTAGCGGTAACAAGTTGTGTCCTCCCCTGACATTGTAGAATGAAAGCTTCCATGCACCGTTATACTCTTCACAACGAAGACATCCGCGAGGCCTCGGACCGGCTGCTCTCGCCCGGCCAGGTCGGGCTGCTCTCAGGCTGGGGGGTGTTCAGCACGATCAAGGTGATCGACGGCGCGCTGTTCGCCTTCGAGCGGCACTGGGCGCGCATGTCGCGGGACGCCGCGCTGCTGCGCGTGACGCTGCCAGCCGATCCTGCCCGTGTCGAGAACAACCTGCTGCGCCTGGTGGAAAAGAATGCCGCGTTTCTCTCCACGATGCGAGTGGTGGTGGTTCGCAACCAGGGAGGAATGTGGGAGGCCGCGGGTCAGACGCGGGTGAGCGATCTGATCGCATTCACGGCCGACATCAAGCACTGGGGGCGCTCCGTCAGATTGAATTACGTGCCCCATGCGCGGTACGCGGCGTCGATGTTCGCGGGCGCGAAAATTCTGTCGTGGGCCATGAATCTCACCTGGCTCGACGAGGCGCAATGCCAGGGCTTCGATGAGGTGGTCCTGCTGAATGAGCGTGGTGAAGTCGCGGAGTGCACGTCGGCGAACATCTTCGCCGCAAAAGGGGGCGAGGTGTGGACGCCGCCTTTGGGTTCTGGCTGTCTGCCTGGAATCACGCGAGAGCTTTTGTTGCACGAGGTCCACCCGCCGGGAATCCGGGTGACGGAAAAAGTGCTGACACCTGCCGATCTGGAGGGCGCGGATGAGGTGTTTATCACTTCGACCACGCGCGACTTGCTGCCGGTGGCGATGATCGGACAGCGGCCAATCGCAAACGCCGGGCACACGCGAGAAGCGCTGCAGGCTGCCTTCTCGAAATACACGGACGATTACATCGCGGCGCACAAACGGCAGGCAGTGAAGTGAGAATCCTGACGGCAATCGCCATGCTCGGCTGCGTGGCATTACGCGCGCAGGACTCTACTGTGCGGATCAGCGTCGACGCCACTGACGCGCCGCGCCGGCTGTTCCACATCCGCATGACGGTTCCCGCCAAGGCTGGACCGATGACGCTGCTGTATCCGGAATGGATACCCGGCGAGCACGGTCCGACCGGCCCCATTGTCAATCTGGTCGGGCTTGCGATCAGTGCGGGCGAGCTGGCGATTCCATGGAAACGCGATAGCGTGAACATGTACGCTTTCCACGTCGACGTGCCAGCGGGAGTCGCGGCCCTCGACGTCGCGTTCGATTTCATTTCGCCGCCGGAAGCTGCCGGCTTCTCGTCCGGAAGCTCCGCGACCACTCAGCTTGC
>WNFJ01018770.1_pt1 | contig 15287 bp, 16 predicted proteins | sample 5400461 | NCBI WGS metagenome assembly WNFJ01 (sample SAMN13153349, study PRJNA577476) | soil metagenome | isolation source: 115 cm saprolite on Douglas fir-dominated hillslope | place: USA:California | collected 2013-09-17 | reverse complement strand
CCTCGGATTTTAGTTGAGCCACACCATAAGAGGCGAGCTCTCGGAAGGAGTTTCAGGTTCATACAACCACCGCAAAGCGGTGGCCCGTGCTCCTACGAAGCTGATCTGATTCTGCGCGTTAGGGATGCAAGAGCCGCGAAGGCAGAGCAGATATGGATCGTGACCGGCCGCCGTAAGGGACACATCGGGGAGATGGCGCGCCGTGTCTGCCGGGATTCCTGGAACGCCGGTCTGCCAGGAAGGTTTCTTGAAAAAGGTACTGGCTCCACCGCCACCGGCCCAAATGCCCGGTTTGCTGCAGGAGGTACAGCTCTCATTCCAGACGTCTTCTGGGATGTACGAAAGGGCGGAAGAGAGACTGTTTGGGTCGTTGGTGGAGCTCCAATACGTGCTGTCATGCCCGTTCTCGTTGAACATGGTTCCGCCAACCGCCACGGTATACGGAGTCGACGCCAACATGTTGACGGAGGGCGGGTGACTCGCCTGCGTTTCGGTATGTGGGTTATCGCATCCAGCAGAACCCGAATCGCCTGCGGCCACCACGTAGGTGATACCTTGGGTGGCTGCCTGCTGCGCAAGGCTGGCGATTCCGGCGGCTTGGGTGCTTGTGAAGTTGGCCTCGCAGTCTCCAAAACTTTCACTCATGATGCCCGCTAGATTGTTGTCGATGATGTACAGCTCGGAGAGATCGACACCGTCGGTTGACGCGGTGGATTTCGAAACAACCAGCAGTACCGCGCCGTGAGTGATAGCGCCCGCCCAAGTCGTATCGAGAACCGCTTCCGTTTCCTCGCCGCCGCCGAGATCGCCGGGATCAGGGCCATTCACGATGACCTGGGGACTGCCTGCCTGGTTACCCAGCAACCAGAAATCGAAATAGCTGACATCTTGAAGGTTGATGTTGGAGCGAGCTACGATGGCGATGCGGTCAGAAATGGGCCCGTAGGGTTGAGTCGGATTAAAATTGTAGATTTTGTAGTAATCGAAAGGCGTGAGAGCGTGTAGTCCAGTGCTGGAAGTGAACTGCGGGAGAGATCCGTGTGCCACGCTGGCGGTGATCTGATTCTCCGTGACGTGGACCTGAGGCTGCTTGAAAAAGTTGTGCAGGGTGAGAACGCCTTCCACAACCGGAGATAGCGCAGCGGGAATGGTCGGGTCGCTCGCATTGGCCCAATGCTCTTCGCCATTGACTACGAACTTGTGGATGGAAGTTCCGAAGGTTTCCTGTACTTGCGAGGCGGCGCCGGAAAACTCGATCGCGGTGCGGCCCCTGCTCACCTGGACATTCTGAAATCGGTGTCCTAGCAACCAATCTGTCACTTTCTGTATATCGGTGTCGGACGGTCCAAATTGCTGGCCGAACTGCTCGGGAGTGAGCCAGTGGCGGTAACGCGGCGAAAACTTATCCTGCTGGTCATCAAGCACCTTCAGCAGAGCACTTTCCTGTTCAGGGCTCCGCTTGAGTACGAGTAGCATTCGCTCCATGGGCAGGTCGAGCGGAGCAACACCGTGATCATATTCCGGCCGGGCAAGCGGATGGACGTTTCCCTTCAAAACGACGAGGTTCTTCTCGTCCACGGCTCGGGTGATGCGCGCCGCAATGGCTGGTGTTTCGCCTGATGAGGGCTTTGGTTTGTCTTGGGCACGACTAACGGCGCCCAAAAGAATGATAGAGACACCTATGACCACGCACGGACGAGAACTGGGCTGAAGCGATCGCATGATCCTCCCACGCAGAAGATTCGGATCGAACACTTGCAGACGACCGTCTGCCGGATGGCGGAAACCCGTGGCGAGAGTGACATAACTTCGGCGGGAGTTCCGGTGCATCGGGGACGCTGGCCGACGACTTGGCAACCAAGTTTTCAGTGGAAGCATAATACTTTTGTTTGTAACGTTGAAGGCAATTATTTGGAGTGGAGGCGAGGGCAGGCTGGACCCGGAAACGCCAAGACTGGTCTATGAGCACGCGGCTGCGTCCTCACGCGAGCGTTTGGAAATCTTTTTCGATCAGGCCGCTTTGCGCGAGTAGAGATGGTGCAGGCCGCCGACTTTTGGAATCTCGGTCACATGACCGAGCGAGGGAGGCTCGATAGTTCGGCTGACGGGTGCATCTTTTTCGAGCGACAGATGCGTGCGCCACCTTTCGTAGTATTCAAAATAATCCTTCAGGATGCGGCGTAGCCCAGCCTCATGGAAGACCATGACGTGGTCCAAGCACTCAAGTCGAATGGACCCGATCAAGCGCTCCACGTAGGCGTTTTGCCATGGTGATCGTGGCGCGGTCAGGACTTCCCGAATGCCCATCCATTTCGCCGTGTCACAGAACTTCTTCCCGTAAATACCGTCGCGGTCGCGCAGCAAGTACCGCGGGGTGTTATCCCAGGGGAAGGCTTCCAAGAGCTGTCGGGCTGCCCATTCTGCTGTCGGGTTAGAAGTCACGGCGAAATGAATCGGACGTCTGCGGTCATGATCGAGAATCACGAAGACGAATAGGAGTTGGAACGCAATCGTTGGGACGATGAAGAAATCTGCGGAAACCAATTCCTTGGTGTGGTTTTTGAGAAAGGGTTGCCACGATTGGGAGGGCGGCTTCCGGTGCCGGACCATGTACTTGGCGACCGTGGCTTGCGCCACCTGAATACCGAGTTTCAGGAGTTCGCCATGGATGCGCGGCGCTCCCCAGCGCGGGTTGCCGAGGCTCATTTTACGGATGAGATTGCGAACTTCTGGAGATACAGATGGTCGACCGTCGCAAGACCGACTCTTCCATTAATGCTAGCGTCCTTTATCGCAACTTATCCAACATCGCGCATCATGTCCCAGAACGGGACTTCTCGAGGAATCAGCGAGATTTCACCCCACCTAACATGACCGACTCCTGAGCCGGCGTGCAACTGGCCCTCTTGTTGATTGACTTGTGTCTGCAGAATCTTGTCGTAGGTCGGTCTTTGCTGTTGTTTCTTGCTCCACAAAATTTAAGAGCTGGCCCAGAACCTCACGGATTCTCGGGACATTTGGGACATCAATGAGAACTTTCCTCCATCGGCACAGAGTCTGCCGATCCAAGGAAAAGATTGTCTGTTAGTGCGGCGGCATGACGATCGTGAGTTTCCTAGCCAGTGGAATGTTCGGAGTCCTCTTGATCTTATCCAATAACGGCCCCAAATCCGATCCCGCAGGCACAGGCGCAATTTCGATTCCTTCCGGACGCAGCCGCAGATAAGGTTGTAGATCCCGCATATTCGCGACGCCAACCGCGCGAATCACCTGCGCCGCCACTGGAGTCTCCTTGCGCAGGACGACGGTCACGGGCCGGTCTTCGCCCGCGAGCATAAACCGCAGTGATGTCTCCGAAGGGGCAGCCCCCGACCACTTCACCGTGGGGTTTCGTGCGGTCGCTGCTTGCGCGTTTGCGCTCGCAAGCAATGTCGCCTCGACATGCTGCCAGCGAAGCAGATCGCCCCCTCCCACAAGATTCGTCTGCTGCTCGGCTGCAAGCCCATAGGCTTCGAGCGCGGCCTCGAGTTGCGCAGGTCTGGCGCCCGAACTGCCTGCCAGATCGGCGTAGATCTTGAAGCGCTGCCGCTTAAGAAAACTTTCATCGAGCGTCCCGGACGTGCGGAAGAGCCACGGCGCGCTCTCGCTGTTCGTTGCCGCGAGCGAGAGTCCCTCAGGGTTCGTGCGAGCTGCGAGGATCTGCTCGAACTGCGCCGCCGCCGCATCAGCGGGTCCGAGTTCGCGGTGCGCCTGGAGCATCGCGCGCGCGTCCTTGGGTGAGTCCGCGTCGAGGTAAGCCAGCGCCGCCCGGAAATACATCGGGCCCGCTTCGTTTTTTCTCTTCGGAATGCGGATCAGCGTCTTCGCCAGCATGCCCTTGATTTCCGGAAGTGGCTGGAAGAAGTGCTCACTCTTTTCTCGCCGCCCGGCGTCACCAAGAACAGCTTGGAGCTGATACCCGGCACTCATGTAACCGGGCGTGCTTGGCGTCGCTTCCCAGGTTCCACGTGCCACATAAATGAGAGCGAGGGTAGTGTGAAACGCCTGTGTGACGCGCCAATCACCGCGCTCGATTGCTGCCATCTTCCCTTCATAGAGGTGCCTTACGATTTCGCCCATCCGAATGTTGTCTGCATCGAATGAGGGACGCTCGAAGTAGAGCGAGGCGAGTTCCTGGCTCACACGGAGATAGCCATTCACAGTGCTGGGGAATTCTGCCAAAAAATCCGGACGAACCGTTCGCAGCGCGGATTGCCAGCAGCGCTCGGCTCTTTCCGGGCCGTTCTCGGAGCTGCGCAGCAGGCGTAAGCCAGTAGCCCGGGCGATCTCGAACGTCACGCCAAGACGGTCCGGGTCTCCGCGCCACCAGTTCCATTGCGGCGGCCTCAAGGGATCCAACACATAGTCGCGCAATTCGTGCACGCCAGGATGGTCCGACATGTTCGGAAGCGAGCCCAAGCTTCCCACGTCGAGCCAGTCGTTTTGCGCCAGGAGCGCAGCCCAGCGCACGACAGACCGTTCAGTGGCGCCGCCCGATTGCGAAACCGAGGACCAGCGACCCAGCACAAGTTCGTAAGCCGCGCGGGAATTCTCCGGGTCAATCCGCTCCCATTTCTCGGCGCGCGATTCAAGTGCCTCGAGCGCCACAGTTCCCGGCATTTGACGATAGGCTTCGACGATCCGGCGCCGCGGCGCCACCGCCTCCGGCGTGGCCTGGCCTGCCTGGTCATACGAGTCGAGCGCTGAGCTAATGTTCTTCAGACGCAGGTAGTGATCGCCAAGGAGCAGCGCGTAGTGGCCCGCGTGTCCCGGGTCGTTCTTGATGGCTTGCTGCCAGAGATGTTCAGCTTCAACACTGTTGCCCGCTGAATCCTCGACCAAAGCTAGGTTATTCAGCGCGGCGCCGTTCGAGGGTTGTGTGGCCAGCACGTTGCGATAGAACGTGCGCGCGTCGTCGATGCCCGGGCGGCCGCGCTGTTGTGCAAGATAAGCGCGCGTGAAGCTCAGCATCGCCGCGCAATTCGGCGGCGCTCCGGTCCGCTGGCACTGTGTGAGCGCTTCCTCAAGGGTCTTGTTGGCTTCGGACAGTTTTCCTTCAGCGGCAAGCTGGAGCGCGCGGTTGGAGACCTTTTCGGGCTGCGGCGTCGGAACCATCTGCGCTCTGGCTGTTTGAACGGCCACCAGCGCCGCTGCCGCCGCGAGCAACGAGGTACACAGGCAAATACGTACGACCCGTTTCATTGCCCACCTCCAGGTCCAAGCTCCGCCGCACCCGGCGGAATGGCCGCCGCGCAGCCGGTGTCCATCTTCCGGTACGCGTGCATGAACACTCCCGTCACGCGGATCTGTTTCTTGTCTTCCACGGCGAACATGGGATCCCAGCGATCCCACTTTCGGCTGGTCGGCGGCTCTGCGGCCGGCACGCCAAACAAGTTCCCGCTCTCGTTCTTCCAGCTTTCTTCAGGCGGGTTCTCGGGGGGAATGAATGGGCCCTGTGCGTCCACCGCCAAGTCCGCCTTCAGCGGCTGCGTAAACTTCTGCGGGATTTCGCTGCGCAGTACCAGCACGCTGTGCTGATCCGCGCAAAGCAGCGTCGCGGGCAACGGCACCGCCACTCCCGCGAGTTGTTCTTTTCCCGCCGGAGGACCCGCAGGCTGCTCCCAGAGCAGCCTCCCCGTCGGCGCCAATTGCACGTGCGACAACAAGTCGATCACGAAGCGGCTAGTATCCAGCTTGGGATACGCGAGCCCCTCAAGATGCTCGATATCCGCTGCAATTTCGCTCAGGGTGATGGCGTAGTCTTTCAATTCGAGATATCCCCAAATCCAGTCCTTGTTCGGGAGGGTCGCCAGGCCGGGCTGCTCGAGTTCCAGGCGCAAGACGGTTTCCTTGGGGCAATCGGGATTTTGCATGCAGGTATCGCTCGCGGAGCGGTTGGCGAGAATGACGTGCATGCGGATCGGCTTCGGATCCGTCGTGAAATCAAGGAATGCGAAATCGACCCTGAATCTGGCGGCAAGCTTCTTTGCTGCTTCGTTTGAAAACGCATCGAGACGATCGAAGTAGTGCGCTTTGTACTGGGCCGCTTCAACGTGAAAGATCACCTGGACCACGGGCCTTGCCGGAAATTCCTGTGACGCCAATCGCGCCGGCCACAGCAAACAACAAGCGACGGCAATGAGCCAGAGGATCTTCCGGTACATCATTCTGCCGCGGGACATGAGGGCACCTCCTTGGGGGTCAAGGCCTTCGGCGTGCTCTCCGCCACCAGGGGCACATCGATGAGTGGATCTGTTCGCAGTCGCACCCTGGCTCTGGCAATTATGGCGTTCCCGCCGCTGATCACGCGTGCCTCGAGCACCATGTCCGGGGTCAGGTCTCGCGGCGGTCGCAGCGGCGTGTAGTGATGCCAGCCAAGCAGTGCTGCAGACGTCATGGATGAGACGGCTGTAACGCCGGAAACGTCCAATTCGAGCTTCCAAAGCTCGGGCCACCCGGAAGGGATTTCCTGTTCGCGACCCAGCAGGAACGAGCTTTTTTGGCAGGAGACCACGAGCGGTCGCGACGTCTTGCCTGCGAGTTCCAGGATCTGGAATTTTCCGCCTGATCCCGGGCTGAGCTCCTGAAGCGCGCTCGGCGGAGGACGGAACAGCACGGATGGAGACACGCGCAGGTCGCGGTCCGGGAGCACCGTGAGTCCGGTCAGCGGATGAACCTCGATGATCTGGTCGATGTAGCCCGGCACTTTCAGCCGGTACGGGCGCCCAAAGGGAGACGTAGGCACTTCAAAACGCAACGGCTCGTCTTTGCTGCTTCGCGCAGCTGGGGGGATGCTGTTGACGGAATCCATACGAGTGAGGATCACGCTTTCATTCGAGAAATAGCTTTCCTTCGCGTCGCTGAAGACCACGATCGACGATCGCGTCGCCGCAATTGTGCCAAACACAATCCACAATCCTGCGACGACCGCCAGGGGAATCCGCGCCAGTGAAATTCGCAGCGCTCCCCTTTCCTCTTCGGGAAGGAACTTTTCACCGAGCGTGGCCGCAAGGCCCAAGCCCGCGGCGATCGACGTGATTCCAAAGGCGTTCTCGAGGCCCCAGCCGAGATGGCGCGTCGTCCACGCGTTCACCGTGACTACCAGAGCCGCCAGCAAAGCTGCTGATACCCACACTCGCCGCGGCTCACCACTGGCTTTTGCTGTGTTCGAGCCAGAATCCGGCTTCCGGCCGTTTTCGTCCCATGTCGGTGATGGAGGATTCGGCATTTCGCGCAGCTCCGGGACCCAAATACCTTTTTGGGTCGATGGATCCGTCACGGAATTTAGGCAAGCGACGAAACTCCCCAGTAGGAGCAACGCGCCGTTGTGTCATTCGAACGACGATGGCTGTCGACATCATGCCATGTGCCAGAAGTCCTGGCTCGTATTACGTAGAACTACTCAGGTCTAACCTTGCCGCAGTGTCTCCCCACTGTTTTCCGTCCGTGGGGCTTCGAAGGTGGTCGCGGTCAAATTCCAGGGTCGCGGCTTTGTAGTTGCTGCCTTGTGCACGCAAATCCACGATGTGCTTGTCAAAGACCGCGCGTACTCTCGGAATGACCTCGCCAGCGCTCAGCCCGTCGGCAATGGCACGATCGATTTCCGCGTCACACTCAAAGAAGAGATCTGCTATGTCGGGTTGAAATGAGAAGTTCTCGTCGTAGCCGAAGTATGCTCGGCATCCATGAAGAGTAAAATCAGGTCCAAGAGTTCGCGCAGTCTCACATGAGAGAAGATGGACGATTTTTCCGGTGGACTCCTCTGAACTGTAGTTTCCCACACTAAAGATGGGGTCGTAGAAGTCACCTGTAAAGCTTTGGTAGGAGCCGTGGCCCAAGCCAGTAATGTAGTGCACATTTGGCTTTCGAACCTCGGGTGCAACATAAGTTCGCCGCGCCATAGATCCTTGAAGACGCTGTACCGTGAAACCTTTACTTTCCAGATATGGATAGACGTTTTTCTGCCGGTAATTGCGGGCGGCCTGTGTAATAGGTTCGAAACTTGCATCAATACCTATCACCACTGCGTCCAGGCTAAGGGTTACGGTTCGGCGTTTGGTCTTAGCTTGCTTTCCGGCCATGTGATTCTCACGATTTTTGTTTTTTTGCTGTCTCAATGACGTGGTTCAGCAAGCGCTCTTCGATCTCCGCCAAATTGCGTCCTATTGGCGTACCATTCTTCACTTCTTGAATTGCGCGCTTTTGATCAATTAGGCCGGCACCGAGCATCGCAATCTGAAAGTCGGGTTGCATCTCAATTCGCTTGGCGACAAGATCCAACCTTTGTTTATCCGACAGTTGGCTCAAGTTCATGGTCGGCGTTTCTGGGTCAACAACTTCACGCAAGTTCGCCATCTTCTTGCCGCTGGCCATGTAGCCGGCCGGGAGTGTCCATTGTGGGCGACTGAGTTTTGTAGAGGCGCGTTTGGCGGTAGAATGCTTTTTCCTTGTCTTCTTGGTTGCGCGCGACATTTGCCGTATCGCTTCCTTTCTTGGGCGCAGACCTCTATTTGAGGTTCGGCTATTCTAAGGTTTACACGATTGTACTCGGAATGATGCGATGCGCGTTTTCCAGTTAAACGATCCGGTTTGTTTCTCATATTCGCTGGTGAACCACAGTGTGCAGTCGTCGACCGGATCAGGGCTGAGGCTGCTGTAGTCACCCCATCTCGTCAACTTACAAGTCCCGTCCGGCTCTGAACATCCAGGCGGACAGGAGCCGCCAGGACCAACGATGCAATGTTGTGCTCCCGTTCCGTTGAACAACGTCTTTTCGGTTGTCATTGTTCCTGACGGATCGTTCGGCTGTCGAACGGCAAAGCGCAAACCTGGGAAAACGGCGCCGGAAACACTATACCCAGTTACGATGTTACCTGCCTTGTCCATGGCTATACTGCCCATCCATCGATGATTCGTGCCCGGGGCATAGGTACCTGCCTGGAAGACAGCAAATGCAGCACCACCACCCTGCCTTCGCAGCTCATACCACCGGATTCCGGTCTGAGAGTTAGCAAGCCCCGTGTCTACTGAGTGCGTGGCAAGTAGTGATTCGTGATCAGCGAATTTCCTGTACGCCAATCGATACATCAGACGTTCGCCGAGAGTATCGAGGAGCTCTGGTTTAGGATTGCCCGGTTGTGAAATGCAGCTGGCACCTGACCCGTTGCACGCAAACGAGAAAGCTGCAACCGGAATCGTTTGGTTCGGTGTGTGATTTGGTCCGATCCCAAAGGAAGAGCTTGCCGGCGAACTCCAGTCCACGTGAAAGTTCCATAGATCTAGCGTACTTGACTGCGCACCAAGGGCCAGGAAAAAGTTAGGAGTGCCTGGGGGCGGAGCGGCAGGTCCTTGCGTGCCTCCCGGGCCGCTAAGCGCGGAGCTGCCGCCGTCGAGGTCCGCAGGCAGCAGACCAAAGAACTGGTCGCTTAACTGGAAGCACTGCTGACGCGCCGGCTGCCCTGCGAGCATGGCCTCGCGTTCGTAAGCACATACTTTTGATCCGACAAAATTCTGCCCTTGGAACATGTTGAAAGAGATGTAATAGCCGTCGGGCCAAACACCCATCTTGGGATAATCGTCGAAGTTTTCATACTGGAATTCATATCGATGATATGTTCCCGTCGCATCCGGGCTTGTAGATATAGCCACGCACTGCGAAAAGCCATTTTCCACGGAAAACTGGGCCACGATCCAGCGATTCGCGATCTTGTCATATTGAACGATAGGATCCCCATCGTTGTTCTGTTCGCAGTTTCCGCCAAATCCCTGCCAGAGGGTATTTCCAGGAATGGGGCCGAGCCGAACCGCCCCTGTATTCTTATCGAAGACAGCGAAATCCGTATTTACCCACTGGACAAATTCAGTCATGCCCACCGCACCATTGGTATCAGGTGGCGCGCTTCGAACTTGGAAGGTACCGCCGGGCCCCTGAAAGTCGGCACCTATTCCATCGAAGTTTTTTCCGATTGCGACCTGCACCTGTTTCTTAGTTGGACTTGGTGCTGTTTTGGAAGGTGCGGTTTTTGGCGTGGGGGGTTGGGTTGCCCTCTGCACCAAGGGATCTCTTTTCGGAGGGGCCAGATTCACAGTGGCATGTGGATTCGGGCGGTACGGTTTCTTGGCGAAACCCGCTGCAAGTGAAACTGTGGGCTGTAGCGAACGAAGGGGCTGGCTAGCCGTATCGTGCTTTGCTGCAGTTATCACTCTTGGTGCACCCGGCTCTTCTTGGCCATATGCCTTTGGAGTGGCGCCCGCAAACAGCGCCAAAATAAGGGAGGATAAACAGCCAACCCGGGCATAACTCCGATTTTGAAACATCTTGTACCTCCTTTGGTAGCTCACCGCTAAGAATTCGAGTCTTCAAACGTTCGTTTATGGCCTGCATTCAACAGCTAAAACAGTAACGGTCGGGCCGAACCTCCGAGAAGTGAATTGTTTCTATTGCGGTTCGCTACCGCCCAAACTGGCAAGCGCTCCTAGGCTCCTCGCGGGAATTTGCAGGCAGGTTGGGCGGCCTGTAATTCGGGTCAGTTCGGAGCTTCTCGTTAACCGTCTCATGTAATACGGACCCGTCCGGGATCACGCGCCTGGCTCCAAGCGGGATACGCCGCTTAACGGTTTTGGACGCGGCGTCGTAGTATGAATGAGGGAGGAACTCCAGGAGCCACCACCAAAAGGTAAGTGAGTTGTGTGAACCGGCGCGAGGGTCGGGTGCAACAGGTGGTGGGGGAGGAATCCTGCCGAGAGTCCATTGGGCCCTCTGCGGATCGATCAGCAATCCAAACGACCGGGCTTCACAAAGCATCCATTCCAGACTGATCTGCGACAGTCCGCTTTGCGCGTAAGCGTATGAGCCTCCCACATCAGAATGAACGCCCGCAAACCAAACTTGTTTAATATCCTGACCGGCTAACGTTGCGCCCCACAAATTGTTTCGAAAATAACAACGACGTTCATCGATGGAAAGGGCTTGGCGCCCATTGGCCATATCGGGGTTCTGTGCCGTGTACGGGAGTTTTAGGGGATCCCAGATCCACCCAACAGAACTCACCGTGTCCCATACTCCCACAAAGTGCAATGGGCAATGGCGGCAGAATGTTTCCTTAAACCCATCCGCCACTTGAAAGGTGTGCGTCATCCCGCCGGCCCTGCGCGTTCGCCTGGCGTAGAGCCGAAGTATGTATGGGATCAGGCCGTCATTCCCGAGATAGAGGAGTCCGAACATGTGAAGCAGGCCCGCGAGCGCCCTCGCCGTGTATGCGCCTCGGCTAAAACCAAACAAAAAAACTCTGTCGCCGACTTCGTAGACATTCATCAAATAACGGTAGGCATCGCCGACGTTGGCCAGCAATCCCACTCCGAACGCCAGGCCCATCACCATCGACCAAGCCTTGCTGATCCTGTTGGACGCTGTTGGTGCGCCCATCGTGCCCACGCCCGGGTGGTAGTAACCAACTTGCTGTTTGCCATCGATGATCAGCGTGCCGTAGAGCTTGACCACGTTGGAGTTGTGATCACCAAATTCGTTCCCTGTCCCGTCACAGCAGATGACTATGTTCTTGGGCACTTGGACTCCTGACCAGCCCTCCTCCAGGGTGTCACTGCGTTATTGGTCGGCGTTAGGATCACTCGACCAGTCTTCGAGGGCGACCCAGTCTGAGGCATTCGTGCTATTTCGACATTGGTCCAAATCGAGCAAACGGCAAACCTGAATTGAATACAGAGGATGGATCTCCCAGAGTGACGCTCTCTTTGGATTGGGCCGGGAGGTCGCCGAGCAAGGAGTGTGGCTGTCATCATAAAATAGAGGTCCGCGCAGCTTGACTGGATGCTGCTTTAGCGCCACCAGGTTTTTGTCTGTCCAGCTACCTGGGCGGTAATGCGGGGTCATCTCCGCCGTAGTGCTCAAACACGGATCGTCGCTTGGGTGCTGCACTAATACGATATGGATGTCATTCGTTGGATCACCTGGGATGTTGCAGTTCACGGCTTCTCCATTCGCCACATCCGAATAATGTGCGTCTTCAATGAAGGCAACGAATTCAACGTACCGGCCCTCTCCCAGTTTGGTGAGCGGACTTCGATCTACAAGGCCTTTCACCTTCTCGGCGGAAGCTTTTACCTGAAGATCGAGGAGCTCTTGATAAGTAATTGGCTGGCTTGGTCCTGTCGCTGCACAAAGATTGTTTTTGGCTTTGCTCTGGGCTTGCTTAGCCGCGTCTGAGCTTCCTCCCTGGAGGCCGCAGTGGTCGTCGATAGCCGGAATTTTCTGCCCGTTGTAGGGCATGCAGGCGGGAACAAATACGCCGCTTGCAGGTCCGATGTGCTGGCTCGATTGGCCAGGAGAGCCTGAGGGTGTAGCATTCATCAGTAAAGCCAGCGCCAGCGGCGCGAATGGAGCGGCGTGCCGGGAAAACGTGTGATGTGTTTGCGAATCGTTCGTCGGCATGATTTCCTCCTTAAACTGATATCGTTCTCTTGCGAAACTGGTTTATCTACTTGGTTGCTACCGTGTGCCAGGGCTGGTATTCGTTTACCCCTTTCCTTTTAATCCGGAGCTTGCTTGAATTCCTTTGCTTACTCCGTAGGTGGTGGCGCTAATCCCGAGCAGGGCGAGAACATTGGCAGGGATTTCAGGGAATTTGCAGTCGCACACCACAATGAGGAAGAAACTCAGTGCTATGACAAAAGTAAAGATGAGCAGCTGGAATCTTGACATGCTCGCGCCGCCGCCGTCTTCGGTCAGCAGTTTGCTGATGTCGATCTTGCCGCTGGCAATCGCCGCCAAAACCATGAAACCGAACAGAAACAGCAGAACCAGCATGCCGTACTCGAACGAGAGCTTCAGCTTGACCGTTGCGTCGCCTTGAACCCACAAAGCAACGACGAGTGCAGTCCCCACCGTCAGGATTACGCTGATGACAAACTCGATGTTCTTCATGTGATATCCTATTTCAAGAAGTCTCGCAGTCGGCCGAGCAGCATGGCCTGCGCCTTACCACCGAGATACACCGCTTGACTGGCTGCCAATGCACCCACGAGTCCACCAGGCAGACTCGGAAATTCTCTGGGGTCATGGATAACGCGCAGGAGATAGTACAGGGCCGCAAATACCGTGGTCAGAAGTGCCTGCACGCGGCCGGCACTTACATACGATGAATAGCCACCTGCGCTGTTCGGATCTCGAATATCACCCTCGAACAAGCCCACAAGCCGAATCCCTCCCGTCAGCAGTTTCCAGAACACAATTCCGAAAAATCCACCGAAAAGGCAGACCCCCAAAGTGGAAGCCAATTTCGCAACGGGTGCCATTTGTTCAAACGACCGGTAAGTACCTTATAGCCATATCCGCAGAACTTCAGAACCGCAGATTTCTTAAACCCAGGCGGCAGTTAACCAGATACTTGCAAAGTTGCTAGACACTGACTTATTCGGGCCAGATTAGTCAAGTCCAAAGGGAGTATGGTTGGTTTCCCAACCATCTGTCCGGGGCGGCTTTGACCTGCGGAGCTTGATGTTAGACGATTCTCGTCAGTGGCTGTCCAGCGTCCGCTTTCCGGGCCCCTTCTTGCACCTCAACTGGTCGAATTTCCATCCTCTTAAGCGACCGAACTCCTGCCGGACACAGTGTTGGTGGGCCTATCGCCAATGACCCCGAAGGCCACCCGCGGTGTACGGTGCGGGGCTGCCTTCCAAAGAGCGAAGAACTTCCAGTCCGCAAGGAGCGCCATCGGCGTTGAATGATATGTAAGAAAGATGGTCGTCTACGGAGCGTGCCGTCTCCGGGCCGGCGAATTGGCTGAGATTGCCGAAGACTGGAACGCACCAGACTTGCGGGGTTTTCGCAGCGGGCGGAATGAATTGGAGATCGTTCGGTACAACCGTTAGTCGGCCTGCACGCACAGGAGGTAAGGAGAGAAATGGAACACAAGATATTCGTTTCAGTTCAGGGGGGAGTGGCGGAGGTTTGCGAAGAGACCGTGCCTGCTGGAATTGTCGTTGAGATTCTTGACTTCGACAACTTCGCTGCGGATCCCGAAAGAGAACTTTCCTTGTGGTCTCCAGAACTCCGAGAATACTGGGCAAAGAACCACGCGCAATGGGGTCGCTGTCAGAACCACCGCCCTTGTCGGGTCATGAGAATGGCCCCGTAGTATTTGCTTGGACATAAGCTGAGGTACGTGCAGATTCTTCGCACTCACCATTTGGTGTTGTGAGGGGTGAGCGGGCTTGGCCTTTTACGAACTGTGGCTCGCGTTCTTATTGTTCCGACACTTTCTCGCTAGAGTTTCCACGTAGAAATCTCGCGGTATGAGATAAAGAAGTGGCCCGTCCCAAGAATTAGCCGTGACTTTTTTGTCGCTTTCAGCCGCCTGCCGCCCTGGCTTGGGCTCCCGCACCGGACAGCGCCTGGAATAATTGATCCCGTATGGTCAAAAATCTCAAACGCATTGAAAAGGCTTGGTTTCCGGTCTCGCAATTTTTTCGCACAGCTGGTTTCTGAAACCTCAAGAGCATGTACAATCCGGGTTCGACGATCAAGTTAAGGGAGGTTCTGGAATGCTTTGGGCGCGCCTGGTCGCGTATGTCAGCGGAACAGTCGATCAAGAACTCCTGTTGCGAAACGAATATCTGGCGGCGGAGAACCGGATCCTGAGAGGGCAGATCAAGGATCGGCTGCTGCTTTCGGAAGGAGAAAAAGCAACACTGGCCGAGATTGCTCACCGCCTGGGCCGAAAGGCGCTGGAGGACGTGGCGGCAACGGCCAAACCCGAAACGATTCTGGGTTGGTATCGGAAGCTCATCGCCAACAAATTTGGTAATTGTTTAGCGCGTAGGGACAGTCAAGTCCAAAGGCTTGGGCTGAGAGGTACAGATCAACTTTTGAAGAATAGAAGAAGCGGAGCGGAGTTGCTGACGGCAAGTTTGCAGAATGCTCACCAGAATACCTTGGGTATGTGCTCCCCGTGAGGTTCGATTCCCACCCCAGACTTTGCGGGTCACCACCATCGGGCGGATGGCCTGTTCGGCTCGCCAGTTCGTGGCTTCCAGACCGGGACAGCTCAGGAACGTAAATAGGGCATCTCGCTCCCGTAACAGATGGTTGGCGAAACGGCGATTCTGCGGCGAGCGATAGCGACGTTGTAGGCTCCGATCCATCCGCACTTCCAATCTTCCCCGGGCCACCGCGACTCCGTGTTCGCTGATCTTTCGTTGCTGGCGACGATCGCGCAGCTGCAAAGCCTGCT
>WNFJ01328662.1_pt1 | contig 15288 bp, 12 predicted proteins | sample 5400461 | NCBI WGS metagenome assembly WNFJ01 (sample SAMN13153349, study PRJNA577476) | soil metagenome | isolation source: 115 cm saprolite on Douglas fir-dominated hillslope | place: USA:California | collected 2013-09-17 | reverse complement strand
CCGCGACCGTCATACATAACGCGGAGTGAGCGACGCGGTACAGATTGGGTACACTTAGGAAACGCTGGCACGAGAGACTGCCGATTTGGTATTCGCTCCGGACCTTCGCGTGAACTCGCGCAGAATGCTGGGAGAGCGTCACCCTGAGTGTACTACAGCGTTCAGCTTGGCCTCGGATGATAATTTGAGGTAATTTGTACTGGATTTGCAGAAGAGTGGCAAGTAGCGTAGTATCAATGACGCGGGGTGGAGCAGCCTGGTAGCTCGTCGGGCTCATAACCCGAAGGTCGTCAGTTCAAATCTGACCCCCGCAACCATGGGCGCTTACGAGGAAAATCCTCTAAGCGCCCTTCTTATTTACGGTTACGAGTTGAGCCGTAATACTTTCCAACCTCAGTTGGCAGCTGCTAACAGCTGCAGCAGCGGTGTTCGTGATCACCCAGGAGGACATCCGCCGTTCCGGTCTTACCAGCATTCCTGAACTGCTGCGGATGGTACCGGGTTTGACCGTTGCACAGATCGACGCAAACAAGTGGGCCATCACCGCCCGGGGTTTTAACGAGCGGCTCGCCGACAAGATGCTCGTCTTGATGGACGGCCGAACCGTCTATGATCCGCTGTCGTCGGGAGTGTATTGGGATGTACAGGACACGATTCTCGAGGACATCGAGCGGATCGAAGTGGTTCGCGGGCCGGGAGCGACGCTGTGGGGCGCCAACGCGGTAAACGGCGTACTCAATATCATCACCAAAAAAGCGAAAGACACACAAAGTGGCTTGGTGACCGGAGGAGGTGGCAGTCAAGAGGGAGAGATCACCGCAGTCCGCTACGGAGGGACGTTGGGGAACCGGGGCCACTACCGAGTTTTTACGAAATACATCCATCAAGATGCCTTCACGGATTCCCTGGGGCGGGAAGCTGCTGATGACTGGCACCTTCTTCATGGTGGTTTCCGAACGGATTGGGGTCTCTCGAGTCGCGATGACCTTACCGTGCAGGGTGACTTGTACAAGGGGAATGCGGGCCAGTCAGTGCCAGGCTTGCTCTCGTTGTCTCCTCCCGCGACTGTGACCTTTAATGATCGGACCAATATGAGCGGGGGAAATCTGTTAGGCCGCTGGCATCGCGCCTCTTCAGAACGCGTGGACACAACATTTCAGATGTATTTCGAGAGCGCCGACCGTAACGAAGCGCGAGTGCTGGGAGAATACCGCCACACCATCGATCTCGATTTTGAGCAACACTTCAGTGTTGGCGATCGTCACGATCTCTCGTTGGGCGGCGACTATCGCTATTCCACCGACAGTACTACAGGGACTTTAAACCTTTCCTTCAATCCGGCGGGGCGTAGCACGAATCTTTACGGAGCGTTTCTGCAGGATGAGCTTACGCTCGTTCCCGAACGGCTTAGAGTCACCATCGGCTCCAAACTAGAACACAACTATTACAGTGGGTTCGCGCTGCAGCCCAACGTCCGCGTGCTCTGGACCGTTCGACCGCGTTATGCGATCTGGATGGCGATTTCTCGCGCCTCGGAGAGTTCGTCGCGCTTCGAAGCGGACAGTCGGGTTAACGAAAATGTGTTCGCAGGCGCCAACGGCATCGCAACTCTGGTCTCCAACTTTGGTCCTCATCACCTGCTCCCCGAGAATGTGGTGGCCTACGAACTTGGGCAGCGCGGCGAGGTAAGCAAATGGTTGGGCTTCGATGTGTCCACATTTTACAGCCACTACACCGACCGCCATACGCAAGAGCCGGGTGTCCCATTTTTTGAGGCGAACCCGCCGCCGCTCCACCTGGTATTGCCCACCGTTACGATGAACAACATCAACGGAGAAACTCACGGCATCGAGGCGTTCAGTCAATTGAAAGTCGCAAGTTTCTGGAACCTCAGTGTCGGGTACTCGTTGTTTGAGATTCACTTGCACGCTTCTCAGAACAGCCAGGATTTCACAACGGCGAACCACGACGAAGGCAGCACGCCCCGGCATGCCTTCCAAATCCGCTCCCAGCTAAACTTGCCGCACAGGCTGGAGTTCGATAGTGCGGTGTACTACACGGGCAGACTTCCAGGCCCGCAAATTCCCGCGTACGCGCGCGTCGACGCGCGGCTGGGCTGGCGTCCCACAGAACAACTGGAGACGAGCATTGGTGTGCAAAACCTTCTTGATCCACGGCACTTTGAGTTCGGCTCCGGAGACTTCGTAAAGGCCACGCAGGTGGGGCGAAACGCGTACGGGAAGTTGACGTGGCGCTTCTGAGCTGGTGCCAACGGCTCGTCAGACTTGGAAGCCGAACGAGCGCGGATTCTGAGTTTCAGGCAGTTGCGGGCCCTTTGGGGAGAACCCTCGGACTGATTCTGTTCGCAGCCTGTTCCCTTGCGTGCGCCGGGACGATGGCTAAAGCGCAATCTCAGCCGCTCAGCGAGTATGAAATCAAAGCGGGTTTTCTCTTCAACTTCACGAAATTCGTGGAATGGCCTCCCGAGGCGTTCGCCGATCCAAGTGTCCCCATTGTGCTGGGCATCGTCGGCGACAGCCCGGTCACCGAGCTGCTGACCGAGACTGCTGCAGGCAAGACCGTGAACGGCAGGGCCGTGGTTGTACGGCGGTTCAAGGAAGGGCAGGATCTACGAAGCTGTCACATCCTGTTTGTCGGTTCTTCCGAAGAAAAGCACGTGCCACAGATTCTCGAAAGGGTTAAGGGGTCTCGTGTTTTGACGGTGAGTGAAACCAGTGGATTTGCGCAATCCGGCGGAATGATTAATTTTTTTGTCGAAGGAAACAGAGTGCGGCTTGAAATCAACCTGAATGCTGCAGCGCGAGTCCGGCTGAAAATCAGCGCCAGGGTGATCGCCGTAGCGCGGTTGGTCGCCGGAGAATCACCTGGAGGCAAGAGCTGAGATGCGTTCCTTAGGCGCTCTATCCATCCGCAGTAAGCTGACGCTCATGATCATGGCCGCGAGCAGTCTGGCGTTGCTGGTGGCTTGCGCGGCATTCATCAGCTACGACTCCTACATCTTCCGCGTCGCGAAAGTGCAGGACGTGGCCACGCTGGCCGAAATCATAGGTTCGAACAGCACGGGAGCGCTCACTTATCAAGATGCAAATTCGGCGAGGGATGTTCTCAGCGCGTTGCGCTCCAAGAAGCAAATTTCCGAGGCTTGCATCTACGACCGGCAAGGTCAGGTATTCGCGAAGTACCAGCGAGATAGCGGGCCAGCCGATTTCTCTGCGCCGCCGGCGCAGGAAGGCGGAAGCCTCTTCCAAGATCAGCATTTGATTCTGTTTCGGAGCATCGTACTCGCCGGGGATAAAATTGGAACGGTGTACGTTCGCGACGACCTCTCGGAGGTGCGGGAACGGCATAGGCGATACGGAGTGATGCTGGTGCTCGTCGCTCTAGGTTCTTTGCTGGTGGCCTTGTTGGTGTCCTCTCTGCTCCAGCGTTTCATCTCAGAACCCATTCGAAAGCTGGCGCAAGTCACCCGGACGGTTTCCACGGGAAAGGATTATTCGATCCGGGCAGTGAAGCACAATGAAGATGAGATTGGCCAGTTGATCGAAGACTTCAACAGTATGCTCGTTCAAATACAACTCCGCGATGGCATCCTGCAACAGGCCAAGGAAAGTGCTGAGGATGCCAGTCAGGCCAAAAGTGAGTTTGTAGCCAACATGAGTCATGAAATCCGCACGCCCCTGAATGGCGTGATCGGGATGACCGATCTGGCGTTGGATACCGAACTAACCAAAGAGCAGAGAGAATATTTAGAGACGGTGAAAATGTCGGCCGACTCTTTGCTTGCCGTGATCAACGACATTCTCGATTTTTCCAAGATCGAAGCGGGGAAAATTGATTTGGAGATGGTGGATTTCAATTTGCGCGACTCCCTGGAAGCAACGCTTAAGACGCTTGCGCTACGGACAGACGAAAAGGGTTTGGAGCTTCTGTGTGAAGTGGCTCCCGAAGTGCCGGAGGCCGTTCGAGGAGACTCGAGCCGCCTGCGCCAGATCGTGGTCAACCTGGTTGGAAACGCCATCAAATTTACCAGCGAAGGCGAAGTTGCCCTCCGCGTAAGAGCTCTGGAGACCGAGGGTGCAGAGCGCCTGCTGGAGTTTACGGTATCGGATACGGGAATCGGCATCCCGCCCGAGAAGCAAAAGTTGATTTTTGAACCCTTCACCCAGGCCGATACCTCCACAACACGGAAGTACGGCGGAACAGGTTTAGGACTAACGATCTCGACCCGCTTGGTGGGGATAATGGGGGGAAAGATCTGGGTCGAGAGTGAACCGGGTCGGGGGACGCGTTTCCACTTCACGGCCAGGCTGGAAGTTGCCGACGCACAAGCGATCAGAGTAGGAACGATTGCACCTCCGGAAATACTACGGGGGGTGAAAGTCCTGGTTGTCGATGACAACCGCACCAACCGTGGGATTTTGGAGGGGATGCTGAAGCGCTGGGAGATGAAACCAACGTCGGTCGAAGGCGGTGAAGAAGCTCTAGGCCAACTATCTTTGGCTTGGGAAGCTGGAGATCCATACGGGCTGATACTGATGGACATGCACATGCCCAAAATGGATGGATTCAGTCTCGTGGAGCGAATCCGGCAGAGTCCCCAGTTGGCCACCGCCACGATCATGATGCTCACTTCGTCGGGTCATCGAGGTGACGCGGCCCGTTGTCAGGAACTGGGGGTGGCGGCTTACCTTCTAAAACCCATCCGTCAATCCGAATTGCGGGAGGCCATTGCCCGAGTGCTTGGGGCAAAAGAGCAGGAAGGTGTGATACCGCTGATCACGCGGTTCTCCCTTCAAGATGGGCGCGAGCCTTCGGCGTTCTTGAGCGTACTTCTGGTGGAAGACAACGCCGTGAACCAGCGGCTGGCGGCACGGTTGCTCGAGAAGAGAGGGCATCGCGTGGTCGTTACGGCAAACGGCCGGGAAGCGCTGGCGGCGCTCGAGAAGGGTACCTTTGACTTGGTTTTAATGGATGTGCAAATGCCGGAGATGGATGGGCTGGAGGCGACAGCGGCAATTCGTAAGAAGGAAGAACATAGCAGCAACCATCTGGCAGTGATCGCTCTGACGGCACATGCCATGAAAGGTGATGAGGAGCGCTGTCTGGCGGCAGGCATGGATGGCTATCTCAGCAAACCGATCCGGCCGCAAGAGCTCGACGCCATCCTAGAGGGCTATGTTGCTCGCCGCAGAGGAATCGCGAATACATATGGAACTCCTGTTTCCGGCAACTGACGTCGGACAATCGCCAAGTATGCCGCTTCCTTCGTCGAGCGTTCACACTAAGAATCTGGTTATGGTTATGGAAAACAAGCAAGAGAACCTCGATGTGTGAGTGAGGCGATCCAACTGTACATACAGGCACGAACTTGTGAACAAGTTGTAAGGAATAGTGCAGTGATCCAACAAAACACGTGCGATGGAGACATGGCCAAGCCGTGAGTTTAAGTGTTGCCCTCGGCTCCAGAGTTTCCAAAAACCTATACATTCACTCAATTGACGCGCCTTCGGGTTTTTCTTGTAAGAAAGGTCGTCAAGACTTTTGGGAGCGCAATGCGAACAACGATCTCCATCGGCCTCGATTCATTCCGGAACCCAAATCCTGCCAGCACACTACTAGCCGACCTAGCTGACCGACATGCTCGTGATCGTGGCTGGGCCGCCAGTATTGTAACGAATCACACCACTTTGGTCTGTGAAGAAGTACCGGCCCCCTGATTTGCCAGGTACTACCGGGCTGGCGTTGACCGTATAAGTCGAAATCATGCTGTTGGTCGGCGCCCCAGGAACCCAGTGAGAGCTGAAGACCTGCTGGCCTAATCCACCTTGCGGTCAACCAGCCACCGGACAGATTAGAGAGCAGGTTGCACGCCACACTAAATCCTCGGGGCGCAGAAATGGCTTGCTCCGGCCACTGGAATGATTCACACCCGTTATCCAATGTTCCAAAGTGGTCTTGGCGTTCCGTGGCGGGACTCGTAGCACTCCGGGCGACGCTTCGCCTCGCCGTAGATCGTTGGTATCTCGGTAGTTAGCCTGTGTCCCGACGGTTCGAATTGGCTAATCACATGCACTTGGTCTTCCTTGGGCATTGCGGACTAGCCTCAACTGCAAAGGATCTTCATCCCCAAGAACCATTGATTGGATGGCATGCATGGCGAAGGAATCGGCAATCGGTGATCTCCTGGTTCGCGCAGGAGTCATCGATTCTTCAGGGCTTTCGCGCGCTCTCGAAGTTCAGAAGAAAGAAGGGATTTCTCTGGGCAAGGCCCTTGTAGCTCTGGGATTGGCAAATGAACAAGGCATAGCCGCGGCAATCGCCAAGAGTATGCAAATCGAGTTTCTCTTGCTGAGTTACCAGAAGTTCCCGCCGAGGTGGCATCTCTTCTCCCTTCTGATTTTTGCCGCAAGCGAATGGTTGTGCCACTGAGTCTCCAGGGGAAGACTCTCCGTCTGGCGCTTGCAGATCCCATGGATTATTCAACGACACAAGATGTGGAATTTCGCACCGGTAAGCGAGTCGTAGCCGTCGTAGCTAGCCAATCCCAGATTCAAAGCTTGATCCACGACATTTATCCAGAAGAAGCTCCGGCGAATTTGGAGGCTCTAGGCACTGCAGGTGTCCAAGGAGAAGTGGAGACGGTTGGAGATTCCGAGTTCGAGGTCGTCGATCCGGCTAAATTGGCGAAGGACACGCAAATGCCACCGGTGATCCGATTAGTGAACCTGATCTTGAGCGGTGCGGCGAAAAATGGCGCCAGCGACATTCACATGGAGCCGAAGGAAAATTTCCTGCAAGTGCGGTACAGAGTGGACGGAGTGTTGCGCGAGGTCATCAAGGTCCCGAAGAATCAAATGGACGCTGCCATTTCCCGGATGAAGATCATTTCGGGGATGGATATCGCCGATCGCCGCCGCCCTCAGGACGGCCGGAGCCGCCTAAAGTATGAGGGAAAACGGATTGATCTGCGCGTCTCGACGCTGCCCACACAGTTCGGCGAAAAAGTAGTCATCCGGCTCCTGGACAGCAAACGAGCGCAGGCAACGATGGAACAGTTGGAACTGACTGCCGAGAATCAACACGGGTTTCAATTGATGCTAACGCGGCCGCAAGGAATGATCCTGGTTACTGGGCCCACCGGCAGCGGGAAAAGCTCGACGCTTTATACGGCCTTGAATTGGGTTAAGTCCCCGACCAAGAATATCATCACGGTCGAAGATCCCATTGAGTATCAACTGAACGGGGTAAACCAGGTTCAAATCAATACCAAGGCAGGGGTCACCTTCGCGGCTGGGCTGCGATCCATTCTGCGGCAAGACCCCAACATCATTCTGGTGGGAGAGATCCGTGATCAGGAAACCGCCGGCATTGCGCTTGAGGCGGCCCAGACGGGTCACTTGCTGTTGAGCACGCTGCACACCAACGACGCCCCCGGGACGATCACCCGCTTGCTGGACCTAGGGATTGAGCCGTTTCTGATCTCTTCGGCTGTCATTGGCATTCTCGCCCAGCGATTGGTGCGCAGTCCTTGTCCTTCCTGCAGCGTTTCTCAACCACCGAGCGCAGACGCAATTGAAAAAGCGGGTGGTGCCTCGCGTTTGCCAGCCGACGGCAAGTGGGTGGCAGGCCGCGGGTGCGCCGAGTGCCAGGGCTCCGGCTACCTGGGCCGTCTCGCAATTCACGAATTACTGACAGTAAATGATGAGATCCGCGAATTGATCTCACGTCGCGCGCCAGAACACGCAGTGCGAAAGGCGGCGAGAGATGCAGGCATGCGCACCCTGCTGGAAGACGGAATCTCCAAGGCCGCCCGGGGCCTCACCACCTTAGCGGAGGTCCTGCGCTTGGCGGCAGCGGATGCTTCTGCAGCTCCGACGGAAGAAGCCGCAGCAGAGAAGAGCCCCACTCCTGAGTCGCCCTTTGAGGCCGGGAAACAACAGACGCGGGATACGGCCACGAGCAGCCTTCAAAAAGAAGGCGCACGAGAGCGACAGGACGGCAGACCGCGGGCGTTGGTTGTGGAAGACGATAAAACCATCGTTCTGGTCGTGAAGTATTTTTTGGAACTCGAAGGCTTCGAGGTCTTGATAGCCAATGATGGGATGTCTGGTCTCGAAACCGCCAAGCGCGAGCGACCCCAGGTCATTATTACTGATTGTAATATGCCGGGTATGGACGGCATGAGCATGGTCAGAGCGCTTCGCGCTGATCCATTGACCCGGGGTATCGCGGTCTTAATGCTCACCTCTGATGAGAGTGTCGAAAAGGAGACGCAAGCACTCGCCTCGGGAGTAGATGACTACATCGTAAAGCCCGTCGAACCTCGTCGGCTGGCGGCTCGAGTGAAGTCCGTGCTTACGCGATCGAAAGAACGCCAAGTCGCCATCTCGCATTGATGGGCAGCAAGCGCTTGCCCTCGGAATCCCTTCCCGAATGTCAGCGGTCTGGCGAAAAACTCTGATACGGCGCCCGGAAACTGTCGCAAGGGGAAGGGACGGACAAGTGGATGCCTGTGGTTCGCCAAAAGTGAATGAGCACAACAATTGAAGCAGTCCTCCGCTCCGTGCAGGCAGATTCAGTGCCGGAAAGAACCTGCTCGCCGCCAAGCGCATGCCTGGTGGAATGAGGGCATAGGTAGTTTCGACGGTCATCCTACACGGAATTCGTCCCAGCGGGGAGGGCCCGAGGCGTATAAATATATATAAGGTTTCCCATCAGAAGTTATTTGGTGTGAAGTGGGTGAAGATCGGGAAATGAAATGGCAAGATCAAACTCGGCGATGGGTACGAACCCGTGTTCAGCAGTGATAGCAGTGCATGATCGACGATTACTCCCGCGGCGAGGTGGTGTCCGGGACCAAGGGGGTTTCCCCCAGCCAATGACGAATGACGGCTATCGCGCGCAACCGTTTTGGTCGTCACTTTCGCGGGTGCAACGCATCGTTAAGAGCGTCCCTGCATATGCCGGCTGCGGACCTCACGAAATCTCATGGCAGGAGTTTCGCGAAAGGTGGGGTGCCCGGCCTCACCACGGACAACGTGAGAGTAGGGGTCAACTGGAACGGCCCTCGCGCCGTTGGCTACGATCTCTTGGCTCAAGAGATACTTCGTAACGTGGAGTTTCTTATCCAGGAACTTCAAAGGTCACAGTAGCGACAAATCATTACCGGGAAAATTCACGACAAACGAGAATTGGCAATCGCGGTTTGAAGACGCGTGTGCCTGCCGCGAGGAGAAACTGTATCCGGGGCTTTTCGGCTCAATTGGAGCTGGTATTTACCCGATGAGGATGAGTCATGGACTTTCCAAACGACGTAGATGGAGACGCGCTCCGCAGAGTTGCAGAGCGGTCAGATATGTCGAAGCCGATGGACATCGACTTTGCGGTCGACGTGCCGAGCAAGAGAAGCGGAGAAGAGGTGCAGCGCCTTGCAGCGCAACGAGGTTTCAGGCCGACTCTTCGCTTCGACGAAACGGATCAACGCTGGACTTGCTATTGCGCCAAACGGATGGTTCCGATATATGAAGGGGTAATTGCCGCACAGAAGGAGCTCGATGAATTGAGCGCCGCGTTCGGTGGTTACTCGGACGGCTGGGGAACGCTAGGGAACTGACGCGAGCGACGCCCCTTTGGCCTTCAACGACCTGAGGCGCTTTCACCTGAGACGGACGTAAAATGCGCTGCTCGTACATATGCGGGCCAGAAGTCCCGTTCGGGAGATGACCGCGGTCACAAACTTAGGCACAACCTGGGAACAAACACTGCCGAATACCGTGCAAAACCGTGATGCAAGACATAGGAAAAGATGGACGAACCAACTACTTGACGTCCCTGCATTGACCTTCTAAGCGGAATGTCGCGCGACCGAATCCCTCCGGGCAAGGCACCGAATTCTTCTCTCATCCTCACAACTTGCGGCGTTGTGCTTTTCTCCTCTCTTCATCGTGGAGCTCAGGTCGCAGTCGCGGCATCAACTCCGCACAACCTCGACAACCGTATAGCCGAGTGCAGAGTACCCTGCAAGCCGCTTCTTGTACATGCGAGCCAGCATAGGCACCATCACATCCGCATAGTCGTAGACGTGGACTTCGCTCTTGTTGTCGTGGAGACGATGCAGGCGGCCTACGTACTGCTGCAAAGTACCTTTCCACGAAATCGGCATTGCAAGAAGAAGCGTATCAAGGCGCGGGTCGTCAAATCCCTCGCCTAGGTAACTTCCGGTCGCTAGGATCACGCGCGGTTCATCGCAAGGAACTGCTGTTAGAGATTCAGCCAGTCTCTTTCTCTGCTTGGTGCCCATCCCACCCTTCAAAATGAAAATGTGCGGACAAACTCCACTCAATCGTCCAGCCAAATAATCGAGATGTCCCGTCCGACTTGTCAGAACGAGTGGTGAACGCCCGCTGGACAAAGCCTGCTGAAGGTCTCGGACAATTAGGTCGTTCCTCTCTTGGCTAACGATCAGAGCAGCATAAATATCTTGAATGGCCGTCTCATCTTCACGCCGATTCCAAACGAAATCAGTGATCCTTGGGAAAACCTTATGTTGGAGTGGTGAAGACTCGGCAGCTTTCTTCGCGCTGAGATGAAAACGAATGGGTTGATGCCCATCTTTTCGAGTCGGTGTTGCCGTCAATCCCAGAACGTATTTTGCTTTGACTTCGCGGAGGACTCGTTCAAACGTCACTGCTGAAAGGTGATGACATTCATCCACAATCACCTGGCCATACTCTGCGACGAAATCTTCGACTGCCCCTTTACGCTGCAAGCTTTGGATTACAGCAACATCAATCAAACCGGTTCTCTTAGCTTTCCCTCCCCCGAACTGTCCGATGTGCCCAATCGGTAAAGCTAGAAACGCCGCTAATCGCTCACGCCATTGGTCCATCAATTGACGCCGATGCACGAGGATCAGGGCGTTAGCCGCTCGTTTGGCGATAAGGCATGCCGCCACGACTGTTTTTCCGAATGCCGTTGGCGCACAGAGTATGCCTTGGTCATAAGCAAGCACCCGCTCAATGGCGTCTCGTTGTTCAGGCCGCAATTCGCCGTGGAAAGAAACATCGATTTGCCGCCCTGCGGTTTGTTCATCTTGGACTTCCACATTGATGTGGTGTGACTTAAAAACACGGACTACCTCTTCCATGCACCCTCTTGGAAGGCCAATGTGCTCGGGGAAGACTTCACTGCAGGATATGACCCGCGGCTTACCGTGGGTCGAGAGCCGCATCGCTTGAGCTTTGTAAAATTCAGGGTTTTGAAAAGCAGCGATGCGAATCAGGCGATCTACCATCCCGGACGGCAGGCCCTCTTTCTCGATAAAGATAAGATTGCCCACTACCACACGAACATTCGGCGGCAGCGGACCGTTGATTTGTCTCTCCTTCCGTTTCCGAGAAGGGCGCCAGAGCCATGGAGCTTCGCCCTCGTCTTCATCGGGCAAATGGAGGTGCACTCCGATGGGATTCCCCTCCGGAGCTATCGCGTAAGTTATTCGAGCGAGCTGATCGATTGGCATTCTCTGAACGGACTCTAAAAACCTCCACTGATCAGGATGGGGCTGAAACAGTTCATCCAAGAACACGCTGTTGCCTTGTTCTCTGGGACGCTTTTGCAATGGCAACGCAATCAAATTTCCGAAACCGCCTTTGGGTGTGGTGTCCTGGTTGGGGAAAAGACGGTCGTATGAATCAAGGCCGATCTCATGCCTATTTTCCATAGTGCGTGTCAACAAGGAACATCCCAGCCTTCGCGCATCGGCAGCGGACACGGGACGGTCAAAGAATATCCACACATGCGCGCCATTTCCTGACCGCGAGCGCTCGACAGCGAAGGGAACCTGAAATCGCTTGCATGTCGCGGCAAACGCTGCTGCATCAATTAACCAGGACTTCTTGTCGAAATCCACTGCAAGAAACCAGCACGTGTCGTCCGGGAGAAGGGGATAAACGCCGATCGTATGCTTTCCAGTCAGATGATTACGAATCGCATCATCCGTCAGTGGCTGGAGCATCCGAGTTTTGCGGGCAACCTTCTTTCGCTCTTCTGGTCTCGATGCATGGATAGCACGCCAGTCCATGACGCCAGCTGGCGAATAGCCAGATTTGCCACTCTTGCCTTCCCACCGAATGGCGAAAATGTCTTCGCGCCCACGAAACAGATTTCGAAAGAACGCAATCTTTTCTTCTGGCGTGGAAACCCCGCTTGTGCCGGTGGACGAAAGCTTTGGGACCAGGAACCCGTTGGAAACGGGGTCGTTGGTGGGCGAATGATCAATACCGAGCATCGCACGGAGACGCGCATTCTCTTCACGAAGCCGTTGGCATTCCTCTTGCGCTGTTTTCAGGCGCTCTTGAGGATTGTCCTGATCTGGCGGGCGGCTGCTCATTGCCATAAGCTCCGCGGAAGATCTTATCCGAGGAACGAAGCGATCAAACAGCCGATTTTTTGCGCCGCAAATTTGGGTCCAAGTTGGGTCCGATAGCCGCCAAATTAGGCCCAAAACCATGTACTGAGACGTAGAACAAAGCCAAACGAGCCAACAACATAGATTTTATTCCGCTGCTTTGAAAGCAGGGGATCGCCGGTTCGATCACCAATTCTTCCTCTGGCCGATGAAACGATTACGTCCACTCATTCACTACTAAACAAGACCGTTCCCAGGATACCTGCGCAGCCCTATTGCACGCCGAGGAGGATGTTATGAGCGCTGCCGCCCCGCTACCGATAGCGAACTCCGCTGCCAAGCAGTCCGAAGCGACGCGATTCCTGTGTGCCAGTGTTTTTCTCGGCCACGACGATGACATCCGGAAAAAGCTCCGTCCGTATGTCATCGATCGCTACCATTCCGTTGCCGATAACCACGGATTGAATGTCCGCTTGCTGGCGCGAGTTCTCGATTTTTTCGACCAGAAAAGGTTGCGATACCTGGCGTGGCACGGCCCACTGAGCGTGCTCTGTTTTCTGATTCTTGGGGTCGCGTGGTTGACGACGCCGGAAGACGCGCAGCCGCTGGTGATATTCCTCATCATCATTGCGGCAATCGCATTTGCCATTCCCGCGTATCGCCGATACATGCGCAATCACTATACCTATGCGCTCCGGCACTTCGCGCAAAATAATTTCGATGCACAAGAGGCGATGGAGGCGTTCAAGAATAGTAGTGGCAAGCTGGAAGGTAAGGTCGCCACTCAAGAGAGTCCAGGGAACGTGAGCATCTTCGGCGGATTCGAGCCGTTTGTTGGCGCGGGAAATTCACTCGGCAACTGGTCGCTGCTGATCGACACACGCAAAGGCAAGGACGACGAATCGCCGATCAAATTTACCGAGCAGGAACTCGAACGTTCGATAGGCGCGGGCTTCCAGCAATTGCCTTTTCCGGACCTGGAAATTGGAGAACGGCTCTTCGTTCACGGGACCGAAGTCAGCCTCATCGATGGACTTCTCCCGGATCGTTTCGCGCGCCCACAGCAGCACGTGAGCGAGGGGACTTTCGCACTCTTCCGCCGCAGCCACTCGCGCGAGGCGCGCGTATACCAGTTCGTGGAGGTCTCCGGCTGGGGAGACCAGGTGCGCATATCGTTTTTCTATCGCGCCATGTTTCGGGGCCCGATGGTCTACATCGAAAATCATTCGCGCGTGCTGCAACCTGTGTGGGTCGGCTATCGCGAAGTGGATAAGCTCACCGCTCCGAAGACACGCACGAAGATCGCATTGTTTATCGGTCAGACCGTGGCTGCTCCGTTCGTCTGCATCGCCGAATGCTTTTGGCTTTTTGGTTTGCTGCGGGCCAGCGCTGAAATTCGCAAGCTTGAAAAAGAGCAGAAGGCCAAGATCGAGGAACAAGCACGTTTCAACTACGGAGCGGTCAGCAGTTTGCGCGAGAGTTTTGCGACCGCCATTTACGATCACTTTTTTGAGAAGTCGGATCGAGACCTATATGTGAAGGCCATTCAGAAGCAGCTACTCGACAGCATTATCGACTTCCTTGACAGCAGGAATATCGACACTTCCGACCTTCGCGAGCAGCGGACGTACATCATCAACAGCGGCCTCATCGTTCACGGTGGTCTGCAAGCCGGCGCTGTCGCTGTGGGCGAAGAAGCGAAAGCGAGCACGGAGTCAGTAAAGAAACCTAAAGCCAAGAAGGTGGCTGCAGGAGGAGGTACGACGACATGAAACATAAATCTTCCGTGAACTACGGCATCCAAGCCGAAAATATTCAGGCAAACGCCATCGCAGTTGGACCTCATGCCCACGCTACGGCAACAGCTGCTTCAGAACAGGAAGCCGTGCTCGGCAAACTGACTGATGCCATCCGACAACTACAGCTTAGTGCAGCGCAGCAACAATCTATCCTCGATCATATCGACAGCATGAAAACCGAAGCAGCACCGCAGCGCGCTTCCACCTTCGACAAGATAGTTGCAGCGCTCAAGGAAGTAGGTCACGCTGCCGAACTCGTTTCCCCGTTGAAAGCCGTGGCCGCAGCTTTTGGTCTGCCTCTTCCGTTTTAGTTCGACCATTGGTTTGGTCCGGGCCCTACGTCGAGGAGATCCCCGGTCCTGTTGGGGCTGGTCGCGAGGGAAGGCCTTCCACCACAAATGCAAAACTAATGACGCAAGAGGAAAAAAAACTCAACGATTCAACAGGATAAAATATCTGGAGTAATCGGCAGGCCTTCGCTTGGCAAAATCGAAGAGTTCTCTGAAATTATTCCGTGTACCTCGCGTGTACCTCAGTTTAGCGTTTTTGCGGTTTTTCTCCCTTTTGCCGTTTCGTAGAATCAATAACTTGCGCGCCGTCAATGCCCTTGGTAGTTCGATCCCCACTGCCCCCAAGATAGAAACCTGTCGCGAGTTGGCAAGTGTCGTCGATTAACGAACCATAGCCTCGACGCAAATCGATCCAATCATTGCTTTTCTGACGATGGTCGACGAGCGCGGAAACCCTATGTTTGGTAGTTACTCAAAGACAGCAGCGCCTTTTCCGTTGTATCGTTGTTGATGCGAGCGTAATATGCTGCTTATAGGAGCTTGGCGTCGAGCGTTAACCTGCTCCTTCAGCTGGGTTCGGACCGCTTTTCCCCTTCCACCGAAACCCTGAATCGACATCAGTTAAAGATGTTGTCCGGATCAATGCGTGTTGCGGGGTGCGCGTGTGAGTGAGCGCAATCTGCGCAACGCGCCGCGACTGCCGCCGCTAGCGATAGCTACGTGGCGTCGATTCTGATGATTCGATACAGAAGAACGGTCAGCTTCGCCGGTT
>WNFJ01552599.1_pt3 | contig 15289 bp, 16 predicted proteins | sample 5400461 | NCBI WGS metagenome assembly WNFJ01 (sample SAMN13153349, study PRJNA577476) | soil metagenome | isolation source: 115 cm saprolite on Douglas fir-dominated hillslope | place: USA:California | collected 2013-09-17 | reverse complement strand
CCTCACGCCGGCCGCCGCCGCGGTGCGCGCCGCGTCCCTCGCCCTATCGGGCCCCGCCGGCGGCGTCGTGGGCGCCCGGCTCGTAGGCACGGCCGTCGCGCGCTCGGAGCTCCTCACGCTCGACATGGGGGGCACGAGCGCGGACGCCGGACTGGTCACCGGCGGCGCCCCCGTGGCGGACAGCGGCGGGGCGATCGCCGGCATCCCGCTCGCCTTGCCGGCGGTCTTGATCGAGTCGGTCAGCTCGGGCGGCGGCAGCATCGCGCGGCTGGACGAGGGCGGGGCACTCAAGGTCGGCCCCGCGAGCGCCGGTGCGACGCCGGGCCCGGCTTGCTACGGCCGCGGCGGCGAGCGGCCCACGGTGACCGATGCCTGCCTCGTGCTGGGCTGGCTCGATGCCGCGAACCCCCTCGCCGACGGCGTCCGGCTCGACCGCGCGGCCGCTCTGCGTGCCATGGCCACACTCGGCGCCGCAGCGGGTGGGGAGCCCGTGCACTGTGCCGCCGGCATCGTGGCGGTCGCGGCGGCGGTGATGGCGCGGGCGCTGAAACGCGTCAGCGTCGCGCGGGGGCTCGATCCCCGCGGCCTGACCCTGCTGCCGTTCGGAGGTGCCGGGCCACTGTTCGCCTGCCCCCTGGCCGACGCCCTCGGGATCCGCACGCTCGTCATCCCGCCCCACCCCGGTGTGCTGTCCGCGGTCGGTCTCGCCGCGGCCGGCGAGCGGGTCGACGTGCTGGCGTCGTTCCATCGACCGCTCGCGGGACTGACGGCGGTCGAGTGGGCCGGGGCGTTTCGCTCCCTGCTCGGCGAAGCGGCACGCCTGCTGCCGGGCGGCACGCTGCTGCGCTCTGCCGACTGCCGCTTCGCGGGTCAGGGTTACGAGGTCACGGTGCCGGTGGCGAGCGACGACCCCGACCGCGTGCGCGACGCGTTCCTCGTCGCCCACCAGACCCGGTACGGGCACGCGGGTAGCGGGCAGCCGATCGAGATCGTGAACCTGCGTGTGGTCGCCGTGCGCTCCGGTCCGGTGCCCTCTTTCCAGGGGGCCCGGCGCACGGCCCGGGCGCCGCAGGCCCGCCGCACCATCGCGCTCGGCCCAGACCGCGTCAGCGCCGCCGTCTGGGCGCTCGACGAGCTCGCCCCGGGCGTGACGATCGACGGTCCGGCGATCCTCGCGGGGTGCGATGCCACGGCACTGCTCGAGCCGCCGTGGCGCGGCACCGTGCACCCCTCCGGCGCCGTGCTCGTGGAGCGGCGATGACGCTCGATGCCGTCGGGCTCGAGGTCATGGGGCACGCCTTCGCCTCCATCGCCGAGGAAATGGGGCTCCTCCTCATCCACTCGGCTGTTTCCCCCAACATTCGCGAGCGACGCGACTGCTCCGCCGCGCTGTTCGACCGGGACGGCGAGATGATCGCGCAGGCGGCGCACATCCCCGTGCACTTGGGCGCCCTGGCCCAGGCCGTCGCTGCGGTGCGGGCCCTCGAGCCGGAACCGGGCGAGCTCTTTGTGCTCAACGACCCCTACGCCGGCGGCTCGCATCTGCCCGACCTCACGCTCGTAGGCGCGATCGCGGTGGAGCAGGGGCTCGGCGGCTACAGCGTGGTGCGCGCCCACCATTCGGACGTGGGTGGCGTCCAGGCCGGCAGCATGCCGGCCGGGGCGCGGGAGATTTTCGCCGAGGGCGTGATCGTCCCGCCGCTCCGGCTCACGGCGGAGGTCGAGCGGTTCCTGCTCGCGAACGTGCGCACGCCGGCCGCGCGGGCGGCCGACCTCGCCGCCCAGCGAGCCGCCGTGGCGCGCGGCGCGGAGGGCGTGCGGGCGCTCGCCGCGCGCTACGGCTGGGACGCCACCCGCGCGGCCGCGCGGGACCTGCTGGACTACGCCGAGCGCCGCACGCGCGCGCTGCTCCGCGGCTTCGATGCGGCGGGCCTCACGGCCACGGACTGGCTGGAAGGGGATGGGGTGGACGAGCAGGACCTCCCCATCACGGTGCGCATCGACGTGCGCGACGGCACGTTCCACGCCGACTTCACCGGCACCGCTCCCGCCGCCCGCGGCAACGTGAACTGCCCCCTCGCCATCACCCGCTCGGCGGTGCTGTTCGTGGTGCGAACGCTGCTCCCCGAGGACGTCCCCACCAACGGCGGCGTCGAGCGCGCCGTCCGGGTCAGCGCCCCGGCGGGCTGCCTCGTGAACGCCCGCCACCCGAGCGCCGTGGCCGCTGGCAACGTGGAGACGTCGCAGCGGATCGCGGATACCGTGTTCCTCGCCCTCGCCGCGGGCGGCGTCGCCGTCCCGGCCCAGGGTCAGGGAACGATGAACAACGTGACCTTCGGGGGTGGGGGGCGCGCCGTGGCGGCGTCGAGCGCCGGGGCGCCCGCCGCGCCGGAGGGCGGGCCGTGGACCTATTACGAGACGATCGGCGGCGGCCAGGGGGCGAGCCCCGGCGCCCCGGGGCCGTCCGCGGTCCATGTCGGCATGTCCAACACTCGGAACACGCCGATCGAGGTGCTCGAGCTCGAGTGCCCCCTACGGGTGCGGGGCTACGCGCTGCGCACGGGCAGCGGCGGCTCCGGGACGTGGGCTGGCGGCGCCGGCGTGATCCGCGAGTTTGAAGCGCTGGCGCCCATGGAGGTGAGCGTGCTCGCCGAACGGCGGCGGCACGCGCCCCGGGGCACCCGCAGCGGCGCCCCAGGGATTGTGGGCCGCACGGTCTTGAACGGCGCGCCGCTCGCGTCCAAAGCCAGTGCCCGGCTCGAGCCGGGTGATGTGCTGCGCATCGAGACCCCGGGCGGCGGGGGCTGCGGACCACCTCAGCAAGGAGGCACGGGATGATTTGGGTCGTGGCGATGATCGGCCTCGTTGGCGGCGTGGTGTCGGGCTTGTTCGGCGTGGGCGGCGCGGTGCTCGTCGTTCCCGCCCTCGTGCTGCTCGTGCACATGCCACAGCACACGGCGAACGGGACGTCGCTCGTGGCCTTGTTGTTGCCCGTGGGGCTCCTGGGGGCGATGCAATATTACCGGCGCGGCGAGGTGAACATCGCCTACGGAGCGGTGATCGCTGCGGGGCTGTTCGTGGGAGCGTTCCTCGGGGCCAAACTCGCGGGCGGGGTGCCCGATGCGATCCTGCGGCGCGGGTTCGGGGCGTTCCTCCTGCTCGTCGCGGGGAAGCTGCTGTTCAGTTAGGGGTTTGCGTCGAACACCCTGCCATCGACAAACAGGCGAAACAGCTCGCGGTCCAGCTGGCCGGTCTGGACTTCCTCGGTCATGATGTCGAGCGCCCGGGGGGACGCGACGGCCGCTTTATAGGGGCGATCGGCCGCCGTGAGGGCGTCGTAGATGTCGCTGATCGTCATCATGCGCGTCTGGATCGGGATCGCTTCGCCCGTCACGCGGCGCGGATAGCCGCCGCCATCCAGTTTCTCGTGGTGGCCGTAGGCGATGAGCGGGATCTGCTGCAGCTCGCGGGTCCACGGGATCTGCTGCAGGAAGCGGTACGTGTGGGTCACGTGACTCTCGATCTCGAGCCGCTCGGCTTCGTCCAGGGTGCCCTTGGGGATCGTCAGGTAACGCATCTCGTCCTCGGTGAGGTACGGCCGTGGCGTCCCCGCGAGGTCCTCGTAGGTCCGGAGCGCGAGCGCCGACAACTCTTCGAAGCGCTGGGCGGGCAGCACCGTCGGCTCGTTCGCCTGCGCCACGGCGTCGAGGAAGCCGTCGAGCTCTCGCAATTCGCAGGCGAGCTGCTGCTCGAGCGCGCGCCGGAAGGCCTCGTAGCCCTCGGGCCCGTGGGTTTCGAGAAACTCGGCCCGCTTGCGCCAGAACTCCTGCTCGGCGGTCCGTCGCACGAAGTCGTGGCGTTGTCGGATGAGCTCGAGCTGCAGCGGATACAGCTTCTTCGCCTTCACCAGCACCTGCTCTCGCACCCCGACCTTGCCGAAGTCGTGCAGGAGGCCGGCGTAGCGGATCTCGCGCAACTGCTCGCGGCTGAACTTCACGTGACGATACGCGCCGTCGCCGGCGCGGTCGACCACCTGGGCGAGCTCCATCGTCATGTTGGCCACCCGCCCCGAGTGCCCGAACGTGGTAGGATCGCGCTGCTCGATCGCGTGCACCGCCGCCTTCACGAACCCCTCGAACATCTGCTCGATGCGCTCGTACAGCTGGCTGTTCTCGATCGCGACCGCGGCCTGGCCGGCGAGCGCCGTCACGAGCTCCACCGTGCGCCGAGAGTACGGCACCACCTGTTGCTCGACGTCCGCCGGCGTGGCGAGCACCGCGTCGAACTGGCGTTTGCGGTTGATCAGTTGCAGCACGCCGATGATCTCGTCGCGATGATCCTTCATGGGAATCACGAGCATCGACTTGGTGCGATAGCCGTAGCGCTCGTCGAAGGACCGGTTGATGCTGTACTCGACATCCGGGGGCAGGAAATACGCGTCATCGAGCACCAGGGGCTCGCCGGTCACCGCGGTGTAGCCTGCCAGACTGCTGCGATCCACGGGAATCGTGAACTCGACGAACGGCGCCTCGGGCTTGGAGTAGGTCTGTGCCAGCCGGAAGCGCAGCCGCTTCTGGCCCTGTTCGCTCAACTCGACGAGATAGAGGCTCCCCGCGTCGGACGAGGTGATGCGGCGGGCCTGCGTTAGGATCAAGTCCAGCAGGGCCCGCACGTCGCGCTCCGTGCCGAGCGCGACGCCGATGCGCGTGAGCTCGCCGATCTCGCGACTGCGGATCGCGGCCTCGGCGCGCGACCGCGCCGTTTCCGTGCGCGCGGCGGCCTCGCGGTAGCCGGCCCGGACCGCGACCAGGAGCTGCCGCTGCGCCACCGGGTGCCGGGCGAACCCGGAGAGCAGCTCGGCCGGCATCTCAACGGGAAGATCGACCTCGCCGTCACGCCCCAGGGCGACGATCGCGCCACCGGCGTCGACGAACGCGCGCAACACGTCCAGCGGGAAGACCGAACGGCTCTCGGAGTCGAGCAGGAACACCGTGGGGCGATCGTCCACGGTGAGGTCGCGCGGCAGGCGCGCCTCGCGCGTCTCGATCTGGCCGGTGGCCAGGGCGGACCGCACGCTCCCTGGATCCCACACCGGCGTGTGAAGCAAGAGATACTTCACGACGGGAGGCTCAAGTCGGCCGGGGCCGCAGCCGCCGTCGCGCCGGCGGGCGCGCCGCCGCGGCCGACCGCGTCGATCATGGCGCCATCACGAGGGTTTCACCCGCTCGAGGCCCTGCTGCGCCTCACGGTAGAGCGGGAAGATCGCCAGCGCCTTCTGGTACATCTCCACGGCCGCGTCCTTCTGATCCCGGTCTTGGTACAGGAGGGCGCGCGAGTAATAGGTGAGCGCTTCGGTGGGGACCTGTCGGCCTTGCCGCTGGTCGGACGCCGGCTCGCCCAAGGGCGGGAGGTTGGCGTCCTTCATGAGGCGGCCAGCCACGTTCTGGATGAGCTGGTACAGGTGGTCGCGCGATGCCTGGTCCCGCTCGACCCGCACGATCTCGCTCGTCTCCACGTTCACGAGCCGCGCGTCCATTTGGAAGTCACCGTAGAAGTCGATGAACCGGCCGAGCACGACGTAGCGGGTGCTCGCCAGTTTGCCGAGCTTCGCCGCCGTCTGGGGGTCGACGCGGCTCGCCGCGCCGAGCGCCTGCGCGTCGAGGAGCTTCTGCATCTCCTCCCGCTCGACGACCCGGGCGGCCGGATTCTGGGCCAGCTCCGAGATCAGCATTCCCGCGATGCCCCTCTGCAGCGCGTCGAAATTCTCCCGGTCCTGCCCATAGGAGCCGCCGTTCTCGAACGCCAGCACGGCGATGCCGGGCCGCGTGTCCTGAGCCCGCGCCTGCGCCCCGAGCCCGCCCGCCGCGGGCAGGCCCAGGGCGACGCCCAGCAGGGCCAGGACCGAACCCCAGCCCAGAGGTGGCTCCTCGCTCATAGGGTGAGGGTCATCCCTTCTTGGGCTGCGAGCACCTCGCTGGGCCCGCGCCGTGCCACGGCGCGGCGCTGGGCTGCCGCGACCAACTGATCCATCGCGCGGTCGTCGTGCTCGGGCTCGTGGTGGAACAGCACCAGGCGCCGCACGCCCGCCTCGGCGGCCAGCGTGACGGCTTCCTCGAATGTGGAATGGCCCCACCCCCGATGAGCCTCGAGCTCGGCGGGCGTGTACATGGCATCGTGAATCAGGAGGTCCACGTCGGCCAGGAACTCGAGGAACTCGGCGCGCCACGAGACCGGCGTGGTGTAGCGCCCGCCCGACCCCAGCTCGTTATCCGTGACGTACGCCGTGCTCGGCCCCCCCGCGACGGGCGTGAGCCGGTAGCCCAACGTGGTGCCGGGATGGCGTAGTTGGGTCACCCGCACCCGGAAGGCGCCCACCGTGAGCTCTCCGGATTCGACCTGTTGCACGGTCAGGCTGGCCGACAAGGCGTCGAGCGGCACGGGGAACACCGCCGGATCCATCTGCTGGCGCAGGATCGCCTCGAGCGAGGTCGTGCCCTGACGCGACCCCCAGATGCGCACGGCGTTGCCGGGCGCGAAGAACGGCTTGAAGTGCGGCAATCCCTGGATGTGATCCCAATGGGCGTGCGACAAGAGGATCTCGGCCTTCACCGCGCCGTTCTGGCGCTCCACCAGCTCGAGCCCGAGCGCGCGAATGCCGGTGCCGGCATCGAGGATGACGAGCTGACCCCCGGAGCCCTCGACGGCCACGCACGGCGTGTTGCCGCCGTAGCGCGCGGTGTGAGCTCCAGGAGTCGGGATCGAGCCCCGCGTCCCCCAGAAGGTCACTGTGTAGGCCATGCGTTCCGGCAAAACGCCGCCCCCTACGCGCTAACTTATGGAATCTACGAGATGTAGGACAAGCCGCCGCCTCACCTGCGCCGCGTGACCTATCTCACGAGCGGCCCGCCGACGCCTCCAGGGCCGCCCGGTCGCGGATCAGGATCTCGCGGCGGCTGATTTCGACGTGCCCCTTCTCGACCAGCTCGCGCATCGTGCGGCTCACCGTCTCGCGGGACGAGCCGATCATCTGCGCGATGGTGTGGTGGGTCAGGCGCCGGGTGATGCGATTCGAGCCCGCCTCGTCGGCCAGGTCCAAGAGCAGCTGCGCGACACGTCCGTTCACGTCCAGCAGCACCAGGCTGCCGACCTTCTCGTCCACCCGCCGCAGCCGCCGGGATAGCTCCCGCAGCAGTGCCACCGCAATCCCGGGAGACTGCTGCAGGATGCTCTGGAAGTCCTCGCGCCGGATCACGAGCAGGTTCGCGTCCTCCATCGCAATCACGTGCGCCGAGCGCGGTTCCTCGTCGATCAGCGACATCTCGCCGAAGAAGTCGCCCTCGCCGAGCACCGACAGGATCACTTCCCGGCCGTCTTCACCGATCAGGACGACCTTGACCTGGCCCTTCGCGACCACGTAGAGCGCATCCCCGGGGTCGTCCTCAAACAGAATCACCGAGTTGCGCGGGTAGCTGCGCTCCCGAGTGATCTCCGACACCCGGTCGAGCTCGGGCGGGGATAGCTGGGTAAACAGCGGGACCTTCTGCAGGATAACCGTGACCGACACGATAGGTTTCCCCTCGGGAGCGTGGGGCCGATGGAAACGCGCAAGCTTACGTACCCCGGCAGTGGGGCGCAAGGCCGCGCGCTTGCCGCCAACTCACGACGCCAGTTATATTTCCGTTCTTCGTGCCGTCCGACTTCTAGACGAAGGATAGAGAGCTTTGAAACCCGGGATTCACCCCGCGTATCAGCGGGCCACGGTGCAGTGCGCGTGCGGCAACAGTTTCGTCACGCGCTCGACCGTCCCCTTGATTCACGTCGAGGTCTGCGCTAAGTGCCACCCCTATTTCACCGGCAAGCAGAAGCTGATGGACACGGCCGGGCGGGTGGAGCGCTTCCGTCAGAAATACGGGACCGACAAGGCCGCCGGCTGAGCCATGGAGGCCCGACTCCGCCAGGCGCTCGCGCGGGCGGAGGAGGTCGCGCGCCAACTGGCCGACCCCGAGACCGCGCGGACGCCGGCCAAGCTGAAACAGCTGGGCCGCGAGCACGCACGGCTCGATCAGGTGCGTCAGACCCATGATCGGCTGACCCGGCTGAGCACCGAGCTCGCCCAGGCCCGGGAAGTGCTCCAGGACCGCGACCCCGAGCTGTCGCAGCTGGCGCGCGCCGACATCGAGCGGCTGCGCCCGGAACTCGCGCGGCTCGAGGACCGCCTGGCGGAGCTGCTCACCCCCCACGATCCCTTGGACGACCGCGACGCGATCGTCGAGATCCGCGCCGGCACCGGCGGGGACGAGGCCGCCCTACACCCGCTTCGCCGAGCGGCGCGGCTGGAAGGTCGAGGTGGTCTCGCTCTCCGAGGGAAACGGCGGTGGCCTCAAAGAGGCGATCTTCGCCGCCCGGGGCCCCGGCGTCTACGGCACGCTGCGCTACGAGTCTGGTGTGCACCGGGTGCAGCGCGTGCCCGTGACCGAGTCCCAGGGCCGCATCCATACGTCCGCCGCCACGGTCGCTGTCCTGCCCGAGGCGGAGGAGGTCGATGTCAAAATCGAGCCGAAAGAGCTGCGCATCGACGTGTTCCGCTCGCAAGGCCCGGGGGGTCAGAGCGTCAACACCACCGACAGCGCAGTACGCATCACGCACCTCCCGAGCGGCCTCGTGGTGCAATGCCAAGACCAGAAGAGCCAGCTGCAGAACAAGGTCAAGGCCCTCGAGGTGTTGCGGTCGCGGCTGCTCGACAAGCTGGTGGCGGAGCAGGAGGCGGCCCGCGCTCGCGAGCGCCGCGCCCAAGTCCGCACCGGCGACCGCTCGGACAAGATTCGCACCTACAACTTCCCCCAGAACCGGGTCACGGATCACCGCATCCGCTACTCGGTGCACAATCTCGCTGAGGTGCTGGACGGCGACCTCGGTGAGCTGATCCAAGCGCTGCGGCTCGCCGACGAGAAGGAACGGCTCAGTGCCTGACCGGGTTGCCGCCGCGCCCTCGATCGCGACCGCGTTGACGCGAGCGGCTGCGCGGCTCGCCCTCGCCGGCGTGGCTGATCCCCGGCGCGAGGCGACGAGACTGTGGGCGGCGGCCGCCGGGGACGGCATGAAGCCGGGCGACGTCTGGCTGCGGCGCGACGCGGCGCCGCCGGCCGCCGTGACACGACGCTTCCGGGTGGCGGTGGCGCGGCGGGCCCGCGGCGTCCCCTTTGCCTACGCCGTGGGCCGCACCGGTTTCCGCCAGCTCGACCTGGTGGTGGATCGCCGCGCCCTCATTCCGCGACCGGAGACCGAGGGCTTGGTCGGCCTAGTGTTGGCGTGGACGAGGACCGGGCCGAAGGCCGACGAGCAATGGCGCGGCGGAGTGGCGGCGGACGTGGGGACGGGCTGCGGCTGTCTCGCGTTATCGCTTGCGGTGGAGGCCGCGTTTGATCGCGTCATTGCCGTCGAGCGCTCGGCGGCCGCCGCCGCCCTCGCGCGCGAGAACGTGGCACGCGTCGGCCCGGCGGTCCCCGTCGAAGTGCGCGAGGGCGATCTCCTGGCGCCGCTCGTCGGCGAGCGGCTGCGCGTGCTGGTGGCGAACCCGCCGTACTTGACCGTCGCCGAATACACGACGCTCGACCCCGCGGTGCGGCGGTACGAACCGCGCGAGGCGCTGGTGAGTGGCGCCGATGGGCTCGCCGCGACCCGCGCCTTGCTCGCCGGCGGGCGCGCGCTGCTCGAGCCCGGCGGGCTGCTGGCGCTCGAGCTCGACGAGCGCCGGGCCGGAGAGACGCGAGCGCTGGCAGAGACCCACGGCTGGTCGCGCGCTCGCGTGTACGAGGACTTGTTCGGCCGGCCGCGGTTCCTGCTGGCCGCCGCCTAAGGAGGGCGCGTGATCGACGAGAAGGCGCAGGAGCTGGGGCGCCTGTTGGGGCAGACGGAGGAATACAAGACGCTGCTCCGCGCCAGCGACCGGATGAAGGAGGACGCGACGTGCCGACAGCTCCTCGCGGACGTCGAGCGCATCGCCCAGGCCTTGGAACGGGCCGCCCAGGAAGGACGCGAGCCGCCCAAGGACCAGGTGGAGCAGTACGACCGCGCGCTTCACAAGGTGCAGGGCAATTCGGTGTATCAACAAGTCGTCGCGGCGCAGGCGAATTTCGAGAAGCTCATGGCGAAGGTGAACGCCCGGATCTACGAGGGGATGAAACAGGGCGCGGCGAGTCCCATCATCACCCTGGGCTGACGGTGGCGGGGCTGTTTGTTGCGGTGGAGGGGCCCGAGGGCGCCGGGAAGTCGACCCTGGCGCGCGGACTCGCGAACCGACTCGCCGCCGAGGGCCGGGCCGTGGTCACCGTCCGGGAGCCCGGCGGCACTCCGGTCGCGGAAGCGGCGCGCAAAGTCGTGCTCAAGTTCCCCCACGCCATGGCCCCCGCGGCGGAGCTGTTCCTGTTCCTGGCCGCGCGGGCCGATCTGGTGGATCGGGTAATTCGCCCGGCGCTCGACGCCGGGCAGGTGGTCGTGGCCGACCGGTTCGACCTTTCGACCCTGGCCTACCAAGTCGCCGGCGGGGGGTTACCGTATGAGGCAGTCACCCAGGCCATCCGGCTCGCCACCGGCGGCTTGGTCCCCGACGTGACACTGGTGCTCGACGTCCCGGTGGCGATCGGGCGCGGGCGCCAGCGCGCCGCACGCAAGGTCCAAGACCGCATCGAGCGGCAGGACGACGCGTTTCACCGACGGGTACTCGAGGCGTATCGCCACGCCCGGGGGCCGGGCGTCATCCACCTCGATGCCACACAACCGAAGCAGGCTGTTCAGGAGGCCGCCTGGCGCCACGTGCTGGCGGTGACCTCACTCTCGACCCGAGGCGTCTCATGAAGCTCCGCAATATTCTCAGCGTCACCGGCGTCGCGGGGGGAGCGCTCGCCACCGGTGGATGGCTGTTGCAGCGCGAGGCCGCCCCCGTCGGCACCGTGTACCAGCAGGCCCAACTGTTCGAAGACGTGCTCGCCCACGTGGCCGACTACTATGTCGATTCGGTCGACGAGCAGCATCTCTACCAGATGGCGATCGACGGGATGCTGGACCAGCTGCACGACCCGTACTCGGTGTTCCTCAAGCGCGACGATTTCCGTTCGCTGAGCGAGGCGACCTCGGGCAACTACGGCGGACTGGGGATCCAGATTGATGTGCGCGACGGCTGGATCACGGTCGTGGCTCCGCTGCCGGACACGCCCGCCGAACGGGCGGGGATCCAGTCCGGCGACCAGATCGTGGCGCTCGACGGCCGCTCCACCCAGAACTGGAAGAACGACCAGGCGGTCAAGGAACTGCGCGGCGATCCCGGCACCACGGTGACGCTCCAGGTGCGGCGCGTCGGGGTGGAGCAGCCGATCAGCTTCAAGCTGACCCGCGCCACCATCCACGTCCGGTCAGTACAGGTCGCCATGCTGCTCGATGACAAGGTCGGCTTCGTGGCGCTCAACCCCGTGAGCGAAACCTCGGCCGACGAGCTCACCACGGCGCTCGGTGACCTCGTGAAGCAAGGCATGAAGTCCCTGATCCTCGACCTGCGCCTCAACCCGGGTGGCCTGCTCGACCAGGGGGTAGCGGTGAGCGAACTGTTCCTCGATCCGGGGCAGGAAGTGGTGGCCACGCGAGGTCGGGCGCCCCGCGCCACCCGCGTTTACCGCGATACTAAACCGCAGCGCTGGCCCAAGCTCCCGGTGGTCGTGCTCGTCAACGGCGGCACGGCCAGCGCCGCGGAGATCATCGCGGGAGCGCTCCAGGATCACGACCGGGCAGTCCTCGTCGGAACGCCGACCTTCGGGAAAGGGCTGGTGCAATCGCTGTGGCCGTTGACGCCCGAGACCGCCCTCAAGCTCACGACGGCGCGCTGGTACACGCCCAGCGGTCGCACGATCCAGCGCAAGAGCAAGAGCGAAGAGGACCAGATTGCGCAGGCCCAGGCGGCCGAGCTGGGTCGGGATACCACCAAGCTCGACTCGTCGCTCGTGTTCCACACCGACCACGGCCGCGTCGAGATCGGGGGCGGGGGCATCCGACCCGATGTGTTCGTGGCGCCCGACACCTTCGCCACGGCCGAGCGTGCCTTCCTGAAGGCCCTGGGTAACAAGATTCCGGTGTACCGCGACGTGCTGCTCGCGTACGCGCTCGAGCTGAAGAAGGACAACACCCTCAGCGGCCCCAACTTCACCGTCACCGACGGGATGGTCGCCGAGATGCTACGCCGCATGCGCGCTCGGGGGGTGGCCGTGCCGGACAGCGTCGCGGCGGGCGCCCGCATGCTGCTCGCCGAGGAGTTCGGCTACGAGGCGGCGCGCTACGTCTACAACCGCTCGGCCGAGTTCCGGCGCCGCATGGCCGCAGACCACCAAGTGCAGGCGGCGCTGGCCCTGGCGCGGCGCGCCAAGTCGCCTGAGGACCTGCTGGCGATCGCCACGGCGCCGGCGACCCTCCCCCCGCGCAACTGAGTGGCCGGCCGGACCCGGCGGAGCGTCGACTCGCTCGTCGGAGTCATCGGGCCCGGTCGGGCCGGGGTCGGGCTGGCCCTCGCCCTCGCCCGGGCGGGCTGCGAGGTGCGCCTGCACGGGCGGGTCAAGAAGGCGGTGCCCCCGCCGCTCACGCTCACCGTTGGACCCGCCGACCAGCCGCCCGCCTGGCTCGCCCAGGCGGGCGTCGTGGTGCTCGCTGTCCGCGACGACGCGATTCGCCCGCTGGCCGAGGCGCTGGCGCGCGCCGGGGCGGTGCGCGCCGAACAGGTGGTGCTGCACCTTTCCGGGGCCTACGGCCAGGAGGCACTGGGACCGCTGGTTTCCTCCCGCGCGGCCCTCGGCTCGTTGCATCCGCTCCAGACGCTCGCGGACCCGGAGCGCGCCCCCGAGCGCCTGCGTGGCGCATGGGCCGCGGTCGAAGGCATGCCCCGGGCGGTCCAGGCGGCCGAAACGCTGGCGCAGCGGCTCGGCATGCACCCCTTCCGGGTGCCGTCCAAGGCGAAGCCGGTATACCACGCCGGCGCGGTGTTCGCGTCGAATTACTTCGTCGTCGTGGAAGCAGTGGCCCAGCGCCTACTGCGCCACGCGGGACTCTCGGCGGGCGAGGCGTGGCGGGCGCTGCGCCCGCTCGTCGCCGGCACGCTCGAGAACCTCAGCGCCCAGGAGCCACCGGCGGCGCTCACCGGGCCGGTCGCCCGGGGCGACGCGGCGACGATCCGGCGGCACCTCGAGGCCCTGACGCATGACGACGCGGTGCTGTACCGCGCCTTGGGCCGCGTGGCGCTAGAGCTCGCGCTGAAGCGCGGCATGGACGCGGGCGCCGCGGCGCAGGTTGCCGCAGCCCTCGCGGTGGATGTGCCGACCACGCTGCCGCGCGTGCCGCCCTCCTCCCACCCCGCGAGCAGCTAAGGAGCCCCGCGCCTCCCGCGCAGCGACGTGATGGCGCGAACCGCGGCGCGACCCCGCTTTCGTGCGACGCTCGACGTCGAATGGGTCGGCAGCGTTGCAGCCACCCACTCCTCCCATCCCGCATTCATCTCTCGCGCGAACAATCCATGCTCTACCAACTGTAGAGCCAGGCGGGCCGAGAGGTGTCAGGTATGGCTCCAGCAGTAGGTCACGTACTGCCGGTCGACGGGAAGGCTGGTGGCCGCTGCGGCGGCCTCTCCGAGCGGCACGCTCAGCGCGCCCCGCATGTGGCCCTCGAGAAAGTCGTCGCGCGAACGGGCGTCGAGCAGCACGAACACGCCCCGACCCTGTTCCACCTTCTCTTTGACGGCATTGATCTCCACCTCGCTGAAGAGCGTGTTCTCGTAACTGGCCTTGAGGCGCGCCAACTGCTCGGGCGACGGTTTCATCGCTGCTGGCTCTCCTTCCTTAAGAGTAGAGGCTGCCGCAGCGTAGCGTCTGCCGCGGTCTACGGCCGCGGTCCGTGCGGGACACGGCGGCCCGACGGGGTCCCGGGCGTCACCGCGGGGCGGAATCGGTGTCGACGACTCGCACGCCGCGCGGCGGTGAGAACGCGAACTCTCGCCCCGGTACTCCCTCGTTCACCTTGAGGTTGCGGAGCACCACGGTGCGCCGCTGCCCCGACGACTCCACGATCTCGAGCCGGCGCACCAGCCCGTCGCTCCGGGCCACCCAGATCACCGCCTCGCTGTAGGGCTGATCCGCCGCCCGCGGCGTGAGGGCCACCGCGTCCGTGACGCCCTCGGCGGAGGAGTCTGTCCCCACGTACCGGGCCGTGTAGCGCTCCCGCGGCCGCTCGACGAACTGCCCGATGAGGTTGGGGCCGGTGTTGCCGTAGGCGGGGATGCGGGAGCGGATCACCTGTCCGGGGGTGGTGCTGGGGGTGTAGAGCCAGAGGTAGCGGCCGTCGGCGACGATGCGATCCCCCTGCGGCGCGCTAAAGCGCATGGCGAAGCGACTGGGCCGCAGCTGATACAGCCGGCCGCGCGTCGTGTCCGGCGCGCCGATCATCGGGTTGGCAACGATCTGCAGGAAGTCGGCCGAGAGGCTCCGGATCGTCTGGTAGGCGGCGCTGGCGCGATCGAGGATCGGCCCGGGGTCCTGTTCCGCCCATCGGGGCGGCCGGGAAGGCGTCAGGAACGTTGCCGCGAGGAGCACGGCCACGCCGCCGCGACTGGTGGCGGGCCGACGACCCGTCACGCGCCGACCGACGCGGGCTCCGCGACGCGCCGTCCGATCACCTCCGCGATGACCCGCACCTCGCGCATCAGCTGGGCGAACTGCTCGGGAAACAGCGTCTGCGCGCCGTCCGACAGCGCCTCTTCGGGATTCGGGTGCACCTCGATCATGATCCCGTCGGCGCCGGCGGCCACCGCCGCGCGCGCCATCGGAATCACTTTCTCGCGCAGCCCCGTACCGTGCGAGGGGTCCGCGATGATCGGCAGGTGCGACAACTTGTGGACCACGGGGATGGCGGTGAGGTCGAAGACGTTGCGGGTCGCGGTGTCGAAGCCGCGGATGCCGCGCTCGCACAGGATCACGTCGTGGTTGCCCTCCGCCAAAAGATACTCCGCCGAGAGCAGCAACTCCTCGATCGTGGCGGCCATGCCGCGTTTCAAGAGCACGGGTTTCTTGGCCCGACCGGCCGCTTTGAGCAGTGAAAAGTTCTGCATGTTGCGGGCCCCGATCTGCACGATGTCCGCCACCTCGGCCACATACCCCACCCCCTCGGGGTCCATCGCCTCGGTGCAGATCAAGAGCCCGGTCTCGTCGCGGGCCCGGGCCAGCAGCGCCAGCCCGGGCCGCCCCAGCCCCTGGAAGGAGTAGGG